>Ga0181465_100924_pt1 | contig 12225 bp, 11 predicted proteins | sample InSIn3gowninarea_FD_119076 | JGI IMG/M metagenome (GOLD analysis project Ga0181465, IMG submission 119076) | Clean room microbial communities from NASA Spacecraft Assembly Facility at Jet Propulsion Laboratory, Pasadena, California, USA -... ... | reverse complement strand
TTTATCTTAGATTTATCTCTTTTTAAATGAAACAAACACTGCAGCAGCAAATCATGTGGGAAGTTTAAGTGATATGGCTCTAAGAGCTGTATACATGGCAATAGCAGCGCACATTATCGATATTTCTTATAACCATTGATCGATACACTACGCAGGTCTAGTTGAACACATGAATGATTTCTTTATGAAGAACAGTGACATAAATTTAAAGCAACCCTTGGCTAACTTAGGGTTAACTAGTGCTTCACTACAGAGTATTATTATGAATTCAATTAATAACTCTATTAGTAAATCAATTTGAAGTGGTTCCATATTAGGAAGCGATAAATTTATGTCACTGTAGAATGCCGTTAACAGCACTATACCTTTAAGTATACTCTTGAAAAAGGTATTTAATTGAGTTTAATGAGTCATTTAAAAGATGTTCTTTCTGACTCTATGCGAGAGTATACCAGTACTCAAATCTTAACAGAGCTAGCCAACTTTAGACGTCCCAGTTAGAAAAATTATGTACACTCTTTATAGTATTTTTTGCCCTTATTTGTGAGCATAACGCTCGCAAAGCGCTCGAATAGCGCTTGTGAAACCCTTTAAGGCAACCTTTTATTATAATTATTATGTTAGATTTATATCTTTTAAACGAAACCTTTACTAACGGTTCAAATCACTCTTCATTAACTTTTGTTTCACTAGCGTCAATTTTTTCTGGTATTTTTGTTATTATTAGCAAAAATCCTATAGTTTCAGTCCTATTTTTAATAGGACTATTTTTAAATATTGCAGGTTATTTAATGTTGTTAGGTATAAACTTTATAGGTTTATCTTATTTATTAGTATACGTAGGAGCAGTATCCATTCTATTTTTATTCATTCTTATGTTAATTAATGTAAGGATATCTGAGCTGACTACTGATAATAGCAACAGTATTCCGTTAGCTATTATGATCGGTATTTTCTTTAATGTAACATTATACAAGCTGTTACCTACAAATCTAAGTTCAATGTTTAATATATATCCATATTCCAACGTGGCTAGTGTAAATAATATGTCTTACTCTACTTATTACACTCCTATTAGTATTAAAGATCTTAGTGGTTTAGCTTCAAATAATGACATATCATTTGTTAGTTCCCACATCTGAGATGGTGGATTAGCTGAGGCATCTCATATAACAAGTATTGGAAACATATTATACACTAGTTACCCCTTATGATTATTAATAACATCTATCATATTATTACTAGCCATGGTAGGAGCTATTGTTATAACAATAAAACAAAAATAAAAATAAAAAAAAGAAGTCTAACATTTTATATTTTTGCAGGTTAAAATAACAGTATTAGAAAAGAGCTCTCGGAGATAAAAGTTGATCTGTTAAGTGATTTTTTTATCTAATCTAGGGCATTATTACTCATGAGACAACTTAGAATAATATTGTTATTTTTTTACAGGAGTTAATGAAGCTGAATTAATAATATGTTTATCTGTCCTTCACTACGACTGCTCTTTCTATTTTAGCTTTCTTTCTTTTAAGCTAGAAATGAATAATGCACCTGTTTGCATTCAATAATTTACATTAATCAATTAAGAATGCTTAAAAATCAATAAGTAAGTAAAAATAGAAACTTAATAAAAACTTTACATTAGTAATATACTTACATAATTATATATTATACAATAAATAAGTGATACAGTTAGAAATTTATCGCTCTAAAAAAAAAAAAAAGCTATAATTTACATTAGTAATATAGTTATATATTATACAATAAATTAGTGATACAGTTAAAAATTTATCGCTCTAAAAAAAAAAAGCGCTATATCATTTAAAGGAATTAGCTCAATTGGTTGAGCAACCGTTTTACACACGGAAGGTTAGGTGTTCGAGTCACCTATTCCTTACGCCTTTTTAGATCGAGTAACTTAAACACACATATTAAATATACTTTAAGTAGATTTTTTAATCAAAATAAGAACCTTTAGATACACTTTAAATAATGCACTAATTTATAAACAATTTTTAATAAAATGAGAATTTTTAAAAGTCACCCTTTAATCAGTTTAGTAAATGGATACTTAGTTGATTCACCTCAACCTTCAAATATTAGTTACTTATGAAATTTCGGTTCATTACTTGGTTTCTGTTTAGTTATACAAATAGTTACAGGTGTTACATTAGCAATGCATTATAACCCTAGTGTATTAGAAGCATTTAATTCTGTTGAACATATAATGAGAGACGTAAACAATGGATGATTAATACGTTATTTACACGCAAATACAGCTTCAGCCTTTTTCTTTTTAGTTTATCTACACATAGGTAGAGGTTTATACTACGGATCTTACAGAGCTCCTAGAACGTTAGTATGAACTATAGGTGTTGTTATATTTATATTAATGATGGCTACAGCCTTTTTAGGATATGTTTTACCATACGGTCAAATGAGTTTATGAGGTGCAACTGTTATTACTAATCTTATGAGTGCTATACCATGAGTAGGACAGGATGTAGTTGAGTTTATTTGAGGAGGTTTCAGTGTTAATAACGCTACTTTGAATAGGTTCTTCGCTTTACACTTTGTATTACCATTTGTATTAGCTGCATTAGCATTAATGCATTTAATAGCATTACACGATAGTGCAGGATCAGGTAATCCACTTGGTGTTTCGGGTAATTACGATAGATTACCTTTTGCTCCATACTTCATATTTAAGGATTTAATAACTATATTCTTATTTATTGTAGTATTATCAGTATTTGTTTTCTTTATGCCTAATGTTTTAGGTGATAGTGATAATTATATTATGGCTAACCCAATGCAAACTCCACCTGCTATAGTACCCGAATGATATCTATTACCATTCTATGCTATCTTAAGATCTATACCTAATAAATTATTAGGAGTTATATCAATGTTTGCTGCTATATTAATATTATTAGTAATGCCATTTACAGATTTAGGTAGAAGTAGAGGTTTACAATTCAGACCTTTAAGTAAAATAGCTTTCTTTGTCTTTGTAGCTAACTTTTTAATATTAATGCAAATAGGAGCTAAACACGTTGAAACACCATTTATAGAGTTTGGTCAAATAAGTACTGTTTTATACTTTTCACATTTCTTAATAATAGTTCCTTTAGTTAGTTTACTTGAAAACACTCTAGTTGATATTCATACTAAGTCAAATATACCAAAATAATTACACCCGGTAGTAGAATTTATTTATTCTTTATTAATATATTTATTACTGGATATAGAATCAACTATTTTGGATTCTTTGTAATAGTATTTATATTATTTAGGTTTACACCTTTTCTTTATGACGATACCATGATTCTGTGATGTACAGACGGTCTTAGTGAACAAGATCGTTTAGCATGAGAGAACAAGGTTATAAAGATTAAAGATAGGATAGATTACTATAAAGCAGATGCAGAAGCATGTGGTAACAATATGCTATGTACTCAAAATGATATAGATAAATTACCTAAAAAGGTATACGAAGCACAATTGAAGGAGAATACAGATGCTTTTGAACAGAGTAGTACAAACGTTCGTATGGACGAAATTGAACTTGCTCGTTTAGAAGCAAAGGGTCCTCAACCCTCTTTAGCTGCTAATCATTCAACTGCTTCTTCATCTACTACTGGTATGGTTAGAAATATTTCAGAACTATCTGAAATTCACAATCAAGGTCCTTCTCAAAAAAAAAATAAATAAAAAAAAAAAAATCGCATCGCAAAACGCTCGCAACTTTAATGTTAATCTCTTTATTAATTTCTTTATTAGTTTCAAACGCCGTTACTTTAAGACGGGACAAATCAATATTATTTTCAAGAATAGTTATAACTGGTTTACTTTTTGCCAGTTTCTTAGCTTTAAACAATTTATTTACCAAAGCACTGGAAAAAGGTATAGGTATATATGGTGGATTATTTAATGTTACAACTTTTACACAATCTTTCAACATATTTATATTCTTAATTAGTGCCGTTATACTGGTATTAACTGCTTTTTACCCTAGAAAAGTGTTTATAAAAGAACAATCATCGTTTTATACATTGTTAACTACTAAATTGACATATAATAAAAACTCTATCTCAAACAAAACAGCAGAGCAGTTCCGTATTATAGAATACGCACTGATAATAGTATTCATATTATGTGGAGCGGTTTTTTTAATGAGTACGGCAGACTTAATATCTGTATTCTTGTCTATAGAGTTACAAAGTTATGGTTTATATATACTATCTACTTTATATAGAGACTCAGAATCAGCAACTGCTAGTGGGTTAACTTATTTCTTATTAGGAGGATTGTCTTCTTGTTTTATCTTGTTAGGTTCAGCCTTATTATACGTTAACTCTGGTACTACTAACTTAGATAACATATATGTGATAAGCAGTATTAGTGAAATAGAGGACTTAAATAGTCTAACATACTGATACCAACCTTATTATCTACACTTATCTTTAATAATCTTATCAGTAGGATTCTTATTCAAAGTAAGTGCTGCTCCGTTCCATTTTTGATCTCCTGATGTTTATGATGGAATACCTACAATAGTTACTACTTATGTAGCTATAGTGGCTAAAATATCAATATTTGCTTTTTTCTTAGAATTAGTTTTCTACACAGAGTATTCTTACTTAAACTTCTCTTGAAAAAACATATTATTATTAAGTAGTTTATTTTCTCTAGTTATAGGTTCTGTTCTAGGTTTAACACAATTTAGAATAAAAAGATTATTCGCGTATAGTACTATTAGCCATGTAGGGTTTATACTATTAGCCCTAACTATAAATAAAGCGGAATCTATACAAGCATATATCTTTTATATCTTACAATACTCTATCTCAAATTTAAACGCCTTTATTATATTAGTTACTATAGGATATACTTTATATTTACACGTATATAAAGACAAAGAGTACAATAATTTACTTGATGTTAATAATTCACCTATACAGCTTATTAACCAAATAAAAGGTTACTTTTACATTAATCCTTATATAGCTATAAGTTTAGCCATTACCTTATTTTCATTTGTAGGGGTTCCTCCTCTAATGGGATTCTTTGCTAAACAGATGGTTTTAAGTGCTGCCTTAGATAACGGTTATGTATTTATGACCCTAGTAGCAATATTAACTAGTGTTATAGGAGCAGGTTATTATCTTAGTCTAATAAAACAAATTTTCTTTTTCAAAGACGACTACAAAATAAACCCTTCAGTAAAAAATTTAAATCTAGTTGCTTACATAAATCCCGCCTCTTTTTCAGCAAAGGGAGAGGATACATCTAATGGTCTTAGCACAGCGCCTAGCGAGCGAGTGGAATTTAATCCAAGCAATATAACAATAAACAGTGCGTTAAGTAGCACTATTTCTGTTTTAACTCTTTTACTTATATTATTTATATATATACCGGGAGAATGATTTAATATAGTTAGTATTCTTAGTCTTATATTATTTAAAGCTTAAATGACAAGTCAAACATTTTTTCTTATATTTATACCTATATTAGCAATAATATTATTAGCTGTAAATTTAATCTTTGCCCCACATAACCCATACGAAGAAAAAGACAGTGCCTTCGAGTGTGGATTTCATTCATTTTTAGGACAAAATAGAAGTGAATTCAGTATATCATTTTTCATATTTGCTTTATTATTCTTATTATTTGATTTAGAAATACTATTAGTATATCCTTATGTTGTAAGTGCGTACGCTAACGGTATATTTGGTTTAATTATAATGCTTTTATTTTTCTTAGTATTAACTTTAGGTTTTGCCTTTGAATTAGGTAAGAATGCACTTTCGATAGAAAGTAGACAAAGCAACTACAAATAAAAAAAAAAAAATCGTTTTTTTTATCTTTATAGCTAACTTCTTAATAATAGTTCCATTACTTAGTTTACTTGAAAACACTCTAGTTGATATTCACACTAGTGTGCCAAAAAAGGTAATTATTCCCAGTAGTAGATTATATCTATTCTTTATTCATTAATTTATTTATTTTTCTGGGGTTCTTAGTATGCTCGTAAACGGCGAGAAATAAAAAAAGTTTATAATTTACATTAGTAATATATTTATATAAATTATAGATATAATACTTTTTTATAAGGAAAAATTAAAGGAAGGTTCCATTTGTTGGTATGATGGGTTGAGCTGTAAACTCAATAGCTAAGGCTGTCGAAGGTTCAATTCCTTTTCTTCCTATAAACTGTAAGCGAGTAGCGCATAACTCACTCGCTATTGTTAATAAAAAACGAAGTGTGCCCTGTGTTTTTATTTGCACAAGAAAGTGTGTGATGCAAGAGAAAAAAAAATTAATAAAAGCCTTTATAGCTCAACGGTAGAGCGGAATACTGTTAATATTCTGATAGATGTTCAATTCATCTTGAGGGCTTAGTATTAGCGCTTTGCAAGCGAAGCAAGTGTTAGCGTTATAACTTAAGCTACTAAAGCGTGTTAACTCAATGGTTAGAGTATTGTGCTACGGACACAAAAGTTATAAGTTCGATCCTTATACACGCTTAAATAAATCTTTTTATTATTAATTTCTATTGATGGTGTGGCGCAGCGCTTTGCAAGCGCTTCTTTTTATTAAGCGCTTCTTTTTATTAAGCGCTTCTTTTTATTAAGCGCTTCTTTTTATTAAGCGCTTCTTTTTATTAAACGCTTCTTTTTATTAATAGAGTGCAGCGCTTTGCAACACACACACTTTTCTGTAACAGCAAAAAACATTATTAAGGGATATGTAGTAGAAGGTTCTACATTTTGATTGCAGATCGAAAATTCGGGGTTCAATTCCTCCGTATCTCTTGTCGCTTTGCTAGCGAAGCAAGTGCCAGCGTTAGATATTAGATATTTTTTTTTTTCTGGCTTTTTATTTATTTTTCTTAATTCTTATTAGCTCAATGGTAGAGCAGGATACTTCTAATATCTAGATTCAAGTTCGAGTCTTGGATAAGAATACACATTGCTATTATTAATTATAAGAAAGTGTGTGGTATGATATATTTGGTGAAAGAGCTTAGCTTAGCCTCGCATCAAAAAAAAAAAAAAAAAACGTTAACTAGCAAAAATACGTTTTATTAGTTATAAACATTTTTATAACCTTACTAACCTATTTACCCTAGCGCTAGCTTTACATCACTCACAAAGCGAAAGCAAAGCGTTGTATAAATTTGGTACCTTTCAGGAAAATTTATTCGTCGCAAAAGCGCTTTATTTATTAATTAATTAATGTTACTTATCTTATTGCTTTTAATACCTTTAATGGGTGTATTTCTTATATCTACAACTACATACAACGATAACTATGAAAATCATGATAGAATTTCAAGTTTAAAACAAACTAAAGTAATAGCTTTAACTACATCAATAATAAACTTTTTTGTTTCTTTGATAGTGTTTATGTTATTTAACTTTAGTAACAATCAATTTCAATTTGTACAAGAATATCATAAAATCAATAGTTTTGACTTCTACTTAGGAGTGGACGGCCTATCTATATATTTCGTTCTTTTAACTACAATGATAATGCCTATATCACTTTTATCGAATTGAAATTCCATATCAGAAAACGTAAAATCTTACGTAATTATAATATTATTATTAGAAACATTACTATTAGCAGTGTTTTTAGTATTAGATATATTACTTTTTTATATTTTTTTTGAAAGTATACTACCTCCTTTATTTATATTAATAGGTTTATTTGGTTCTAGCAATAGAGTTAGAGCTAGTTTCTACTTATTTTTATATACATTATTGGGTTCTTTATTTTTATTATTATCTATACTTACAATGTCTTCAATAATGGGAACTACTGATTTTGATGCTTTATACAAAACTAATTTTAACTTTACTACTCAATTATTCTTATTTTATGGTATTTTTATAGCTTTTGCTGTTAAAACTCCTACTATATTTTTAAATACCTGACTTTTAAAGGCTCACGTTGAATCACCTTTGGGTGGAAGTATTATATTGGCAGCTATTGTATTGAAACTTAGTCTGTATGGTATCTTAAGATTAATATTACCTTTACTTCCTAAAGCCTACATCTATTTTACATCCGTAATATACGTAATAGGTGTTATAACTATAATATACGCTAGTTTTAGTACTTTAAGAACAATAGACGTTAAAGAACTAATTGCTTATAGTTCTGTATCACACGCCGCAGTTTATCTACTAGGTGTATTTAGTAATTCAGTACAAGGTATAGAAGGTGCTATTACACTTGGATTAGCACATGGTTTTGTATCATCTGGTTTATTTATATGTGCTGGAGGTATTTTATACGACAGATCATCTACTAGATTAATTACTTTTTATAGAGGTATTGCACAAGTAATGCCTTTATTTTCCGTATTGTTTTTCATACTTTGTCTAGGTAATGCTGGAACACCTTTAACTGTAAATTTTGTTGGTGAATTTATGAGTTTATATGGAACATTTGAAAGATTACCTTTATTAGGTGCATTTGCTAGTTCTTCAATCGTATTAAGTGCAGCATACACTATGTATATGTTCAATAGAATAGCATTTGCAGGATCATATTCAAGATTCTTTAAATTTAATATACCCGACTTAAATAAAAGAGAATTTGTTATCTTATTTACATTAGTAGCATTTACAGTAGTATTAGGTATATATCCTGCTCCTATATTAGACGGTTTACATTACTCTGTTTCTCTACTTATATACCATGCTTAATAAAAAAAAAAAAAACGAATAATGTAGTAGTAGATTTTTATGTTTATTATAATTAGTGTATCGCAAAGTGCAAAACTACATAACACTAGTTTTGCACTTGCTTAAAGGAATTAGCTCGATAGGTTGAGCAACCGTTTTACACACGGAAAGTTAGGTGTTCAATTAACCTATTTCTTAAAAGAGATATATCTGTATCTTAGAGGGGGGGTTAATCTAAGGCTTATGATTAACTCATTTTTATGTGTAACAGTTTATGTTTGTAATTAAATACGAACATACCTAAAAATATTTACAATTAGATTTGTGATTGCAACTTTTATCCGTAATAAGTCAATTAGAAATATAAAAGTGAGCACAGTAATATTTAAAGACACCCCACTTAACTCTTCTTAAACTATATCTTGAGTACTTCTTGGTAACTGTTCTTTTTATACACTAATTAAGCTTCAATAAAAAAAAAGGGTTTAAAAATATAAGAGAGAAGCACCTCTGTAAGTAAGTACTGTACTTTCTAATCTTAGTTATATAATGGTTAGATCTATTATTATCATTGTACATGTGTTTAGTATTATTACCTAAAGTAGTATAGCGGTTAACTTTTGTGTTTTCTTTTTCTTTCGTATTCATTAGTCGTCTTTAGATATAAGTATCATAGTCAATGTTTTTTTTTTACTGCGATATTTTAACTTAAATTAATACAAAAGTTATAGTGAAGTTAGTGAATTAAACCTTTAGCGCTTTGCGAGAAAAACAAACAAACAAGCCATATAATGAGCGGTATTAACCCTATTTTTAATAGTGAGAAACAAAAGAAATACCATGCGTAATTAGCAGACACAACAGATGTCACATTATGATTTGGCGCACACTTTATGCACGACTCCAAATGCTAATTAGAATATTTATACATTAAATTCTAATTAGTGCGACAAATGTAGTTCTGTTTATTTAACATACCCAATTAATTTAGGTGTAAATACTAACTCTCATTATTTTTTTTTTTTGACCTTCGAGAGATAAAGGATCTAGTGGCGCTCGCAAGACGCTAAAAAATATTTTTCCTTCAGGTAGTATTTACCTTACGCGGTCAGCCACCTTCTAAAAATACACTTTTTTTTTTTTTATAATTTACATTAGTGATGTATTTATATATATCAGTTTCATTTAAATAATTTATTTTTTTAATACCTTTCTTAATTACAAATATGAAATACTCGAAGCTTATTACCTACTTATAGGGTAAGACGCAACGTTAGAATTTCCATAAAAAAAAAATATTTCACCATTTTTGCAAAAATTATAAACATATAACTTTATAAATTAATTTACTGGTTTTTTACTATTGTAAAACAAGTGATTATTCTTCATTTATTATCTTCAACCTGTTTTCTCATTTAGTTAGTGAACAGATAAATTTATGAAAAATGTCTCCGCTTATAAACCATTGTAAAACTATTATTATTTTTTTAATAACTTTTTTTTAATGACCAATTTTTTTTAACCTGTTTACTGTTAAATGTGACGCACCTAGACCATGAGGTGTTTATTTCCAAGATAGTGCTAGTCCTCAAATGGAGGCTTTAGTAGAACTGCACGATAATATTATGTTTTACCTAGTAATTATTTTATTCGGTGTTGCCTGAATATTACTTTCTATTATAAGAAATTATGTTTCTAGTAAATCTCCAATAAGTAACAAATACCTTAACCACGGTACACTTATAGAACTAATATGAACAATAAGTCCTGCTTTAATATTAATTTTAATTGCATTCCCATCATTTAAACTATTATATTTAATGGATGAAGTTACAGACCCATCTTTAACTGTTTTCGTCGAAGGACACCAATGATACTGAAGTTATCAATACCCAGATTTTCTTAATAATGATGACGAAGAATTAGAATTTGATTCTTACTTAGTACCCGATTCAGACTTAGAAGATGGAGGATTAAGATTATTAGAAGTTGATAACAGAGTAATATTACCAGAACTAACTCACGTAAGATTTATTATATCTTCTGGTGATGTTATACACTCTTATGCTTGTCCCGCTTTAGGAATTAAATGTGACGCTTATCCCTGATAGATGAAGAGCAAATATAGCTAGGTCTACACTAGGACCACTGTGACTTTGTATACCTGATAATGGAGGGTATAAAGTTCAACCTGTTCCCGCTCCATTTTCTATAGTTGCAGCAAATAAGAATAGTATTAAACTAGGAGGTAATAATCAGAAACTTATGTTATTTAGTCTAGGGAATGCCATATCAGGCCCACCTACTAATAAAGGTAATAAGAAATTACCAAAACCTCCTATCATTGCTGGCATAACCATAAAAAAAATCATTAATATCGCATGCGCTGTAATTATACTATTGTATAATTGGTTGTCGGCTATGTACTGAACACCGGGTCCAGATAATTCAAGTCTTATTAAAACTGAAAAGGCTGTTCCAAGTAAACCTGAGAACAGAGAAAATATAAGGTATAATGTTCCTATGTCTTTTGCATTACTTGATAAGAATCAACGTTCTAATCAAAGGGTAATCTTAGTATTCTTTAATTCTAAGTTCCTTTCTTCATTCTGTATGAAATTAAAAGAGGTAATGTATGCGAAAAAGGGAATATCTAAAAGTTAAACTTTTAAACATGGAAAAAAAAAGTATTATAATAATTTAATAAGAGCTATGAGATTCGAACTCACATTGGAATGATTAAAAGTCACATACTTTACCGTTAAGTTAAGCTCTCCTAGCAAGAAAACGACGTACTATTAGCATGTGTCAAGCCTTTGGACAGCGTTCAATAAGAGCCATTGTCAAACTCAATAAAAAAAAAATCTAATCTATAATTTATATAGATATATTACTAATGTAAATTATAACTTTATTTTTTTTTTTCTCTTATCTTTGTCCTTAATCTATGCTATCGTTAAGATCTCCAGGGATATCCATAAATGTAGTTAACTGATCCTCTATAAGGCTTATTTTTCTGTTTAGAAGCTCTGTTCTTATTCTATCGTTATTATGTGTCAGTTTGTGAATATTCTCTGACAAAGTGTTTAATTCTTTTATAAGAGCTTTTGCCTGGTTAACCACGTCATCTGTTGCTTGGGGATTAGGAACAACCTCCTCAACAGATTTAGCTCTAAATATAGCTCCCATTAATCTTTTCTGGTATCTCTCAATATCATTCAGAGATTTTTCCTCCTCGGTATTATGACTAGGGTAAGACTGTCCAACTCCGCCCAGATCTAAATTAGAGCCAACTTCTTTACGTTTTTCGTACGTTAAGCTGTCTTTATTTTTAGTAAGTAAGTTACTAGCCTTACCACATAACCTTTCAGCCTCAAGCATAGATAATTCTGCTGAATGACAATTGTCAAGGGATTCCTGTTTGTTTTTTTTTTTTATATATTTATCATTACTTCACTACTTCACTAATGTAATTTATAATCGATAGACGTATAATATGTATTTTTTTTTTTATTTTTTATTG
>Ga0181465_100793_pt2 | contig 12233 bp, 10 predicted proteins | sample InSIn3gowninarea_FD_119076 | JGI IMG/M metagenome (GOLD analysis project Ga0181465, IMG submission 119076) | Clean room microbial communities from NASA Spacecraft Assembly Facility at Jet Propulsion Laboratory, Pasadena, California, USA -... ... | reverse complement strand
TGAGATGAGAGAGTGCTTCCATGGCTGCAGAGGAATGAGCGTTCCAAGCTACATGTGCAGCCACAGCCATGTGTGCTAATGACCAGTAGAAACGGACTTTCTGGTCGCCGGTCATGCTAGCGCGACATTCTTTGAAGGTCGGGATCGGTAGAGACGCGGGTAGAGAAAGGGCTGTGCGTGTTGGAGAGGGTTCCTGAAAAATGTTGTGGGAGATGGAGTGGGAGGAGTGCTTGTATTTGTGGCCGCGACGAGCAGAGATGTTCTACACATTGTCATTAGTATCATTCAAGCACTAGATGGTAAAGCAGCGTACACTCTTGATCACCGGACTCTTGGACATGCTTGTCGGCTGAAAATTGAACGGATCACCAGCGCCGCCCGCACTTCCAGGTACATTGGTAGTGTTTTCTCCTGCGGACAAGGTGGGTGTGAAGTATGTCGCGGACGGTGAGAACGTCACATCTTCTGCTAAGCTGTCCCGGCTCTTCATCCTACTGACTGGTGAAAGAGAGTTCGGGTCGTAGGTAACACTCGACTGAGATGAGCTATGTCGTCTTGTGGAATGTGTATTCAGACCAAGACCATAGCTAGCCTGGCGTCCGTGCGGTGTTGATCCACTCTTGTCATCAGCCATAATGGGAGTCCCTGGATCGAATGGTGTAGGCGATTGTGGAGGTGTAGGTGTTCGTGGTATGAGGACAATGTCTGGAGGTGACATGGTGGTTGTCGAGGTTGGAGTTGCCATAGCGATAGAGAAGATATACTCTGGCCAGCAGAGATTCTCAGAGAAATTGAAGAAAACGTCAGACCAACTACATCAATGCGACACCCAGCGCTTGTGTACAGTAGCAGACATAATGTATTTCGCTCGCGCGGGTCCTCACTTCCACGTTGCTGCCCCTGAAAACAAAAAGCCCAGGTTCTTCCCCGAAAATCGAGGAACATGATTGGTTGAAGTTCGACACCTTCCCGACAGCCACCACGACGTCAGGTGACCAATCAAGCCGGCTCTACTGTGTATGATCATATTGCAACTTCATCACTTCATCGTTAGTAGGATTAATCATCTCTACTGGTCGTGCAGGTGGATGGAGGGTCCTCGCTTGACTGTCCTTGTGGTTCTGTTGCTGTTCATCTTTCTCTCACCCGACCAGCCAAGGATACCTTATTATAGTCAAGATGAAGACGCGCGACTCGCTGTTCAGAAAACGCAGGACTTTGACGCTCTTGCAAACTCGAATTATGGCGACTTGATACGTGGAGGTCTCAATTTGACCGGTCTGCAACACGACGATGGATATCAGATAAGTTTGCTGCCTGTCGCGCAATACTTGAGCAGGAAACAGCACCAACAAAACTGGAATGGCGTGGATCCGCTAGCTCCAGTCTACCAAGACGTAGATGGCGAGATCAATGGTGATTTCACACGTGTTGATGTCCTGATCCAGGGAGAGCGGAAGATCAATTTAACGGCACTCGATCCCTTTGCTGAATATATAAGCGATATATTCGAGCGGAATGTAACAGAACAAAATGGCAAACTCGGTATCGTGCTTGAAGACCTACAACGAAAGCCAAAGAACACCCTACGAGAGGCCAAAGCTCTTGTTGCAATCTATACAGATTCGTCGCCAGGAAATGGCTGGGAGGTCAAGATGCGTGGTGTTCACTTTCCATCCGGTTCGATTGTCCTTACCACTTCAAGCCGGAGATTCAATAGTTTTCCTGCCCTCCCTCACTTCACCCTCTCTGAAGACGACTTCAATCAGTCGACATCTCTCATGAATACCTCGTTAACCGAGCTATGGAAGCACATGGAACCAACAGACGAGTCAACGATACTCGCGGCTCCAAAATGTGAGCTCATTGCCTGGTTGCATCAAAAACCACTCATCGGCAACGACCTATACATCCAAGAGATTGAAAACGAGCTCAACAACCCTGATGGAGCTCCTATAGGTGACCCGCCCCCAATGGCATATTCAGCAGTGTTGTTCTCACCAGACTGTGGGTATATTCTGCAGGCTGACACTCTCTTTGGACCTAAACGGGAAGCATACTCGACACTTGTGCGGCGACTCATATCTGCTTTCTGCATGATCATGGTACTTCAAATAGTGCTACTGAAACGTCAAATGGAGAAGTGTGCCACACCATCGACAAGAAGCAGAATATCGTACAAAACAATTGGCCTTGCAGCATTCTCAGATGGTCTCACTCTGTTTGCCGTCATTGGCCTGTTGATCGCAGATACATCGATCTTTCTGCTCGCTGGAGTTGCAGCGTTCCTCTGCTGTGTTCACGTAGCATTCCTAGAAGTCAAATTCATCTTCGATATCTGGACCGTGCAAGTTGGTGACCCAGCGAACGCTGAACGAGAGCGACAGAGGCGAACAGCAGGTACAACACCAAACACCACTACTAACCCTCCAACAACATCAACCACATCAACAACCACACCTCCTTCAGACCCCACAGCAGCACCACCAGCAATCGTATCCACCCCCGCCCCACCCACAAGCGAAGCAGGCCTCCCCCTCCCCGTAACAGCCCCCCGCACCAACCCAACAACCCAACCAGTCCTCCTCCCTTCCGATCAACAAGGAGTCATAACACCAATCACCCCGCAAACCTCCTTCGCCTCCCTCTACACAAAATTCTACTTCGCCCTAATAAACCTAACCTTCTTCACCCTCTGGGCCACATCCTGGCCAACCCCCTACCGACCCCTCTACTTCAACCTCCTAATCCTCTCCTTCTTCAGCCTCTGGCTCCCCCAAATCCACCGCAACACAATGCGCAACTGCCGCAAAGCCCTGGACTGGGAATACGTCGTCGGCACCAGTATCCTGCGCGCTGTACCCGTGCTGTACTGGTATATCGATACGCGCAATTTACTTAATATCGATACGAGGCCGCGCACGGCGGCGCTTTTGCTGCTGTGGCTCGCACTCCAGATTCTGGTGTTGCTGAGCCAGCAATTTCTTGGTGCGAGATGGTTTGTGAAGGATGGGTGGTGTCCGCCGGCGTATGATTACCATCCTGTTCTTTATGATGATCTTGAAGCCGGCGGTTTGCCGATTGGGGAGGTCACTTCCGCCAGTGAAGCCAAGGATCCGGATAGCGAAACCAAAGACAAACCACTCTCAACACCCCCGACCAACGCACCACTGCGCAAACTCTTCGACTGCGCAATCTGCATGACAGAAATCGACGTCCCAGTCATCAGCAAAAAGCACGAGCACGACAGTGCGAGTGGGACCGGGACCGGAACAGGGATTGGAATTGGGAGTGCATGGCTCGAACAGCGGAACTACATGGTCACGCCGTGTCGGCATATTTTCCATACGGAGTGTTTGGAGGGGTGGATGAATTTGAGGCTTGTTTGTCCTGTTTGTAGGGAGGGATTACCGCCTTTGTGAGATGAATGACTGGTGGTTGGGGTGGTTTGGGGGGGGTGTATGGTGTAGGGGTTGCTATTTACGTATGTCCTTTGAAGGGTGGAAATGTACGAGGTTACGTAGCTCCAGCGTCAAGGCATTCACTCCCTGTATCTTGGAGACCTTCAGTCATCATCGTTTTTCTCGTCGAGAGTGCAGGTGTTCTTTGCAATGGAGGGAGGAGTGTTGCTTTGTACCTAGGCACCAATATTGCTCATTTGGACGTTTCGTTCATTAGAGGGGGACGTGGTGGATGTCTGCAAGCTATTGTGACACATTCATCATCGCGAGTCAATTGTACCGTATCGGAGCTCTGAATATCCTTGACTACTCGCCGGCGAACAATCCTATTGTCCCCTTAGCAGACCTTGGTCCTGCTCATCACCATCATCATCATCAGCGTCCTCCTCCTCCGCACTATCACTCTCCTCCTCGCCACTCTCGCTCTCCTCTTCCGTCTCATCTTCTTCCTCCTCATCCTCATCCTCCTCCTCACTTTCCTCCAACCAATCATCCAGAGTCTTGCCTTTCTTCCCACCAATGCCTTGCTGCACAGTCCGTTCCAGTCCCTGCTCCCTGATAGCTTCATCCAGCCTCTTACTCGCCGCAGTATTCGTAACCCTATTCACCTGACTCACATACTCCTCTTTCGACACATCGTTATTATCTCTGAGCTTAGGATCCGGTTCACGGCCTGCTTCGACCCAGTCAGGGAGGCTAGTGTAGCCGGGTAGACCGTTGATGCCGGTGATATCTCGACCTAGTGCGAGGGTACTGGATCCTAGGGTTAGGTTTTGCCTGTTCTCGGAGGGTGAGGGCGTGTGTGGGACTGGTTTAGGGGCGAGGATGAGGAGGGAGGCTAGTTGGGTTGATGAGGGGTTGGATAGGAGTGCGCGGAAGAGCCGGGCTCGGTCGCGTAGGTCGTAGGAGATGTCGTAGCGCACGAGGTTTTGGACGTGTGTCCAGATCTGTGAGATTTGGTTTGTGTCAGTTGTTCGAGGCTCGGTGATTGATGGTGGTGCGTCAGCACTTTCATCGAAAGATTCGGTGTTGGCCTTCTCTCTGTCTTGTAGGTATTGCAGATACACCTTGGCTGCTAATAGGACAATCTGCTGTTTAGCCTCTTCGCTCTCCTCGGCAAAATCTTTGATCAGAATGCGTAGGACGTCGGGAGCTATGTTATTATCACGATCCGAGCCGGCGAATTCACCCACAAGCCAGATGATTGTGGCTCGAGCCTCGGGGCTAGTGGTCCTGTCTAGGTTCCGTGCCAGCCGTACAATTGTTTTGCGATGTGTCTCTGGGTGCCGTTGAATTAGATGGCGCATGACTGTCAGAACCTCCGACACAAGAACGTTGTCGAAACTTGTGATCTGGTTTAATAAGACTTTGAAGCATCTTGATGATGATTGCGGATCGCTCTGGGCACACCTTCCAATGGCTCGCACTGACTCTTGAACTTGATCGTTATCGGTGCTGTGAGCGAAGCTTTCAAACTCGTTGAGGATAAGATATTTGAGCTGTATGTTAGCATGTGGAAATACCAGAGTTAGCAGCTCCATCTTGAGGCGCCAGATTTGAGGAGTATCGTCAACGTTGATTAAGAAGCGGTTGGTGTATGGTACGAATAAATGAGGATGTTTAAGAGCGATTAAGACGATATTCGGCAGTACGATCTGTCGAGTTTCTTGAGGGCCTCGTAGTAGCGCAATGAGAGGTCCAATAGTCTCTTTGATATGATCTGGTGTGCCTAGGTAGAGCAAACAAGATGCGGCCGCGACGATAATGGCAGAATTGCGATTTTGAAGCAGTAGCTGGCAGGCCTTGAGCAGCGAGTCCAAATCTGGATCAATCGTATCGATGTAGTCTTCAGTCTCTTCGGTTTCATCCGCTTCGTCATCGTAGAAGGCCCTTTTGTTGACTTTAGTAACCTTCTGTTTCCTCTGAGGAAAACATCTTCTCGCATATACTAAAAGAAGTTGCATTGTGGCAAGCTGGCTCCACTCGTCCATATCAACCAGCTTCTTCACCAAGTCTCGATAGTGTTTGTGAATGAGGTCAATCCGATCTGGGCATATGTGTAGAAAAGTCTGGACTGCTGGTCCGACTACAAAGTATTGTTTGTCACCCAATAGTATCGAAAGGTAGTCGATCAGTTGAGGTAGTGTGTTAGGATCCAGTTGGTAGCATTTCGGTATTGCCAGGGCGGCGGCCTTCCGCACATGGGGACTAAGATCCGCCGCACCTCTTTTGATAGCGAGTGATACGATCTGACTGATGACGGGCACCCGCATACCAGCCATAGTTCGAAGTGCCATGGCTCGTATCTGTGGATTCTGATCGGTCAAGGACTTTTGAATCGCATTGACGGATAACAGGGCAAGATCAGGGTCGGACTCGGCATAATGGACAAGGTAGATGTAGACAAGTTTCTTGACTTCGATGTTTGGGTTTGCGACGTTCTTCACGACAGAAGAGAAATATGGAAGACAAGGCTTGTTCATATAAATCATACCAACAACCTTCCTAAGACCATCGATGATATCACGATCGCTCCGACTGTCGAGCAATGCCTTCAATTTCGCGAAGGGTATGGTCTTTGATGACGAGCCAGCCTTGAGAGTTTTACCAAGACCAATAACTTGTGCGGCTTCGATTGTAAGATCGCGAGCTGGAAGATCCATAAGTCCGGAGTGTAAGCTATGAGGAAAACCTGCTTACCGGGTTCTAAGACCGTGGACAACACGGATATCGAATCCATCGCGAAGTTCGTCGTCTACAGTCACCAGATCGGAGGAATGCCACGCTGTGTAACCATCAAGGATGAATACCTATGTAGAAAGCATTCACGACATTATCATGGGAGAACCCGCGATTGGTGGAGCTGGTGTCTTGGCGGATCTCGAGTCTCTTAAATCTACAGTGGATAAGGTGTGCTCAGTTATGTTTCTAAACATCAACTCAGAACGTTCGACTCGTCTTGTCCGCTGCCCTCGCGGTGAAATCGATGCCATCATCCTCGGCTTCCTGACTGTCATGCTGTTTGTAAGAGGATGTTACTATTGTGGATCCTAGAAGGGCCTCAAAGCCGCCGACCCTACTGTGGATCAATAAGGTCAACGCCACGATGAACACGAGCATGCAAGTTCCAACAATCAGTACCACTTCCAAGACTATCGGCACGCTTCTCGAGGACATATGCATGAGATCCGATGGTCGAGAAACCACTGTTGTTGCATGTTGTTCAAGGGCCTACTTCCTCAAGCAGATCTTGGTACATGCAAACAGTACCAGCAGTCCTGAAGTACAAGACGACACTGGCGAGGGGGCTCAGCAGAGAGACGGGGTTGTATCTACGGGCGCCGATTCCATGATACCTCAGACACCCGCTTTTCTCCTTCCAACCCTGCTAATCCTGGCCATGAGCTCTCGCACCACCCTGGCTTTCTGCCCGAGTATCACGTCATTCAGAGGTTACATGTCGACCCTGCTACTACACCATGATCAACAGTCCCCTGACCTACGATCACGAGTAATAGTACTGGACATGCTTGCACTACACCATGGCACCTCGGAATTTACAGTCCAGGGCTTATCACGAACTTTCGCGATGCTGGCTTCAATACATCATAGTATCAATGCTGGCATTCAGCTCATCGAGTGCAACACCATTGATGAATCGAGCAGCGAGCGAGGGCCACGATTGTGGGATGCCGAGGTACCTCTTCTCAGTGGTTCAGTCAAAATCGGCGAAGCTGGACAAGGATGGGCAACAAGGACGATCAGTATTAGAAAATTCGCTGAAAGATGGTTTCGATTTGAGGGTTAGTCATCCTGGCTAGTGAATTCAACAAAATATATGCAACAGCACTCTGTAAAGACCTGGGTATCGTCGAAAGGAAGTTGGGTCTGAGTATACAAGTTCATCAATTCGTCAATGGTGGTCGTTCGTACTCATGATATACTCTGCTCCATCTCTGTGATATACAGCTTGATATGCGACTCGAGTTTTAGGTACTCCTCATGGGCGTTGTTGACCTCCTTTTCGATGGTCTCTTTCAATTCGGCCATCTGCAGGACGAGTTAGCAAAATTCCGCTATATGATGTATGGCAGTTCCTTACCTTTTTCTCTATTTGATCGATACGACTCTTCCGTCGATCCATCTCTCGACCTTTAGCCGCTCGCTCTTCTCGAAGTTGTCGTTGCATCTCCCACAGTTCCTCCATCTTGGCTTTGTTAGCATCCTCTCGTTCCTTGTGTTTTCGTCTGAGGTCATCGATTCGCTCCTCCCACTTCGCTAGCTGTCGTTGCAATAATTTCTCACTCTGCTCGACCTCTCTAACATTTGCCCCTCGCTCGTTGAGTGCTTCTTTGTTCTTGGCGGCTTTCGCATCTTCCTCCTCCTCCTTCTGTAGTTCGACAGAGATCTCCTCGAGTACCTTCACGCAGGACTGCACATCGCTGTGAACCACACCGAAACTGTCAGAAGACGTCTGTAGTGCCCGTGTTCGTCTCTCCAGCATATCAATCTGGCTCTTTTCGCGCATCAAAGTCTCGTGCAATTCAGTCAAGGCACTTTGTAATGCTGCTGGACTCTGCAGCACATATGGCCTTAGCTTTTCACTCTCCTGCCGGCACCTAACCAGGCGTTCTGTCTTCTCCTCCAACATTTGTTGTGCTCTGTTCTTTTCGGCCTTTGATCGCTCAAGTTGTTCTGCAATTCGTTCTTGTCCTTTCCTCAGCTCAAGCAGTCGCGCTTTGAGCTCATCGTTTCTCTTCACCTTCTCTTTGACCGCAGCCTCCATGGCTTTCCTATTCCTCTTCATCTCTTCCAATCTCTGCACCATATCTTCATTCTCAGTATATAGCTGCTCGATCCTGCTTTTTGTGCCCTCCTGTTTCCCTAAACATTCATCGATAGCCTCCGTTTGACCCTCCCGAAAACGAATGAAATTAATCACATAACTGAAAATCTTGCCCAATCGCTCATATGTCGGTCGCACCAGATCATTCATGGAGAAATCATGCACACCACACTCCATAAGCATGCGGCGCAAACTCACGAAAAATCCCATCATCAGGCGAGTATCAACCGGGACCAGATCGGGATGTTCACTGCAGATATCGTCGGATGCAGCGCGCATGGCAGGATCGATCGAATCTCGTGTCGCATTCATGAGGATATCACCTAGATGTTCGAAGACCATTTGGATTTGCTGGGGTTTCGGGTTTCGCAGGTCGTTTTCCGAGAAGGGTACTCCAATGTCGCTTATACAACCGGCGATTTCTTGGTCTGGAAGTCGCATGAAGGCATCTGGATCATCTTCCTTACGCTTCTTGCTAGCAGGCTGGTGGGATGGTCGGTATTGAGAATTCATGGTAACGGTATGTACCTATGCTGTTGTGCGCAAATTGGTTAAGTAGCAATCTATTGACTATTGAAGTGCATCGACCAAGCACGAAGGTTGTGTTGGACTTTGGCAAAGGATAAAAATGTTTGGTCGTTTTGTTTGTTTTGGTCTTCCACGAGCGGTGGTCTTGCATAGCAACCAATCACATTTGGCTACCAAGCTTTCCGCCGTGTCTCCGATAGTGCCAAGCCCTCGAGAGTCATGCAATATGGGAAATTTGCGAGGTTTGCCCAAAAGTTTGTTCATCCACCAGTCAACGCTATACCTTACTTTACTTCTCAAACAGCGATCCGCAACTATTTCTCTGAGACACTGCAAAGGTCGAAATGGCGTCCAACAGTCAAGTAGGTGAGTGCAGAGGCCATACCTGTGAAGTTATCCTACATCCTTTCGACATCCGTGCAAGGCTATTTTGCAATGTGTTTAATTTTATTCAAGAGGACCAGTAATCATCCTCCTTATTTTACCCCTTCGACCGCCATATGGAGGAGGCTTTTGGATGTCATTCCAACGAACATCAATTCGTTAATGTTCTGGCTAATTGAATCACTTCTACAGGCCTTGCGACCCCACCACCTGAAGAACCCACTGCGATGAATTCGCAGATTGATGTGGTATCACATTACAAGAAACTGATCGATACTGATCCAAGCATTACCCCCGCGATTGCAGCGATAGAATCGCTTGTTGCAGCTCTTACAGCACAACCATTGACAACAATCACCGAAACTCTTACCTTACTTGCCACTACCAGCAGTGAACTTCTAGCCTCACAGAGCAATCCAATACCACTTTCTGCAGGTACAGAACTGCTTCAACGATATATTATCACTTCTTTCCAACAGAATCCCAATACTACGTCAGCTGATTTCACTACCCTCCGCAGACAGCTTATCCAGAACAGCAAGCTCTTCATCAGTCGGACGAAATCTGCGAGATCGAAAATTGCTCAACATGCACTGCCCTTCATCCGCGACAACGCAACTACAGTTATCACGTATGGATCATCACGGGTAATTGATGCCATCCTTTCTCTCACCGCCGAATCTCGTCGCTTTTTCCATGTCATCTTCGTTGATCCTTCATCAGGCCAGGAGTCTTCCGATACATCGTTATCTCAATCGACCAACCGACTCTTGAGTCTTGGTATACCAGTCGCTACAGTACCACTAGCCGCTCTATCCCATACCATCGCTACCATCCGTCCGTCGACTGGTAAAATAACTTCTTCGAGTCTCATCTTGCTGCTCGGTGCTGAAGCAGTTCTCGAAAATGGTGCTGCTATCTCCAATATTGGTTCACGTCTTGTCTCAACAATCGCTCGCGATGCATCAATCCCAGTCTATTTCGCTGTCGAATCGTACAAGTTCACACGACAATTCCCACTCAACTACAGTGATTCGGACTTGCAAAACATGGGTGCCAAGCAGAATGTCCTGACGTTCCGAACTGGTCTGGAAAGTGATGAAAAGAGTCAAATGAGCTTCGACATCAGTGCTGCTGGTGGCAAGAGAAGCGCACAAGGTGATGGAATAGTTGATATCACACCTCCAGAACTTATCAATGCGCTGATTACAGAGAACGGTACCATAACGGCAGACGCAGTGGCTGAAGAACTGATCAAGTTGTGGTTCTGATCATCGTTATGGCAAGAGACCAGGCAAAAGCGAATCACAAGAGATGTGGCTAGTGTGATTGAATATCATCCGCCCATGCCGCTATGACAGAATTATATGTAACCACTTGCAGGCGAAAATCTTCCTAGGTTGAAAAGAACTGTTGCAATATAAGGCAGAGCTGTGGTCGAGAGTGCTCAGGCGGTTGTCAAGCTATACAAGTCCAGACGAATGTACCATCTTCTCATCTATCCGTCATTAGCGTCCGCAATGTCCGAAGTCACCCTCTCATTCTTAAAGCGACTCTCCGCTGCAATGCCTCTACGTCACTCAACCCGATAGTGTCGTCCAACAAAACCGATATATGTTCAAGCATTACACCTTCAGTCTGTCACAACGACATATCAGCAAGCACTCTCAAGCAGCCAAGAATCAAACAGAATGCAATTTGAGCCTTCTGAGGCATATAATGACCTACTTCAAGCACAAGCAGCTATCTCTTACCACGCATTCGACACATGTGCCAAGGTAAAACAAATTGTCGCCAGTCATCATCAGCGCCCGTGATATAACTCCACCCCAGCTCATGTCGTCTGCGCCGAACAAAGGAACACTCACATACTCGCCCCAAGCCACCAGCTCGATAAACACGGCAGCAACATGTGTCACACGTTCGTAATACAGCAGAACCTCGCGGACAGCAGACCGACCAAGAAAGTATACGCATATCACGGTCGAGGAATCACATACCTCGCCTTCCGCGCATGAAAGCAGGGACTAAGGAGGGTAGTATGAAGTGGAACTCTCTCAATTCATAATACACTAATATTTTGGAATGGTAATCAAGTCTCGCTCAGCCTCCTAAATAAAGGCCAAGCACAAGCAGAGCCGACGTCTCATTCAACAAAACCAGATAGCTTATCATAAAATAAAAATACCTACTATCCGGCTTCATGCCCACCCTTCTTGCGAATCCCTACTGTCTCAGATGTAGGTGTGTCCACCCTCTCTACCATACCAACCGCATACATGCCGGGACTATCCCACTCAAGATGCACGTATCCGTACCCATCCTCAACACCGCCCACCACGTCAAATGACTACACTTTCCGGTGCGGATGGAGGACGGAAGCCAAATCTGGTCGGATATCTAGCTGTCCAATACTGGTGTGTTCAAGGATGACAGGATGGTTTCTGGCGGTGTGATTTGAGCATGGGGTTTGAGATTTGAGGTTTGGGGGCTTGAATTTTGGTGTTGGGACCATGGGGTATGATACCATTAGGTGGGAATTTGGAGAAGGGAGTATCGTAATGCTCGGCAGGGCCTGCTGAGGCTTGCTCGATTTAGGATAGCTTGTTAAGCAGGACGGAAGATGGGAGATGGTGAGTGTTTTGAGGTCATCGGGTATGTTGATTAGGTAGCTATCGGGCAACATGTTCAAGAGCTTGCTCTCAAATGGTATTGATGACACGTCGTTCGAGTCGGTTATCCCTCCAAAACGCTTTCGCATCGCAAGACGCCGGATGAGACAGACTATGAAGTGCGTAGTGGATCAATGTCTAGATAGGTTGCACCCTCGTCCCAGCCCCATCATCCAAATCCCCCTTCCTCTCAAGCTTATTACTAACCCACTGATACGTCCCCAAAAACACAGCGCCCCCCGTACTAATCCACCCAACCCTCGGCACAAACCCTCTAAACAACCCCCTCCACCCCTCATCCCTCAAGATCTCCCTCCCAATCAGCACCGCCCCCTTCCTAGC
>Ga0181465_100477_pt2 | contig 12233 bp, 9 predicted proteins | sample InSIn3gowninarea_FD_119076 | JGI IMG/M metagenome (GOLD analysis project Ga0181465, IMG submission 119076) | Clean room microbial communities from NASA Spacecraft Assembly Facility at Jet Propulsion Laboratory, Pasadena, California, USA -... ... | reverse complement strand
CACCATGAGCGAGCCAAAGAACCGAATAATTGGCCCTCGTCCAACGGGAGAGAAGAACCCAAATGGAGTGCTGACTATGATGATACGCAGACTCGAAGCTGCGACCTCCAGACTTGAGGATATAGCTTCATCGTCATTTGCGCAAGATGGCAGCGTCAGCAACACCGGAGCCCCCGCCGCTGTGGCTGCTGGCGGAGCTTCTGTAGCCCCTGCAGTCGCTCCTACATCAAAAACTGTCGAAAGCTTGCCGCCGTCCATCGCTGCTTTCGACGAACTTGTCAATACCGAACTGAAGACGTGGCTGGATCTGAGCAGCAAACTAGGCAGTGTCATTGAGACCCAGTCTAAGGCGGTCGAGGGCGCTTTCGCAGCGCAGCGCAAGTTCCTGTCTATCGCCAACAAGGCGAAGAAGCCAGATGACCAGACCATTATGGGGTTTTTGAAAGATCTGCAGGCCTCCATGGAGAAGACAGACGAAGTCCGTCAGAGCAATCGCGAGGCTGCGCTTAGGGATCCACTGTCCATGGTCGCTGATGGTGTGGGATCGCTGGGCTGGGTCGCCTTAGGAGGTGGCAGTGGTCCAGGAGGGTTCGGTACATCTGCTTCGTCAGGGGATCGCCATGTTGTGGGTCCATCTTTGTACTAGTGCTCAAGGTCAACCAAGCCGTAGCTCATCCATCACCAACCATCACTGGCTATCACCGCGGGGGTCTCTAAGTGGTTGGGCTTCATAACACTTGCAGATCTTGATTCTGGTAAATGACTGCTTCTAGAAGTTGCTCATAGGACTGAGCTCTTTAGAATGCCATAATCTTCATTCGAGCATCGACACCCCACCTTTCACACCCACGAATGCTCCGAAGTCGCTGATAAGACATACTTTAAAACTTTCCTTTGGGCGACAGGACCTTTTATCTAGTCCTCACAATGGCGGGTGCTAGCTATAATATCGATTTTTGCACGCTCGGCATGTTCATTATTGACGAGATCGAATTCCCCCCACCAAAGCCACCAGTTAGAAATATTGTTGGCGGCGCAGGATCCTACTCAGCGCTTGGAGCACGCATCTTCTCTCCGCCTCCTCAATCGAAAAGCATTGGTTGGATCGTCGACTGCGGATCGGATTTCCCCCACGAGCTACGAGATTTTATTGCATCATGGAACAGCGGAGTGCTGATCCGTGAGACGCCGGACCGATTGACTACTCGAGGCTGGAATGGCTATGGAGAAAACGAGCATAGAGGTATATAGACATTTGGTGCCTCGGAGGTTCATGCAAGGGCTGACTGGGTGCAGCATTCCGGTATATGACTCCGAAACTCCGTCTAACTCATGAAGATTTGAAGGATACAGACCTGTTATGGGCCAAGTCTTTCCATCTGATTTGCTCACCTGTGCGGTGCATAGAACTGGTCAAGAACATCTTGGAACTGCGCATCTTGGCTTCGCCCACAATCGAGCGCCCGCTTTTCATATGGGAACCAGTGCCTGATCTTTGCGTTCCTGGCGAATTCGACAATTGCCTAGAGGCACTCAAATATGTGGATGTCGTTAGTCCGAACCATGGTGAGCTTGGCGGCTTCTTCGGCCAATCTACTGATAAAGCAGACCACGTAGATCACCGCTTGATTGAGTCACTGTGTAGTCGATGGCTCGATAGTGGCATTGGGCCCAACGGCGGCGGTGGTGTTGTGTTGCGGAGCGGCAAAGATGGGTGCCTGATTGCGCGTCGAGGCTGTCGCAAGTGGATGCCTGCGTACCACCAGAACAGCACAAAAGTCGTCGATCCCACTGGCGGAGGCAACGGTTTTCTAGGCGGGTTGGCAGTTGGGTTAGTACGAAACGGAGGTGTTGCAGGGCTGGAGGAAGCCGCAGCCTGGGGCTCTATATCAGCAAGCTTCGCAATCGAACAGGTTGGCATGCCCGTGTTGGCTCAAACTCCACAAGGTGAGACGTGGAACAACGTTCGTGTCGAAGAAAGACTTTCAGAGTTCAAACAGAGGCTGGGTAGATATGTACAGCCGTGAGCCTCATTGCTTGTTGTTAATCCTACATCTGCTCTCTGTCCCCCTATTGCCCCTGCTCCTTCAGCTTCTTCTCGTGCTCGACAATTTGTCTGCTCCAGCTGCATCCTGTTAGCTTCGACATCCTGTTGCTGCATTTCTCTTCCCCCTGGTGTCTCCATGTGACGTACTATCGGCTAGGGAAGAACCTGCCCTGCTCAGGCATCTTGTCGCGGTACTCGCGTTGTGCACTCACACTCCAAGCCATTCCAACGATGCTGACAAGGACGAGTCCAACGACAGCTGTGTTGCCTTTCCAGTTTGCGGGTTGCGCATACCAACCACCGGCCGGCGACCAGACATGCTTGGGGTATCTACATGCAATCAGACAGGTAACAATCGAGGCATTGACTATGTATTCTTACGGGATCTTTCCTCCTCCGCCCATTGTGAAGTGTAGCTGTGGGGATTTCTGGGGTGGGTGTAACTGCTGCTTGACGTGCGGTCGGCGGTTGCTGTGAGGGCTGCGCTAGTGATGGCTTGGCGTTTCCCAAATTCTCAGAAACTGATGATCACGACCTCCAGGAGAAGACACACGAGCTCGTCCGCCTGCTGCTTTCCTTACCGCTTTCTCTTCGTCACTCCGCCGGTTGTCGTATAACTGCGTCTTTAATGAAGCGGATACCATTATCCCGATGTGTCTCGCAATTGCAGGCAGCATCATCGCCTCGCCGGCCCTCGTGCCTCTATGCCGCCCAACGCTCCATCTCAGCTCGTAGTAACAGGATACAAGGGCGCTACCAAACAACTGTGTCGATACCCAATGATGGTGAATTGGAGGCAGAGCTTCCTGAAGAGCCCTCAGTCGTAGCCAAGCAGTCTGCAAAACCAAAAACACGGCAAAGTCGCTGGCCTACTCCTCTCGAGAAACTGCCGTCACCACACCCAAGCGCTGCCGAGCGTTCAGTAAAACTGCACGCACTTAGGAGTCGACTGTCCCTCCCCCAGCGATTTCCTCTCCAGACCCTTGCCAGAACCCTAGTGCACCCCTCCGCAGACCCTAATGCCGCCTTCAATAATGCCTCGCTGTCCATCCTAGGCCGTCATTTGCTCGGCTACTACACTACAGAGTGGATTATGTGTAACTACCCACGCCTACCAATGGCAGTGGTGTTTGCTGCAGTCGATGCATACATTGGACCAAAAGCACTGGCTACTGTTGCTAGCGAATGGGGTATTGAGGCTGCCGCGGAACCTGGAGGTGAGGTCGATCCGGGTCTCCTTCAATTCAAGAGGATTCAGTCAGGAGGAGAGCTCCCAGCATCTCTGAGGCGCCAGGCACCATGGAGCTGGAACGTCACCACAACACACAAGATCATGAAGACAGACGAGTTTGGCTCGGACAGCGCGGCGCCGAGCCCACACTCGTTGAAGAGCACACCGGTACCAACAGAAGAGGCTGCACAGTCATTTGTCAGGGCACTGGTTGGAGCACTTCACCTGCAGCTCGGCGCACCCTTCGTCAAGCGCTTCTTTCGCGGTCATTTCACCAGCCGGCACCTCGATATCAGCACACTGTTCGACTTCCGCACACCTACCCGCGATCTTTCGAAACTCTGCGCACGAGAAGGCTTCGAGGCCCCCGTTGCACGCCTAATCTCTGAGACCGGTCGACTGAGTAGACATCCCGTATTCGTTGTGGGTGTATACAGCGGCAAGGACAAGCTTGGCGAGGGTGCCGGTAGCTCCCTGGATGAGGCACGAACAAGAGCGGCAGCTGCAGCACTGAAGGCATGGTACCTCTACAGGCCCATTGAGGTCACGGTGCCCAGCAGCACAGAGGGTGAACTCGACACATCAAAGTGGAGGCCGAACATGATTGATTGTGGTGAGGTTATCGTATAAAATGCCGCGAGGCAAGCACGAAACACACTTTGGAGTACTGGGCCATGAGCATAGATGGAGGACATCTTCTTCGTTTGTACACTTTGGGATGACGAGTTTGAGCATGGCTAGGAACGAGTAGGAAACCGTCAAGAGGATGAAGCAGGAAGGAGACTAAGCAGCGCCATGTATGTTTTAAGGCGCAAAGCATGTACCATATGTGACACCATTTGGAATACCACTAAGACCCGGAACTTGTAAAGAATATAAGACGATGTTGCACCAGCCCAAATGATACATGCAGATATCACAATGTACTGCGTGGTCTGCACGGACTTCTAGTCTGCAAGGAACGCCTGCACCAACACCAAAACTTGCTCGGGAATTGTCTGCAGCCCCATTCCCGTCGTGCGCAGAGGACGACGGGATGCATAGCCATTAGTCATCAAGACAAAAGCCAGGGCTCGCTGGAGAACTTGGAGCCCATTGAGATCTAGGCAAATCTATGATATTGATAGTATATACATAAGAGTCTGGACGCTATTACGCTATGGTTGCAATAAAAAGAATTCATGCTAGGGGAAGGGTATCATCTCATTCGTGACATCTAACTCTTATGCATTCATAACATTGTGTTCGTACCGTGTACATGCTATGCTCAGATTTCTGCTGAATGAAACGTTGTCCTAAACTTGTAGAGTTTGCTCAGAGGCTGTACGTAAAGGTGTAACATGAAGGCAAAACATGGTCGCAGAGGCTCAAATCATCGTCTGCACCAAGCTCGATAAGATGCCTTGTCTGATACACGTAGGTTAGCCTTCAAGGTGAGATTTTGTGATGTCGAACGTCACTTGGGAATTTTGTGTGCCAAGAGTCGCAAACTTCGACAACACATGTCGAGCGTATTTCGCCAAATTCTGCCTTGGTGTTGCAGACTTGCCATATCGCTCGTTTGACGTCTAGGCGCCTCTTCACCATCCTCCGGCGGGCTCCAGCCTACGAGATTGCTGCTGGAAATACCCATCAAAAACGCTCAGTTCTGGTCGTCGAGCAGGTGTGTGGGTGGTTTTTTCTTTGCCAATTGGTTCGATGTCGACAAGTGTAGTGGCTGGTGTACTGTTCATACCAAGCGAGGCTGACATCTGCCCACTGTAGCCGCCACCATCCAGGCTTCGGCGTCTACCTCCAGTAATTTTCCCCGATCCGAGGCTACCCATAATTAGGCTCATCTTGATGCGCTCTTTCGGTCTCGGTAAGAGCATCTTCTCGATGATGCTGAGCCACTCTGCTTCCGCCTTGAGTTGGCGCAATCTCCTTCCAGATCCATTTGATCCAGCTCGTAGGCTAGCGTTGGTAGAAGCAACAAGTCTATTGCGCCAACTTCCAACCCGATCTAAGTGAGCATGGAACGAGGTGTCTTGAGTTGACCCGGCTCTGTATTGCGTGAATGCAGACAAAGACTGGTTTTGTGCCACTGTTAACATCGTAAGGAAAACGCACCCCAAGGAAAAAACGTCAGCTGGTCGCTTGCCACGTGAGTTTATCGCCTCTGGTGCTGCATATATATACGTTTGATCCTGGTAGTATGTGTGTGGGTGGTCCAGCCGTTGCGAGATAGCTACCCTTGGGCTGAATGTATCGATGGTGTGGCCAATCTCAAAGGGTGCAAGCAATATGCGGGTGCCGTCGACCAAAATCTTGCGTGGCCGAATGCCACGGTGGCTGATCGACTGGGAATGGAGGTGTTCAATCGCAGACGCTATATCGTACATCCAGTCAACCAAAATCCGCGAACGCGATGGATCACTTCCTGGCATCGCTAGATACTCATCTAGGCTGCATTGCGCCTTTTCCGACACGATTCCTACATGGTTCGGTTGAGTGTATGAACAAAGTAATTTTGCAATGTTCTTGTGTTCGAGTTGCTTAAACTTATTGATTTGTTCCAGTAGAGCGGCCTTCTGAGATGGTCGTGTGGTAACAAAGCGCTTCCGAACCAAGACACGATCGTCGTTGCTGCCCAGCATTCGCACGCGGTCGACGCTCTTCTCAGAACTCTTGGAAGTTCGAATGATATGCTCAGACTGTAACGGTACAGTCTCACGTGCCACGAAGTCTACATGGGCCCCGTTCAACAACATCTCTTTTGATGTTGCGCGCCACTGTTCATCTACGACTTTGCGGGCGTCTGCTACGATGCCCTGAAGTCGGTCTTCGGGGAAGGGCAGGCTCTCATCTCTCAAATCGAAGAATGAGGCCTGACGCCATGAAGCGACATCGTCGCATATGTGCAGCAGTATGGCAAGTCGCGGGTTCGACAATGTCCATTGCCATATTCTCCTGATCTGGCCCGCGTCCCAGCCTTGTTTTCGACAAAGATCGTAGAACCATCCGGAAAGGGACTGGCCTTGCGAAGACAGAATAGAAGTGTTGATGAAGCCGTGCACCAAAGGGCTCAAAGGAGCGACAGGCTGACGATAGGGGTTGGGCGAGCCAGGAAAAGACGGCACCGGCGATGCAGGACACTCCATATTGTGAAATGGCTCTCCGTTTACTGATGCAGGCGGCGACATTGGGACAAATCCGGAGATGGCACTGATGGGCCGTAAGGGCTGTGGTGCGATCGGTGTTGGTGTAGTTGATCGACTCGTGTATGGCGGAGTACGAGTTGGGCTATTCTTAGGTGACTGCTTTGGTGACTTGCTGGAAGCAACTGAACTCGGGCTTGTCATGACGTTCGACCATGGATTGTTATTTGTAGTAGTTGGCGTGGTGCTTCGGCTGGTTGATGTTGAGACTGAAGAGGATGTAGGAGAAGGCGCCCGGTTGTACCAGGTCGACTCTTCATGCAGATTCACCATGGATATCGTATGTGATAAACTGTACTGAGGTTTCGAATAATCTCCAGATGGCGCTCGCCATGGTGACTTCAAAGCGTGCTGCATCGTGAGAACAAAGAAGGCAACTTAATAGATTCGCCGAAATATTAAGTGGATGACGATGCGCTGCCACGAACAAACTGGAGGGATTGTGACAACTAATAGCTCAGGTGCAACAAGCTACTGTCAAACCAATGCTAGCACAGCACATCCGAAATAAGTGGCAATTGTGAGGTCTGACGAAGGAGAGGTCGGGTGCAGAAGAATCAGTCGCCAGCACAAGTACTAGAGTAATTTTTGGGGACAGTCAACTTGACCCAGGGGACTGCAAGGCCGACCTCCATCAACAGCGCAGAGGCTTTTGATGTGTTGGCAGCGACTCGGCCGCATTTTTGGTGCCACATTAGTAGAGGGTAACAATATATGGTCTTAGGTATGTGTATTGGGCGAATGTAAACTGGGCAGCATCGCACCGTTGCGGAATAGTCTTATGCAGGCGAACGTGGCCATCTGAGACTCGCCTCTTGCGTAAGAATGCTACTTGCGCATATGTTCGCAGCAAACCAATTTAATATGGTGCTAGATCATCCAGGGGTCTCTTTTGTAGCGCGCGAGCCGTTCCGAACATCTTTCCACCTCAACAGTCATTCGTGGTGGTGGGTGAGGCTGCCGCTTCGCTGCAGGATCGAGGCTGCAGTGTCACGAGCTCGAGCACGAGTCGACCCTAGACCGTCCTGCTCCATGAATGCAGAATGCACAGTCGGTATTGATGAGCCAACTGGAGGGCCTCCTGTATGATAGTTGCTTGTTACTCTGTAAGGATTAGGCCACGCTGTTCAGCGTCACCTGCTCACCGTATCTTCTCGGCATCTGACGACAGAGAGAACGCGCATCTTGATGATTGTAGGTACAGGACCAGCGGAAGGCTTGCTTTTCGATGTTGACGTGTGGAGTTGATGCTTATCAGCACTCGAGATTTGCCGTGAGTGGTGAATGTCCATTTATCTCTACCCATGCATTCAATTACAGGCAGTGAGGATTTCCCGTACAGCATATTGCTCGAATGTATTGTCAATTATCTCCATCCTACCCTTCAGTCATTGTTAAGGTGCCCAATTGGAGATATTCGTGGTGGAGTTGAGTGTGAGTGAGGGCTGAAGGTAATGGATGAACGCACCTTTTTAGACAATTACGTCCGTGCGCTCACCAATAGCAGCCATGATCTTGAATGCGACTTATCTTTATGGCCACCACAGCAAACGTTCCCAGATTTTAACTTGGAAACAAATACTCCTTTTTACAGATGTATTCCTAAGCATACGTGTTTGACTATCGTAAGTATTGCACAAAGATAAACGTCATGAGGAGTTCTTCGACATGTATCCTAGAAGCCAAGAACGCCTGACAGCTCTATTGTTTTCAGCTAGCTCTAAAAGAATGACAACGGAGATTTGTGATTAACAGAAGTCCATCAGCGGTGATTTCCGCAATGGCTCAACTCCTTTCAGACGGGGTTCAAGGAAGGCGTGTGAGGATGAAACCAGGCACCCGGAGGATCTCGGTAAGACTGGCATACAGCTCTCATTGGTCACAAACTGCTAGCCCCCCAAGCGCCTATAACATCATCTGTGCACTACGACACAGAGCCTCAACACCAATTGTCTCAAGGGGTACAATGTTTTCATGCCTGCTCCGGTCGCGCTCTCAGATCGATGCACTTCGAAGAAAAATCTGGCTGGCATCCGCCAGTGGAGTTCGTAATATCCTAATTTAAGCTTATTATCTGGCGCTACCGGATGAACGCATAGAATGATTCCGTGTCACCTGTCGCAGACTCGAGCAGCACCGGTCTCAAATTTGTAATGGCATTCCCGTCTATACTTGATGCTGCTTCTTCAGTTGGACTGCAATGACCGAGTCAGGTCATCAGTTACCCACCATCGGACACTCCAAGACTGCGTGGTTCCATTCTTCACTACTGAGCCACCTTCTCATTCACATTTGTACCAGGATCCTGCTACTAATGACCCTCCTACAGTGCTGGTTTCTTGTGAGTCGTTATTAACACTTCACTTCTTCATTTCTTCACATTTTCCCAAGCTTTCCCTGCTAGGCACTCTCTAGTACGCTGCTGGCCGGCCTTGTGACTTCCTATTAACAACTTTAATCAATTCCTTACAACTAATACCATCTCTCACAATGCTATTCAAGACTGCTGCGCTGGGCGGGCTGCTTATTGCTGGACATGCTACTGCCATCAAACTTGGAGAGGTCAACGCTGTACTGCAGCGAGGCGAGGATCTAGAAGCAGTCCTTCGACGGGATACAAGGCTGTTGGCCACCCTTACACAACGACAAGACGCCAACGCTATCGACACCGCACCGCTAGCTTCACTATCACCAGCGTCTGGAGATGCATCAGATGCTAGCCTGCAGAAGTGGGAGGAACAGACGCGGGCAGCCTGCATGCAAACATTGAAGAACCTCAACGGCAAAGCCTCCAATCCTAGTGGTATTGCAGTTTGCTATAACGTACCATTCCTCGACAATTCAACCGGCGTTTTTCAAGCCGAGCTTCGAATGTACAATGTATCTTCACCTATCGACCCGTGGCAAAGTGTCACTGCTGCCGATGTCAGTATGACACTATCGTACCTAGGTGCTACGGTGCAGGCGATGAATATCAACAACACGAAGCGGGAGGTTGGCGAGGCTCAGGCACGCACAAGGTGGAGTGATGGAACGTTAGTTGGGCGGCAAACTATCACCAGCATGACTGAGTTAAAGACACTCATGTATGTTGGCAAGATAAACTCCAACTTGATGGGCCCTGCCATGACTCAGTAAGCTAAACTCAAATCTTCTTATGATATCATGCTAACTCCAATTTCAGAGAAGCGCTCCAGCCATTGCTTGTCCCTCAGATCGACCTTGCTGCGCGCAACCCTACAACAGGTGCAGACGTCACAACCACTCTCTCCAACAAGGAAGCCCGCTTCGTCAATGGCGTCTTTGCCCAGAAGGCTGACGCAAACACGCCATCAAATGCCGACCCCACAGCTGCAGCTGCAGCTACTTCTGCTGTATTTCTGGCTGCACCTTTCGTGGTTCCTGGTACTTCTCTAGCTTTCTTCCCCATTGGGTTGGTCGTCACCAGTATTTGGGCCGCATTCTTCTTCCTTGCGGTTGGCTTGGGAACCTACGGTCGTATCCAGTTCCGTGATCAGTACAGAAGACGTATGAACGCGGAGAAGGCTAGGAGTGTACGCACGATCTAATGTTGTCAATCACAACTTTCATTTTGAGTACTCTTTTTCTCTTACAGATATTGTACATAATTCATCATCCTGGAGATGTGACGAGAACTAAAACTAAGATGGGTGAACGGCGCAGTATTGAATGATGACAGACAAACAAGGAAATAGAATTTTTGCACACTGATATCAAAAAGAATCAATATACATTAAAAATTCAGAAGTCCTCCAGAGTACATGACTCCCTCATCACCGAAAGTCCGGCGACAGTGTACTACTCTAAGTTATCCGCCACTAGCCGAGACTCCATTTTCATTGGCTAGCGCTGGTGGAACCCGAAGTTCTACCGTTATTTCACGCCCTATGCACTCTACAATATGTGACTCTATGCGATCTTCGACGGTTGAGTCATTCACCAAGACATACAAATAGACGCTGATCTTGCACTTACATAGATCTCTAATATCATCTTCATTTCGTCCGATCTGTCATCATGAGTTCGATCGCTAAGGATAAGGCGTCGTTGCCAACTCGAACTAAGGATGGAGTCAAGTTTGGCAAAGAGTTGAGAAAGAAAGATTTTCTTTTCGAGGAATCATACTTGAACCTGAACCATGGTAAGTCATTATGTACCGTTTGATATTTGCACTGTGTGGCATTTTCAATATTCGGAGAGCATCCAGTGCCTCAAGACTTACACAAATACCCCATCTCGAAAATATACCACTGCAAAAAAGGTTCTGAGTGGAAATCATATTGCACAATATACAAAATACTGTAAAGTAAATCATTCGTCAGACAACTAACACTGTGAACATCAAGGTTCTTTCGGGACATATCCACGTGCCATCCGTGATACCCTTCGCACCTTCCAGGACGCCACAGAAGCACGGCCAGACGACTTCATACGCTACAAGTACCCAGAATATCTCAACAATTCTCGCAGGGCGATTTCGACACTGATTAATGCACCCCCTAAGACCGTGGTCTTTGTTCCAAATGCTACGACAGGTGTTAACACTGTCCTTCGCAGCTTGAAGTTCGAAGACGGGGACTACATTCTCTACTTTGCCACTATATATAAAGCGTGCGATACGACAGTTGAATACATTGTCGAGACTACGCCGGCAAAAAGAGTGAAGCTGGAATATACGTATCCTGTGGAAGATGATTGGCTCGTCAATGCATTCTACGAGAAAGTTCAAGAAGTGAAGAACACAGGTGGAAGGGTCAAGATCGCCATATTTGACACTGTGGTTAGTATGCCTGGTGTACGCGTCCCATTTGAGCGTCTAACAGAAGCATGTAAAGAGCTGGGAGTATTAAGCTGTCTGGATGGCGCACATGCGGTTGGGCATATAAATGTTGATATGGGCAAATTGGACCCAGACTTCTTCATCAGTAACTGTCATAAGTATGAATCTACGGTCTATGATTTGAGATAACCTCAAGGAAACTAATGTATGATATAGATGGCTACATGTACCTCGCGGCTGTGCGATCCTGTACGTGCCTGTGCGGAACCAACACCTCATTCGAACGACGCTGCCTACTTCGTGGCTTTTTAAAGCGCTGGACCATGTTCCAAACACAATCAACCCAAAAGGCGCATTTGGCGGCGATGTTGAGTCTGAGTACATTGGCAACTTCGAATTCGTAGGCACCATTGACAACTCACCTTATCTATGCATACCCAAGGCAATGGAGTGGCGTGAGGAACTTGGTGGCGAGGAAGTCATCATTAATTACTGTACTACACTTGCTAAAGATGCTGGAAAACTCCTTGCTGAAGCACTGGATACCGAGGTGATGGACAACAAGACGAAGACATTAAGCCAATGCTGCATGTCTATGGTGCGCTTGCCAATCGATTTCGGGATCATGCAACAGGCAGGTGACCAGGCAGGGCTTGAGAAAGATCAAATTGGAAAGGAGGTGGCGCTCTGGCTGCAGAGGACGATGGCCAATGACCACAATACGTTCTTGCAAACTCTGTTCTACGGAGGCGCGTGGTGGGTCAGGATTAGTGGGCAGGTATATCTTGAGTTGAGTGACTTTGAGGCGGTGGTACCAGTATTGAAAGAACTGTGCGAGAGAGCCGAGAAAGGCGGGTGGAATGAGCCTACTAGGGAAGAATGATGTATCTGGCCAAAATTCCTGATGGTTTCTGAGTTCTCACTAAGACCCTTTTTGGCCAGGTCTTCTCTACGGAT
>Ga0181465_100986_pt1 | contig 12249 bp, 9 predicted proteins | sample InSIn3gowninarea_FD_119076 | JGI IMG/M metagenome (GOLD analysis project Ga0181465, IMG submission 119076) | Clean room microbial communities from NASA Spacecraft Assembly Facility at Jet Propulsion Laboratory, Pasadena, California, USA -... ... | reverse complement strand
TGTCCCAGCTGGACACCCTACTACTCTCAGAGGTCTCCTGCAGTGGCTTGGCGCTCTTTGATAGCAATTTGACACTATTGTCTGAGCTCCTAATCCAATAAGGAGAGGGCGTTTAAAGTGGTAGGAGCCTCTGAAGACTGCTCAGACTATGGTGCCTTTGCCTTCGGCATGATGATTGCACTGAATTGAACTATGTGTATGTGGTCAGGGTTCACTACAAGGCTTCCTAGGTGGCTAGACTGGTCAGAAGAGTTGTAACTTTGTCAGTGCTCTGGGTTTGGCCGATCCCATGGCAAAGGGTTGGAGACTGAAACCAGAGACATGCAATGGTCCACCTGCCAAGGTGAACTGTCTTAGGATGCTCGCACATTGACAAAAGCTAAGTCTTTGAGTAATACTATAAATTCACTTCGAGTGCAAAACTAACAAATTCTGAGTAAGGTTAAGTATCGAAAATCTAACCAGTTCCTCCTAAAGGAAGCGGGTACTAAAAAATTAAAAATAATGTCTCAGTTTGGTTTTCCTGGTGCGATTTTTTTTAATGAAAAATAAAAATCCAAAAAACGAGAAAAAGCTGAGAAAATGAGAAAAATGGATAAAATCACAAGAGACTACCTGTAATAAGGTGGCAAATGGAAGCCACTGAGAAATAGAGTTGGCAGGCATGAAAAGCGTGGAAATCGAAGCTCGAAGGTATAAATGGAGCTCGAAAAGGTCCAATAAAATGATTTTAAATAAAAACTTTATAAAAGCCCTTTAATCAAAAAGAGAATAATCCCTGGAATATTCTATTTGAATTTTTTTTAATTTCTAGAAAATTTGCAAATATTTTTTAACAGCACTATGAAATTTGAATTTTTTGTTAGATTTCACATATTTTTTGCTCGAATGGCTGATCATCCGTGGTTCACTGTGTGCAAGGGGTGTCGAAGGTGTCGTCGATGTGCAAGGGGTGGGGGGGACCAGTGTGCTAGGCACTGCAGGGCATAGGCCTAGCGCAAGTGTCGTGGGAGGGTCCTAGGCGCCACAAGGCCCCAGCTAATGCCTGGGCACCGCAAGGTGGAGCAGGGTGCCAGAAAGAGGAGGGGCGCAAGCTACCACCTGGACTCCACGAGGAGTAGGGCAAGCGTGGGCGCCAATGGTGGAGACCACAGGGAGTAGTAGGGTGTCCAGCTGGGACATAGGAGGAGTAGGGGCACACAACAAGCTAAGAAAACTGCCAAGATGCAACGCAAGAGAGACGCCCACTAGATGAGTCCAAACGGAAACTACCTTCGATAAAGGAAAACTGCCCTTAGCAAAATCTAAAAATCGATGCAAGAAACCACTAGAAGAAAACCACTTGCACCAAGGGTAAAATGTCGATGAGAAACCCACAACCACCCTGAAATGCTAAAACCACCTATGCATTGAAAACCCTAATGGGTGTGAAACTGAAAATGCTTTTGAGGAAACCACTAGTGAAGGAGAGTGGTTTTAGAAAACCACCTTGCTCTTATACCAATTGGTGTGAGCTCTCAGGGAGAGTCACAACAATGAACACCTGATTTAACAGGATGAGTTGGGTGAGGAGAGATGCAAAAAGGCAAACAGAGTGCTCAACGAGTGCAAAACCCTAATGGAGAACCAACTTCAAAAAGTATTTTTCATTACAAAAGAACTCCCTCTTTTATAAGTGAGAATACATACATAACTCTTCACCTTTACACATGTGGGATTTACCCTTTTAAGTGAAAGTCAAAATACATACTTTTAACTAAATACAAAAAGTGCAAAGCACAAATTGATGAACTAACTAATGACTTAACTAAAGTAAAATTACATGCTTTAATAGCTTTTACACATTAGAGTTCATTAATTTGGATTTGTGATTTTGGCAAGAGGCCATCTTCTTGAATTTGCTCATTCATCATCTTCTTCATTTGTTCCTCATCACACCCATAAAGACCCATTCCACCACTAGGCATTTTCAAGAGATAATGTCTAACTCTTGTGTAACTTCCAAAAAACGTTTTATGATTACACAATGTGCATTTGATTGAGGACGTCCCCTCCTGAACCCTTAGGGCCTCCCTTCCTCTTCCAATACTTCGACAAAGGTTTTTTTTTATCAAATGGGAACCCCTCCTCTGTCATTCCTCCAAAATAACAAATTTGAATCTCCCCTCAAAAATTTGCCCCTAATAATCTTCCCTCCCTCAAAAATTTGACTTCTTTTAACACTGAAAAATATGCCCTCCCTTGGAATATGACTGAAATTTGAAAAAATAGAATAAAATAAAATAAGGCGGGAAAAAAAAATTAATTGAAAAACTTAAGCCTAAAATAAAAAAACAAGAAAGAATTTAGAGGAGTGGGGTGGTGAGGGGGGGAATACGAACCTGGAATCCCAAGCTTAACTAAGTTGCTAACCCTTTTTTATGGATGCTCCTCCTCTTAATGAATATTGCACCTTTATCTATTGCTACCTCTCCTTTTTTGCTACTACTCTTCCTCTGCTTGTTGCTCCTTCCTTTTTCTTGCTACTACTCCTTTTTTCCTTGCTACTGCGCTTTCACTCTTTGATGCTTACAATGGGCATGAAAATCTTATTTATTAAAAAAACAACTCTTAGGGTTTCTTCTCACTAAAGAAACCCTTTAAACACTTTTAACTCAAAACCTTAATGTTCTTTTTTTTCAATGTAAATTTTTTTTAAAGAGCCAAATTTTTTTTTTTGGGCTAACCCAAGTTGCCAACATGTGCTAGCCCAGGGATCGAGGTGCATCCCTGATCTGGGCCAATGCACGTAGGTGCATCGTGGCACACCCGACCCTATCCCTGCACACCTGGGTCAAGGGTGCGCAAATCTGACAACTCTAATTTAGACCTTTTATTGAAATAAATCCTATTTTTAAATAAGATTACACCATTTCTTAATTTCCAATTGTCATTCTTTCTGGTATTTTCTATAGTGTCTATAAGCTATATGGTTTGTATGTCTTTGGCATATTCTTCTTGAATGTTTTTTATCCACGTTAGTTCAGCTATAGATATTGTTGATAACGATGCGTCTTCGTATTTTCGGAATAAGGCATCTACGACAATGTTCTCCTTCCCTTTTTTATGAGTAATATTGGAACTGAATGCTTGAATTTTATCAATTCATTTTTGTTGTTCTTCAGACAGAGATTCTTAGTTAAAGAGATACTTGGGGCTTTTATGATTTGTTTTTACTTCAAATTTACTGCCGATAAGATATTGTTTCCATTTTTCAGGTGCGTGTATAATTGCCAGCATTTCCTTGTTATAAATTGGCATTCCTTGTTCACAAGCATTTTCGACTTTCATAGGCAATTGGTTGCCCATCTTGTGTAGAGCATAGGAATCTCCCAAAGTAGAGCATAAGGATAACAAAATGTAACCACCCTCCTGTATAGTATTGTTTGTTGCACTGGAAGAGAACATAGGCCTATGTGCTTGGGAGATTGGTTGAAGATGTATTAACATAATTGCTTGAAACAAGCCCATCGGTAATGTCTACAAGGAATACTAAAACTCTTGAGGACACTGATATGAATGGAAGAGACATGTCACACCTACAACAATAATCACAAAGTGGAAACAACTTGAGAGCACAATACAGCCTAATAAAACAGAAAGCATACTCTATTAAAAACAATTAAAAGTTACAAAAAAAATCCCTTACCAATCATCACTGTTCTGCTGTTGCCTCCAAGGGAGTCCTGCAAAAAAGAAGGAACTATTTTACCAATAACAGAAAACAATGCCTTCCTTATTAGATGTTAAAGATTTTCAATAATCAAAAAAGGAATATTGAAGTATTCCCTTTCCAATTTCATACCTGCAACAGCCATGTAAGTTTACTGTCCCGGTATGGGATATGCCCACCCTCTTTTTTCTTTTTGTCATCTCCAAGAGCGCTTATTACATTTCCAAGTGATAACAGGCCTCTATTTATATGTACACCTGGACAAATGAGGATGAATTGAATCGTCATTATATCAGTATGCTTACAAGATGAACTTAACAGCAGTGTCAGCAATGCATGAGATGCTTTTGCACTTCCATGTGCTCCAGTTAATATATGGCACTTTCATGCACCTTCTTTAAACCGCAAACCATCTGTTCCTGTTCTCTTGGCTCTCTCAGAGCCAGCAAGGTCCACCAAGTGTAGCTTTGCATACAAGAATTCCTCTGCATCTTTTGCTGAAGGCAATATGTCATGCATAGAAGAAAGATCCCACTTTCTTCTTTTCTCAAGAGTAATTGTGAAAATTGCATGAGAACGACTGTCAAGACAAAACAATTATGCATTTTATGACAGGAAATACAGTAAAGCCTGTTAAATCACAAAAATGTAATGTCTTCACTCCATGGCAGAAATAACTTGCTTGAAGAAAATCTGACTTGTAATTGAAATAATGCAATACACTACTAAGAATATTTAGATTCAATTTGTGTGGGTAACACATATACATGAGCGATACAAATAGTATATCTTATTCCATTTTAGGGGAAAAAAAAATTATATATTAAGCAGGAGTATCCACAAAAGAGAGCTTGCAGAACCTGAGAAGAAACCAAACATTATTTAATCCAAACAGATAGTGAGCAAGTACCTATTTGAAATATGCCAACTCCTTGTTTTCTTCTAATTACAAAAGAATTTAGTAATTTACATATATATCAAGATAGCAAGTACTTCTCATTCTTTGTTTAAATCAAAGAAATTGGTTCCTCGGCCCCCAAAACAAATTTCAGACCCTTCGATACACCTCATTCCAGAGGGCATCTAGAGGCTTAGCTTTGATGGGGCCTCCAAAAAGAATCCAGGCAGAGAAGGGGCAACAGGAGTCTTACGTAATTGGGATCACTCAATTTCTCGGTGTTTTTTGAAAGGACTTGATTCCATCTCCAATAATGTGGCAGAATTCAGGGTGTTAGCCAGAGGCCTGAAATTAGCCCTGATCGAAGGTGTAAGGAAGTTGTTAATCCAAGGCAACTCAGCTCATTTGTAAAGCAATGAAAGGTGAAGTTTCAGTTGAGCACAGAAGTCTATACACACAGCTGAGGGTAGCCTTGCATCAATCTTCGAGTTTTGTCACATTACACATATTTACAGGGACAAGAACCATCTGACAGACACCTTGGCCAAAGAAGCAGTATACTCACCGCCTAGAGTAGTGCAGTTAAGGAATGGGTAACGAAGCCAGAGTCTGGCCCCTTATGGAGAAAGTTTTGTATGATTTTTGTATAGATGCTATGTTTGATAGATATGCATTACGACTTATATGGAGTCACAATGCTGTTCATTATGTATCCTACTGTGGCTGCTTGAGACATAAAGCCAAGGAAGGTGGCAGATAACACAGGCCATCTGTAATATGTAATTTTGTAAAATAATAATTAAATTTAGCCTTTTCAAAAAAAAGATAGCAAGTACTTCAACTAATGATCAGGTACATTCACAAATGCACAATACAAAAATATGCCAAGTGGGCAACACAAATATGTGAGTCTTCTTCCTCCTCAATCATTCCAGTCAAATGTTTCTAAGAGAACTTCTGCCTTTGGACTCTCCAGAACTAACCCCCTTGATCTCTTGAAGATATTAATAATATCCTAATATCATGAGATTGAAGATAGATACTAATGTCATCTTGAGATTTGTTGGATTCTCTTTCTTCCTTCATATCATATGACCATAGACATGCAGCTCTCTCTATTAGGGAATTGTTCCATGAATGACGATATTCTTCCAACCATCACTGACCATATCAAGACAGAAATAACCCCTGATCCCAAATAACACTAAGCAAGTTACTAACATAAAAACAACAAATGGGAATAAAAGTGTATGCCAACTCAAAAGTAAGACAGAAGTACACCATTTCAAAATGGTTCAAAAAGTCTCAGAAAAATAAGTAAAATATATAGGAGCATACAATATAAAATAATATATACAAAATCTGAAATATTGACGATTGGCCAATGTTGTCTGCTCTGTCTTCCTTCGGCCAAACTGATGTAAAGTGAATATTTTTTGACATTTCCATTCAGTTGGAAACTGTGCCTGCAAAAAACAATAATAGTCTATCATCAATGCTCATTGCCTAGTAGTTAGTGCCATTCACTCTCATGTCTTTCTGATGCCAAATTTTTGTTGTTGATGGGGAATACTTTGATCTTTCCCTTTGTTGTTTTAGTTTTCTGTTATGTAGGATAACACTTTGTGTATTTTCTCTTGGGTAAGACAATTTTTTGGGTGGGACTGATTTCATTCTCACCCTTCTCTCCCTTCCTTCTTACATGCCCCAACTCACTGCCTAAATGGTGGTTTGTGCCTAGCTGACAGCTAAGACACTCGATGCCCAAAACAAATGGAGGACACGTGACAACATGACAATGAGCAAGTCATGATGGGCAAGATGTGTGAAATCAAGAAAATATAAATTGAAAAGCTTACAAGACTATAATTTAAACCTTTATACAACTTAACAAAATCAGAAAAAGCCAACAGTCTAGTCAACTGTAAGGTGTGACAGAATAAACATGTGAGTTTTGAATAAGTTCAGGGAGGTGGAAAAAATTGGCGAATATGTGATTTTTCAAGAGAGGGAAGAACTTTGTGATTGTGGTTACTAGACATCATTTTGCATCCCAATCTTCTAGATGTCCTTCAACACCACCAGCTAGGAGATTGTTCCAAAGAGACACCATCAGGAAAAGAGTAGTCAAACAATTTCTTCACGTGGTTTGGGAGGAACTTGACCTTGGATGATAGGAAGTCCAGTGTTACTGCATGGAGAGAACCTTCTGGAAACATCCCTTTTTGAACACAGATGATATAAGCACCATTTCTTCAGCAGAACACATCCAGTTTCATACAGTTCTACAGGGAGATCCTTCTAGGCAGACCATGTGTGACACCCACACAGTTGACTCATTCTACATGATTTGAGAGACTTTATAGCGATAGATGGTGTACAGAGCATGGATTATAAACTTACTTACAGATGGACCCAAGCTATTATACACTATTTGAGATTTTTACATATTTCTAGATGTTTAGAGTAGAATGGATTTTATTAGCTTTATGCTTTTTCTACCATAGACTTAGCTTAAGAGGTGCCTTATGAACTCCTCTTTGACCACATTTTATAAGTAGTATATTCCAATCCCACTGATCGTTTTGGGTCATTTGTGGACATTAATAATTTATTTATCTCTTGGAATGTGAAAAATGCTTGGTCAATATTCTAAGCTGTAATTGAATTAGATTTGTTGTATATATGCCCCATGCCCAATAGGCTTCCAGATTTTATTGGACCTCAAGAATTGGCCTCCAAAGACAACCTTGGTGCACTGACATTGGATTCTATTTTTTCATGTTGTGAGCTTGGTGAGGCTCATCTTGGTTAAGGCTATCAAACTCAATTTCAGGGCAGAAAACTAAAGGCGTCTCTGGAGGCAGGATGAACCGCATAGCAGCTTCATAAATGCAGACCAAACTGGCCAGAACTTCAGATATGTAGGGAAAACTTCTAGAATGCAGAGTGAACTGCTCAAAACCCCAGAATCGTGTGGCAGACTGCACAAGAGGTCTTCCAACTAATGGCAAACTTCTTCAAAGACCTTCCCAATGATGACATACTGTTTCTAACCTTCAAAACTTTAGAATGAACTGCTACAATGCTTCCAGAATCCACATGGAATTTGCAGTACACCTACTGCCCAGTGAACCTAAAACGATCAAAATTACAAATTGTAGTACTTATACTGCCTCCTGGAAGTAGGGGACAGACCAGAATGAGGTCAAAACTCAAATCACAGTTGCTCAAAAAACCTCCAGAAGCAAGGCGAAGTCCCAGAAAGTCTCCTATGTGTAAGATGAAGTCAAAATAAGGCTCAAATGTCAAATCACAGTGCCCTAGAAGGAGAAATAAGAACATATTTTAATGTCCACTAGTGATCAAAAAGTGGTTGATGGGACTGAGAATCCAAACATGTGATATGACTCCAAGGGAGCACTGTCAACAACTCCAACTCTAAGACTAAGAAACTCTGAAATACAATAGAGGAAAATAAAACATAGTAAAGTGGTACATAGGATACATGCAGAAGTGGTGCAAGGGTTATTTCCTTCACAATCCAGGTCTATAAAATGTCACCAAGGTCTTCATTGTGCTACCAGCACCACATGGGCCTGTATAAGATAGGTCTACAGGTCATCTACAACTGTGTATGATCAGTGAAATCCCAAATGTGTAGAGCGAAATCCAAATTGCATGTGAAACTAAGGCTTCTATGTTGTGCATACTTTGACGAGAATTTCCCCAGTCATTGTTCCTGTAAAGATGATTAGTTTAAGTCATAGATGAAGTAAAATTTCCATAGAAAATCCCTTAAACGAGGCCCCTCATTTGTATATATACGTTTGTTGAGACTCAGGTGTTATAGAAAAGCAACTGGCCATATTAGGGCTTGAAAATCTTAAAAAGCAACAATCGGAATGATTAAAACAATTCCAAATGTGCAAACAATAACAATGAGGGCTTGGTAGAGTCCATAGTAGTTAACATGGGAAACGAAGACTCAAAAATGCTTGTATGACACCTTTCAGTATCATGTTTATTGTGTCCATTGTGTAGGGCATCTCAAGCCCAATAAAACGAGAGGTCTTATGATTCCCTTTGGCCTGCAGGCAAAGATTAGGTCATTTTAAATAGTAGCAGTCCTTTAGGTGCTGCTGCAGAGTGCTCGCAGACTGCCAGAAGCCTACCCACTCACAATTATTGTCCACAATGGTTACAATAAGGGGCAACAGAAGCAAATGTCTATGAGTCATGGATGACTTTCTACGATACAGGGGCAACTTGCTACAAGCAGCGTTCAGTTAGGATCCACTTTCCCAAGTCATACGTGTGTGTATACAGCTGAAACTCCCATAACGCTTCATAATAGCTTCATAAATGCAGGAACAGTGAGTTTGAGAGAAAATTCATCCATTAGGGCAGAATCTCAGAAGATATACAGCGTTTACATAGCTCTAAGAATAAGCAGTTGAGATGACGGTTGTTGAGGTGAGACAATTTCAACTCGTTTTCAGTTGTAAGGACCCTTTTGAGGAATTTCTTGGGCATCTAGGAGGAAAATAACCCCTCTCTAAAAACTTTGTTTGTTGGCTGAAGTATACAGAGCGTGTATACTGCAAAGACAAGAAGGATTGAACTCATATTTCTGCTTCTAAGAAGCCATTTTGGAAGGTTTAGTGGACTTGGATTGAAGTTGCTTTCCAGTTTACTGGTTGCTTGGAGAAGGGCAAAGGTATATAAGTTTATACGCAACCTGAAGTACAGGAGAAAATCTGATGTTCCAAAATTACTGTTGCATATTTTTAAGACAGCAAAGAGCAGCAGCAGTTCCATTCATTTCCAATTCAGAAATCGGCTTCAAAGTAGGGCAAAGAAATTGCCCTACAAAGGTAGGTGTCTTATTTACCAGGTATATATACTTCTGGCATTTAATATCTGAGTATATAACATTGTATTTTGGTGGAATCCGTCTGTTAATAGGGTTTTATGCTCAAAAGAAGGTGTCTAAACTGAATATTTGCAGAATTAAGTTGATGTATGTTCTATCTAAGTGTTTGGGTGAATATATATTGAGTATACTTCTGAAAAATTTTCAAACATCAGAACAGAACCCATGCCAGAAAAACTAAGAATTGCAACACTTACCCTCAGCCATGCAAACACTAGTCAGTATCCCAAGTCATAAGGGCATATGCATTAAGAGAACCTGGTTAAATACCAAGTATGAATGACATGTTTGTATCCAATCATAATTTAATAAAAATAAATGATCATGTAAGACTACCTAATTGCTAGATGTTTGTAGGAGACAAGTCCAGAGACCTAATAATAGACAGCAGTTAAAGTCTTGTACCCATGTATAACCTTGGCAACATGAAGACTTGCAGAGGGAATTGTAACAATTCAACAACTACACCTACACATCAAAGTATACTCAACAGGCACCCACTAAAGCATTAGCCCATGACTAAAGTTTAGGCTTCCTAAGGCTCTGGGTGCTACAATGTTAACTAGGAGGTACAGATAGGTATTAAAGCTCCACCCCTTGTAACCTTCCTCTACAGTAGGAGATAGCGTCCAACAACGCAGGTTCACGAGAGCACCAAGGCTGGCTCAACAACCACTTTCAGTGCAGATGGCAACCATTCCATGAGAGGACATGGTTCAATCACCCCTCTATCAATGCTAGCCATTGAATTTGTTGGTATTAAGCACCACCAACCCTGGGTATGTTGGACTTCTAAAGTCCAACAACTCCCTGTTTACCATCCAAAAGAACGGTAACACCCCCACCGTATATCTGCCCATTGCCAAGGCCATACATGGGTACAAGAATTTCAATTGCCAACACTTACGATCTTGGCCTTACCACCTTCACAACTATTGGCAAATGGCTAGCCTTACATGACTGCATTTGTTTATTTATAGTAATTTATAAATGCATCAATCATATTAATTTATGATGGCAACAAAATAATTCACAACTCGCACATAAACCCGAGTTTCAACAATAGCACCACAACGCTCATCCCTCATCTCCTCTTGACTCCAAGATAGAATGGGATATGGTTTAGGGTAGCTCAGAGAGAGCATCCAATATAAAATCAACAAGGTTAGATCTGATTTTGGTGGTAAAATCAGACATACATCAACTACAGAACAGTGTTAGCTCCCAGTAACATTAAAAGTTAAGCATGCCATACATGTGTACATAAACCAGCCCTCATTCTGGGTGCATAAACTCAACATAGGAATAAAATTCCAGCAAACATAGAATCTGAAATTTAACTTTCATCAGTGCTTATAAGCATAAACAAATAGGGCAGAAGTATACACACAACAAAGAAAACATGTTACCTTAGTAGAGAATGACAAAACTGTACTCCAAGACCAGAAGTGTCCTAAAACAGCCTTGAACTCCCCAAGATGTCCATTGTTCCTATTTTCTGCATGCACAATACATCTGGGCACAACTTTTCCGAAGCCTCTATGCAATATATTTGAAGCATATACCACAATTTGACCCAAAACAACTCCAACTATCAAGGTGCCTTCAAAGCAGCTTCTTCTAAGAAAAAATAAAAGCCTTTTACTGGCCACAAATGCCCAATACCAAGTCATTCTCCACTTTCTGCAGTATATTTACTGTGTATGCTAAATTATGCTTCAAAATAATATTTATGTTAATGTCTAGACACCTGTTACTCCAATGATTTGCTTCAAGTGTATTTTCACAATCATAAATCACTCGTATATGATATTTTTGGGTTCCTTGCTACAACATATACATAATATAGATACCTAAGGTCATTAGGGTTGATCCTCTACACTTGCTAGAGAAATTGATGTGGAAGCACATCAATAAACACCTAATTTAATAGGATTGAACCAGTTGGGTGAGAAGAGATGCAAAGAGGCAAACTGGTGCTCAGGAAGTGCAAAACCCTAAGTGAGAGAGAACCAAGTCAATTCTTTTTTTCATTAAAAAGAGCTCATTATTTATAAATGAGAGTACAAAAGGGACTTTTCACTTTTACAAATGTGGGATATACTCTTATAAGTGAAAGTCAAAATACATAAAGTCTGAGGCACAACTTTGATAAACTATTAAACTATTGACTTAATTGACTTAAGTGAAAAATAAAGTGAAACTACATTAAACTGAAAATACAAGTTATGTACACTTTACATGATAGTTCATCAATCCCTCCCTACTCAGGAGGAAATTCTTACAATTTCTAGGACCTCAACAGATGTGGAAAGTCTCGGTCCATGGTGGCTTGAGAAACTAGTTTGCTCGTGAAAGCAAGCTGCCATTCTTATACTTGATAACCAGATGAAACAGTGGTAGGTATGATGCGTGCTTTATATGCTCGCACTCATGAATCCGAAACTGTGAGAAAGTCTCAGAATGGTACACAACAAGATGTCCTCTTTGCTTAAGTACAACTCCCATGGCAAAATAGGAAGCATCTATCTCCAGTTGGAATGGTAATTGCAAATCAAGAAGTCGGAGGACAATAGCAATGCATATGGCGTCTTTCATCTTTTGAAAAGCATGCATCTAGTCACAAGGAGAGGTGCTAGGTTGGATGCGACCTTCCTTGCTCAAATCGGTCAACTGCCTCTAGAGTTTAACTATTTCAGGAAC
>Ga0181465_100226_pt1 | contig 12249 bp, 9 predicted proteins | sample InSIn3gowninarea_FD_119076 | JGI IMG/M metagenome (GOLD analysis project Ga0181465, IMG submission 119076) | Clean room microbial communities from NASA Spacecraft Assembly Facility at Jet Propulsion Laboratory, Pasadena, California, USA -... ... | reverse complement strand
TACCTTTACTTACTTGTTTACTTACTTACCTACTTGATCAGTACAACAATTTCGTGCAAGGGAATATCCAGCTTATATACAGTATGCAGATAGGGCAATACATCTCAACTATGTGAACTTACATATACGTACCTACCTACCTACCTACCTACCTATATACCTACTTACCACCCAGCACCGAAACTCCAGCATCCTCCCAGCCTCTAACTATTAACCCCTGCCATCCACCGTCCTATCTATACCCCTATTATTAGGCAATCTACTGTACATCCTCCTTGCACTTCCCACCTCAGTATCATGTCTTCAGCAAACCCCAACACAACACAATACACTAACTAATAATAGCACGTTCTAGAGCCTCGCTCCCTGGCCACGCACGTATAAGGTAGGCTTGTGGCGAGATAGAAGATATTTGGTGTTTAGTGTATGTGTCACTTGTATAATTTGCTATCACGGCCGAACAATGCCGACTTTCGATATACGTACAGTACATTAAGCAAGATAGGTACGGAAAGGAGCAGAAGCATACATATATCTACGTAGCCGCTGTGCATTATACTTTACATGTAGCACGAGTCTAATGCATTTAAAGTAACTGTACTGTACATGCCAATGGCTATGTTCTCTATTCTACCTAAGCAATGTTAAACTCATCAGCCCCAGCACCCATCATCTTCTTCCGATTCCTAACCAACTGCCGCATTCGCTCCGCCGCAGCTTCCGCATCGCCTGTCTCATCGATATCCATCGATACTTTCTTCGCATTCCTATCACTGTTACCAATGCTAATACTATTGACGTCTTCTGGCTCTCCAGCTGCTCTTTTCCGTCCTTCATTTGCTTTCGGCCTTCCGGTCTTTCCTCTCAAGCCAGCGACGTTGACTTTGCCGGGTGGATCTCTAAGTCCGAATGCTTTTGCCAAATGGCCTAGATGGAGTTCTTTGATGTCGAAGAATTTACGTTCGGCCGCGATATGTGTCGCGTAGGCGCGGATGTGGCTTTGAAACGCATTCTTAGCCAACTCCTTAATCTTTGTATCAGCTAATGCCCATCTCTCGACCTCGAGCTGGAATTTTGTCGCGGTTTTTTCCCAGTCAGCATCGGCTTTTGTGACGACGCCGGAGGTTGGCGTGAAGCCCTTTTTTAGAATGTCGTTTGCTGTGTTTGACGTGACGTTTGTGTTGGTGTCGGTGTTTGCGCGGTATGAGTCGCGGAGGACTTGGATGTAGCCTTCTTCGCTGCCGGGGGTGAGGAATATGGTTGCTCGACCGTCGCGGCCGAGACGAGCTGTTCGGCCGATGCGGTGGAGGTGGTCGTCTTTGCTGAATGCTGGGTCGTATTCTATGACTAGATCGAGGTTTGGGAGGTCGAGACCACGGGAGGCGACGTCTGTTGCGAAGAGGAGAGAGGCTGTTGAGCAGGTTGTGAAGGATTTTAGGATTGCGGTGCGGGATTGTTGGGGAAGTGAGCCGTGTAATTTGTAGACTGTCAGAGGGTTGTTTGGTGAAGAGAGGAGGGGTGATGGTGAGATGGCATCCGATAGATCAGGACTGGTGGTTGTGGCTTGCTTGTGGTCTGGTTCAGCATCTGCTTGATCGTCTTCAACCTGTCTGGTCATGACACGGTGGTGGAATTCGACTGAATCAGCGCACGACACGAAGACGATCGCTTTCATGACTGATCCTTTTCTTGCGAACGTCCGTTTTAGCAAAGCTGTTAGCGTCACGAGACGTAGCTTCGTAGCACAAACGATGTACGACTGCTTCAGTTGAGCTGGTGCCAGGAAAGCTGAATCTTTATCCGTTTGGGCCAGCTCGCCATCAGCATCTTCACTATCACCTTTGACAAGTACAGCATCTTTCAAGCTGATATCACCAAGCTTCTCGACATTGGCCTTGAGTGTTGCTGAACACAAGATTGTGATTCGCTTATCTGGCAGGCCAGGTGTGTTGCACGGCCGTCGCTTTCCATCCAAAGTCCTCACGATCTTTGTGATATCCTCCTCAAATCCCAGATCCATCAATCGGTCTCCCTCATCCAGTACTAGATATCTCACCTTGCCCACGTCCAGAGTTTTTGTGTTCTCGAGATGGTCAACAAGTCTGCCTGGCGTGGCAACTAAAATGTTCAGACCTTTTCTTAACCTGGCTTTTTCCGATTTCTTCTTTTCACCACCAATAACAGTACCAGCCACAATAAAGTGTGCACAACCTAACAGTCTCTCAAGCACAACAGAAATCTGCTTACACAATTCTCTGGTCGGTGCAAGCACAACAGCAAATAATCCTGAATCCCGGTGTAGAGCATCCTCCTCTGCATTCTCATGTTTCTGTCTTTCGGCGATGGTGACAAGCCGTTGAACAATCGGTAGTAAATATGCTAATGTCTTACCTGATCCGGTCTCGGATTGTATGAACACATCTGCATCCTCCTTGTTCAACTGTGATACTGCCGCCTTCTGGATAGCTGTTGGATTCTTGAGATTCATCTTCGTAAGCAGGTATGCTGCAACGGTATCAGAAAGACCAAGTGAAGTAAAGGTATCAATGCCATCTGGTAAAGGTGCATTCGTAGGCTTGACGGGCTCTGTGATTTCTCCTGTCTCTTCCGCGGGCTCCTCCACTATCTTTGCTTCCGGATTGTGGCTGAAAAGTGAAGAAATAACCTCCCGATTACCTGGTTGTCCACCATATGTGGCTCCCTCAAGGTGTATCGGCCTACTCTTGTTATGCGCTGCACCATCTCGATGCGAATCTGTCCTTCTTCGTTTTTGAGGTGGTAGTCCGGTATTATGCTCGTCATGCTCGAGTGGTTGATATCTCGCAGCCCTGTACTGAGCTTGCGCTCTCCCATTCAATTGACTTTGCGCATCACGAGGATTTCTCGCAGACTTTGAAAGCCTTGCTCTTTCTCTCCACGACCCACCTTTGAATTTGGGCGCATTTGACGACAACGCTGCATCGCCAGTCGCGAAGTTCAGCAGCAGACCTGAGTCGGCCATATTCGTGGTGTTGAATTGTGGAAAATATACTAGGTCGTAAGATAGTGGGTGTACAATAAGAACTTATGGCAGTACTACACTACTGGCGACTTTTTTTGAATGCGGAGAAAGCAAGACTCCGATTGGTTGACGCTGGGCCCTGCATGGACGAGTGCGGACGAAGATGCTGCACCCTTCGCAGCACACACTATCACACCTATCACTTCTTGCTCGCAACTTCTAGGCACCCATGGTAGGCAGAGATGTCGCTGCTGGAGAGGGCGAAGAGTAACCACCGGCATGCACTCTTCGCAATAATATAGACACCTTCATTTGGCAGCTCCGATCACAATAACCACGAGAGACATGATAAGCACGATGTTCATGCATAGTGCTCAAGTTCGAGCGCAATTGAGACTCAGTCGATGGTCAGGCCGTTCGATATTGCCACGCTACTTGTCTACAGCTTCCTCTCGAACTACCGAACCATTCCCTGTGTTTCGCGATGTCCCTAGTCTTCGTATCCTGCGTCGCCAAATGTTTCGCGATGGTAAACAAGTTGGCTTCGTCCCGACAATGGGGGCTCTACACGATGGCCATGTTTCTCTTGTCCGACATGCTCTTCGCGAAAATACAGACGTTTTCGTTTCCATTTATGTCAATCCAACACAATTTGGTGTTAATGAAGATTTGGACAAATATCCCAAGACCTGGGAGACCGACATGCAGAAGCTGCTGGAAGTGAAGGAAGAATTTCGAGAGGCCAGCGGGAAAGGGATGGCTGGCAATATCTGTGGCATTCTGGCGCCTACCACGAAAGTCATGTATCCCGTCATGCCACCGAGTTCAGAAATCGATGGAGAGGGAAGTTTCGTGACAATCACACCCATAGGAAGATGGTTGGAGGGCGCGAGTCGGCCTGTCTTTTTTCGTGGTGTTGCAACTGTCTGTATGAAGCTGTTTAATATTGTACAGCCGGATCGAGTCTATTTTGGTCAGAAGGATGTGCAGCAGTCGGTATTGATTCGGAGAATGGTAAAAGACTTCCATATTCCGACTGAAGTGAGAGTAATTCCTACGAGTCGTGAGTCAGACGGTTTGGCCATGAGCAGTAGGAATGTCTATCTTGGCAAGAGGAGACGGAAGGATGCATCCGTGCTGTCGAGAGCGTTGCTTCGAGCGCAGGATGCGTATAACCAGGGTGAGCTGTCAGCTAGTGCCATTCGTCACGCTGCATTCGAAGTATTTGATCAGCTCATGGAGAAGAGAGATGGCGCGTACTGGGGTTGTCAAAAGGTCGAAATCGACTATATCGCTTTGACCAGACCCGATGACATGACCTCGATTGAAGACGAACAGTCAATCAACCCTTCAGAGGGTGCCATCCTCAGTGCAGCCATAAAGGTATGGCCTGTAACGGATCCTCAATCTGAGGAAGAGAGGAACCAAATCAGTGTCCGGCTAATTGATAACGTGATCTTGGAATCGAAAACTGTTCAGTAGATATCCCACAACGAAATCTTGCCGTCTTTAGAGCCAGCGACCAACCAGTGGGTGTTATGGACTTTTGCATCCCGTTCTTTGTTTAGTCTTGTCATGGCGTTGGTCTCAGTAAGTTTGTCCATTTCCACGCTCTCGGGCGTTGCTGTGTGTAGAATCTCTGCGAATGCAACAGCATAGCAACCTTCTTGATGCCAGTTGAGCACGGCAAGCTCCTTCAAAGACTTTACAGAGTAGACTCGAACGTTCTTATCCCAACCTGCGGTTGCAAACACGCGGCCATCTGATCTGATCTTGAGATCTTGTTGTCCTGCGTGTTTCGTGTTGTTGAATTTTTCCGGTACTGTCTGCTTGGACTCGGACTTGGAGATAGCATATCTCGCTATAAGGGCATCAGCTGAAGAGGTGATGAAGGCCGCATGATCAGGTGTAATATCTAGAGACAAGACCGGCTGTTTGTGAGGCCGTCCGAGCAAGATCTGCTCCCAGATCCAAACAGGCATCACATTTTGATCCTTTCGTCTATAAACCATAACCTGACCATCCTCATAACCTACTATCAATGTAAGAGCACACCCGGACTGTCCACCGAAAATTCGCAGTGACATCACCATGCCTGTGTTCACGTTCTTGTCGGATTGTATCTTTGAGACACGACGTTCGGATGGAAGCTGGAAGATATCCACGCCGCCAGAATCAAGGCCGTTCGGTGCTGCGAGCAGTAAAGGCACAAATGCCGACTCCTCGTTGACCCCAGCATCTAGATCTGTACATGTTGCGAAGGCACAGAAGTTGAGTGCATTGACTGACATGGTATGTAGGAGCCAGGGTTGTTTCTGGTCGATAGGAGTAGCTCCGTCAACAGGCAACCTCGTGCTCAGGTTCTCAAAGTCATCTGCCCGTAATTGCCACACACATAGCTTGTGGTCCCTTCCATGACTAGCTGCCATCAGCACATTTGCTAGCGCTCGCAGAGCCTACTTACCTTAACAGCCGTGTTCCGTGCCAGTCTTTGATGCCCATGATACCACCGGCGTGCGCCTTCCATACAGCTGCAGGTCTTCTCGTCGATAGCCTCCATACCACAATCCATCCATCGCTATCTCCTGAGGCGAAGAAAGCGTTGTTTTGGAAAAAGTGCAAGGCATGAATTGCGGCTTGGTGACCTCGGAATATGTAGGCTGGAATGGGCGGTCCTGGTGAAGTTGAGTGCAGCATCCTTTCAAATGATGTTTGACCTGTAGTTAATAGCGCTGCGCAGACCTGTGAGAACTCGGTATAGCTTAATGCTTTGAGTAGACAATTGTGGTTTAGCCACCAGAATTATTATACATAAGGATCTTGATGAAGCGAGACACGGGCCTCACTGGGGCTCCTGCTCTGCATTCTAGTCTGCTGGGGAAGTGATCTGGTCATGGATTTTAGATGTTAGGGATGATATAACATTCTAGTTTTGCGTTTATCATAATAGAGCGGCGTTTATCTTGATACTGCTAGTACTCCATAGCGCTTACGACTGTTTAACAATGATCGTTACACTGTTACCTACGACTATGTCTTCAGAGCTTGCGAACTACTGTGGAGCAATGCCTGTAAACCCAGATGAGAGTACAGAATGCAGGAAAGGGGAAAGAAAAATCTCGCAAACTCATCTTTGTACAGGGGATCGAAGGCTATGTAGAGACTACCACCTCAATGTGAGGGGTAGATTCAAAGGTTACCCTTAGGTACAGCCGTGGCTGTGCTGATAGACAATGTGTGCAGGAAAGTTGCCAAGTAGTTGAATTCATATCTATTCGAGATTCCGTTGTCCCCTGTGTCTCCACAGATATCTCATCGGGTAGAGATTTTTATGGAGCGTCGTGGGTACCAGTATCTCGGCAATCGTGACTTCAGTCCTTATCTTGCTTATCTTTCGATGAAGTAAGCGGTAGGCGTTGTCCACGAATCTTACCAATATGTTGAGCATTCACCGCGGTACTCAATGTGGAGCGACACTAAACCAGCTTCACCGGCCTTGGTTTAAGCATCATGCTTACAGTAAGCTAGCACACACGGACGACATCAGTCCAAAGTGCATTGTCTTACTTGAAGAAACTCGACGTCTCTTGCCCGCTTGCCTTGCCTTTCTGATATGTATCCGATAACGCATTATACATGGCTTTAACCCGCACAACCTCATCGGTCAATCTTGCCTTTTCAACCGGGTCCTGAACAGTCGTAATGACATCGGCGATGGAACGCGCGGTAAAGAACTTATTCTTGCGATTGTAGAGCGGCTTTGCAGCGAGCGTCTCTGGCGAGTCCCCCAGCGACGGCACCTGGTAGACTGATTGCAGAATGTCGATGTCGTAGGGTATGGCGAACAAGTCTCGGCTGTCTTCGTAGGTGAAAAGGTAGTAGAACTCATTAAACCCGCTCCATGTGATTCCACTCAGACACAAGCTACATGGTTCGTGCGTAGCGAAGAAGATGCAGTCCTTGGTTGCAGGCCTGGTCTTGCTCGGGCTCGCGAAGAAGGTCTGGATACAGTTAATCTCGCCGTGCAAAAGGGGTGACGCGGATTCGTTATTAGTCGCAACTGTGACAGATTCGAGGCTGGACTTTGTAAGGATGGCGGCGCCGAAGAGCTTGTTCCCCGAAGATACTTGAGTACGGGTCAGTGGTATAACGGACGATTCGGTAACGCTCAGTAAAGCTGATACGAGTTTTTCTGGGGCGTGTATCTCAGTCATTTGACAGCTGTATCGCTACTTCCTCTATCGGGGCTGGTGAGTAAGCCGAGGTGGCTTACTATTTATGAACAGGATGTGCTCTATACTTTCTACAACATCTTGCTGTTCATGATCTTGCTAATGGCGACGTGTTATGTAAAGTACTTGAAGTTCCTGATAGGAGATTAACGAAGCGGCCGGGTCCGGTGTCGGCTCACTTTTCAACAAGACCTCGGGATTGATACTTGTTTACGATTTGACTACAGTACAGTCCCCTTCCTCTCCTGTGGTTAACTGCGATAAAGCTGAGAAGCCTTTTCTCCGCCGCTCAAACCCCGATGCAGTACAATGCTAAGATCGCAATCAAGTCGAATCGTCGAGTGATATCAGATCTCGCGTTGATTGGTGTACTCATTGAACAATAAGAGGAGAAGTGGGACTGTGCGGATCGCTCCAGATGTTGCCTTCACGAATTTAGAGTTGACTAGGTATCTTTCCCATATCAATCACTGGCTCGGAGAGCACCGATGGAGGTGTGCCGGTCTTGCACAGCACATCATGTGCTTGCATAAGAGAATCGGTAGCTGCTCGACCTCACACAATCTGAACCACCGGTAGCATCGGCTGCGTCTTCACCCAATATTCATTGTTGCAATATTGCTAACTCGCTCAACATGGCCGAGGCGGACGTTATTGGGCCCGACCGCCATCCAAAAAATTTGGCCTACTACACCAGAGCCTTCAGGCGACAGTTCTTCACTAGGGATGGCCTCATCGGTGATTACAACTATGGCTATCTTTTCAAGCCCAATCTGCCATTCATGGGCGTTCAAAATGCCAGTCCTCCATTTTTCGGTCTCAACGACAAGATGCCCTTGTTACTCGCTGCTATTCTTGGTCTCCAGCACACACTAGCAATGTTGGCAGGTATAATTACACCTGCACTGATTCTATCAGGCCCCGGCGGTGTCAATCTACCAGCTGATCTTCAGCAATATCTGGTCTCAACCAGTCTGATCGTTTGTGGGATACTAAGTGCTATTCAGATCACACGATTTCATATTTATGGAACACCGTAAGTTATCCTCTGCAAGTCTCCCAAGTTGATACCGCATCATAGCTTTGAGCCTGTCATACTGACTTATGGGCCTGTAGATATCATCTCGGAACTGGTCTTATTTCAGTCGTTGGCACTTCTTTCGCTATTATACCAGTCGCATCAGGGGCTTTCACACAAATGTACGCCAACGGTTACTGTCCTGTGGCTGCCGATGGCACCCAAATGCCATGTCCCAAAGCTTACGGGGCTCTGATCGGAACCGCCGCTTTGTGCTCCCTGGTTGAAATCGCCATTTCCTTTCTACCTCCTAAATTACTGCAGAAAGTGTTTCCTCCGATTGTCACCGGCCCAACTGTCTTGCTGATCGGCGTTGACCTAATTGGAGCTTCCGGCTTCCTAAACTGGGCCGGTGGAGCTGGCCTCTGCAGTGAGGCGAATCCAACTGCATTCTTTGCGAAGTGCCCCGATATTACCGCTCCGCATGCTTTGCCTTGGGGCTCTGCTGAATATATTGGTACGTGGAATATAGCGTATTGAGAACTGTTTACTGACACTTCACTCCAGGTCTCGGATTCTCGGTGTTTGTGACTATTCTTATACTGGAACGCTTCGGTTCTCCTATCATGAAATCTGCCAGTGTCATTGGAGGCCTGCTTGTGGGAAGTATTATTGCCGCGGCATGCGGTTACTTCGACTCCTCCGGTATTGCGAGTGCCCCTGCTGCTTCATTCATCTGGGTACATACTTTCCCACTGAGTCTGTATGGGCCTCTTGTATTACCAGTCATGATTTTGTACGTCATTTGTGCATGTGAGGCGATTGGCGATATTACCGCAACTTGCGACGGTAAGTCTACCTTAGTACCCGGTGCGATTCGTTGCACTAACTTAGTGACAGTCTCTAATTTGGAGGTTGAGGGCCTTGTTTTTGAATCTCGCGTGCAAGGTACGTCGTCAAACTGCTCTAGAGAGGATGTACTAAGACGGATCCAGGTGGCATCCTTGCGGACGGTTTGAATGGACTTCTGGCTGCCTTGATGACTATCACTCCCATGTCCACTTTTGCACAAAACAATGGAGTAATTTCACTTACGCGATGTGCAAACAGAAAAGCGGGATACTTTTGTTGGTATGTTAGTGAAAACCCTCGCAAGAACAGGTACTGATACAAGGCAGCTTCTTCCTCATCGTTATGGGCATTTTCTCCAAATTCGCCGCGGCACTTGTTGCCATTCCAAACTCTGTGCTGGGAGGCATGACAAGTAGGTTCTCTTGCCCCAGCCTTGATTGCACAATGCTAATTCAAGAAAGCGTTCTTGTTCTGTGCCGTTGCGGTCGCCGGTATGGCCATCATTGCGCGTGCTCCATTCAATCGTCGAAATCGCTTTATCCTCACGGCGTCACTCGCGGTCGGATTCGGAGCAATTTTGGTACCGAATTGGTTCTCAAACGTGTTCACCTACAAGGGCAACAATCGGGCCCTACTAGGTTTCTTCGATGCTATCGTTCTTGTCATGGAAACAGGTTTTGCTGTCACTGCCCTTCTAGCTATGTTTCTCAACCTGAGCATTGCATCAGAGGTCGAATTGGACGCGAAATTGCTTCACGGTCGTGCCACAGGAGAGGAGATCAGGTACTCGATAAGTCATGCTTCGAATGCAGAAGATGAGGCTATGAAACCAGTGCCAGGGCCGAAGGTGGAGTAAACTATTGGTACGACAAAATAAAGGAAGAGTGTGCGGTGGTGTAACCACGAAGCTTAGCGAGTACTGCGTTAACACAAGAAACCGTTTGAAGTCGATATGAGTAAAGATGCCAAATTCGTTGGCAGTGATTGTGTCTGCTGCTTCGCATGTTGCATTATTGTGACCGTCTGCTGAAAGGCTGCGCTTGTTAACTCCTCATCATTACTTGTAACATCCTCAAAAGCAGGTCGATATCATGTCAGAATTGACATTGATTTTCACAGCACTAAAGCCCAAGAAGTCGTAGGAGTCTTGCCTTCATGTTGTTAGGACCAAGACATCGTTTCGGGAAGGAAGCAGAACCTGCGCCGTGCCTTCCACTACTAGTATCCCACTTCCAAATTCTGATTGACTGTGGTTGGTCGTTCAAGTTGTACCTCAGTGTTTATCACCCTCATTTGCCTTCATGAGAACTATAAGCACTTCAATACCTTCTTTTCAAGGTGAATCCCGACTCTAAACGGCTGTGCTTCACCCTGCAGCTATGCTTTCTAAACCTATTTAGATAACACAGACGCTGACATAAATAATATTATAGCATCAAAGCAGTCCAGCATCTTATCGTGACAGATCATGGTCAATGGTAAGTTGGGTTTTGCAAAATCTATATATTTTGACATAGCTGAAAAGTGGGTCGATATCATGTCCGAAACGACATCGAAATTCACCGGCCCGCTTGGCACAGTGGTAATGCGTCTCACTCGTACAAATTGCACGTGTGAAATGAGAAGATCACTGGTTCGATTCCAGTAGTGGGCATAAATCCTCGGAATACGCTCGAGAAAGGAAGATTGCAACTTCTAATTTTGTTTTTTTGCTCCTGTACTGGTATGTGGCCGTGACTTGTCCAGGTTCAAAAATCGACAGTTTACCTCTTCGATATGTGAATCATGTCCTTGTTTTGTATGTTACCAGTAATGATGTTACATACATCGGAAGCTCGCTCTTAAACCACCCCTTTTTCGTTAATGGACACGCAAAGGATAAACGCTGTAGGACCTCCCTCCACATACTAACGTACAGTACATCTCAAACAATGAGGTGCCGGGATAAGGAAAAGCCACTCGTTGTCTAAGACTCTGGGACGGGCACACAGCTTCGATACTGTATTGGTCATACTGATGATGCGAAGGACAGATGTCGTAAGAGGAAAGGAGTGTCACATAACCACAGAAAAATGTACGTCAAGTGTCTTGTATTTGATTACTATTAGTGCAAGAGCTCAAGCTCAAACACTTCAACTTGAGGATCAAGTACGCTGCCGTTCAACAATCCGAGATCCGCTTCTCGCTCATACGGCACTCACGGTATTCTGCTCCACAGTAACTCGTCTACCTCGATACTATCGAGGGAGCCTCTTCGGACTTAGACTGCCGTTCCTGCTCTTCCTTCCACCAACGCCAAACCTCTCTCTAGACTCGTTCCTGACTAGCAGTCCGTTCCGGTCTATGATATCTGGTGTCATTCGACCTGGTATTCCGGTCTTGCGACTTTCACTTCTCTGCACATTCGGCGAAACATAACCGCTTGCCAGCCTGCCCTCACTGGTATCGTCTTCATCGCTATCTATACCGCCAAGTTCAAAGTCATTAGGATTGTAAAGTCTTCGATTCCCATCCTCGAGTTCCTGATCGTAATTTGCTGGTTTTGTGCGCCGTCCGAGAAGTCTATTGAATTTTGATAATACAGATGAAGAATTTGTGCGATGGTTGCTGAAGGCAGTGAGTGAGACACCGGTCTTTCGTCGTCGTAAGTAGAAAAGCGCTATTACTATTATGAATAAAAAGAATATGAATCCTGGTATACGGTGTGATGCATCGGATTGAAAGATGGTATCTGTGATCTTGCCAGTGATGGACTGGTTGGGGATCGTAAGTGAGCCAGGTTGTAAACGGCCTCCTCCTGGTAATTGGAAATCAGCAGGTACACCAGCCACGTTGCTTCCGAAGCCGACAGGGAGGTCTTCCTCACGAGCTGGGGAGACGTCTGCTGAAGCATACAAGACCATCTTTCCCATGGTCCAACTGATCTCGGTTGACTTGATTTTGTCGACGGCCTGGAACGGATCGAGGAAACCTTTTTCTTTGCCGGCTTCTATCAGATCTTTTGTCGCGTTGGTAGAGCCAGATATCGGTTCGAGACCGATTCTGGGAATTCCAATCCCGTCGTGCAGCATGTTGATCAGCCAGCTGGCTTTGAAGCACACCTCATACGCCGTCTGCTTATTCACTTTCTTGCCAGAATCGGTCTC
>Ga0181465_100983_pt1 | contig 12257 bp, 7 predicted proteins | sample InSIn3gowninarea_FD_119076 | JGI IMG/M metagenome (GOLD analysis project Ga0181465, IMG submission 119076) | Clean room microbial communities from NASA Spacecraft Assembly Facility at Jet Propulsion Laboratory, Pasadena, California, USA -... ... | reverse complement strand
TTTGTGTGTATATTAGTAATCTTGTAAAGACTTCATTTATTCATACTTAGCATTTCTCACTTTATTTAACACACTCGGTTCAACACATAAAATCATTATAAATGATTTATCTGAACCCATTCCTTTACCGGAATCACCCCTTTCTATTCATTTAAATATACTTTCGTATTTTTATTGAAACTCACCATTTCAAACCACGCATTCGCCGTGTTGGAAAATACTTATTTAATCTTTAAAAATCCTTTTTACATATATTCTTGTGTTAAATACGAGTTTAATTATTTAGGTTGCTTGACCACCCAATTATCCACTTTCTTTGCCCTTTTTCCTTATCTTATGGACATTATAAATTTACGCATTTACTTGTCCAATTCACCTTTACCGGAACGTTTATTGCAGTCATTCAAGTTAGGTTGTATTAACACATTATACCACACAACCCATTTCTTAACATGTTCCATATTTCCTTTATCTTTTCTCGGAATCTTCCTATACTGCATACTTTCACGGGCTCCACACCCCCGACTACGCGCACCATATGCTCTGGCCAGTGATTTAGGGCTTTTCACCCAAAGGCTCCAGGACCTTCTTTCTTTATCCTGGTGTCATCCGAGTTCCTTTTACGTATTTTAATATTTTTACAAATGCCCACATTATTTTACTTTTCTTTTTACCCGTTTGAAGCCAAAACTAGGGACTTTACCGCCCCAACTTGTATTACACATTGATAAATTACCATTTCATGTCCTTTACACTCTAACCTTGATTTTTATTCCAAAAATCATATTCGTTTAGAACCACTTGTGTAACACCTTTCCCAACATTTTTATTCAATAAAATTATTCCACTTTAAGTACAATTACTATTTGACCCATTTGTTTCCAAAATCACCTTTTACTCCATTTTCAAGTGTTAATTTCTTCTAAAACACCATTAAGTTATTCATACTAAATTCTTAAGTGTTTTAATACTTTAACACCTTTTTACCCTTGGAGTAATGTTCTACTTGATTGGAAACACTTTTACACCTTTAATTTATTTTTAATTCCATAAGTGTTAATCCTTTAAAACATTACTAATATACACACAAACTTTTCCAACATTCACCCATCAACATTTAATGAATACTTTTGTCAATATTTTTCCCAAACACACATTTATTTACTTCATCATTCAAGAAATCCATCTACACTTAAGACTACTTTCATAAGAAAATACCATTTATTTTTATTAGCATGTGTAGTCCTGTAATCTCATGTTCATTACATCTTTTAGTTCCAATTTCACACACTTTGAAGACTAATTTCTAACTTTTCTTATTTTATGTTTAAACACAATAAAAACCTTCTCTAAACTTGTTTATACATTTATTATCAGAATACTACAAGTTTATATGCATGAGAAGATGGATTTTAAACACAAAAATCCTACTACATAGTTTAAACATATTTATCATCATGGAAAATCATTATACTTGCAAAAATACATTTTTAAGGCATAAAAGATATTTTTATTTCTTCAACTTCAACAAATGTCTATTTTTCATAAAACATTCATTTTTTCAAGAACTTTGAAATATTTTCATTACACCAATCTTTCCAACAAAATCACTTCATTTACCAACATTTTATTTCATAAAATATTTTTCATCAATATTTCTAGGAAATGCACCATTTTCATAAAACATCAACTTCCACGATTTCAAAACCTCGAGATATTTATTTCTTCTTTATTTTCAACAAGATAACATTCTTCCAATATTTTTATTTCATAAAAATGTTTATTGTCTTCTACAAAATAATTATACTATTTAACTAACTACACCCTACTCAATAGTCTAACTACAAGACTACAAATGTAAAATAACATCTTACACTAAGAGTAAGGTTTACCCACCTCTAATGGCTCAAATGGAAGTATTGGTGTAGGAGGTGTAATATCCCGCCCCGTTAAATTAATTAAATTATATGTTGATGATAATTGAGGAGGTGTTGATTATAATGATGGGAGAATTATGGGGAAAAGCTGGAGAAGAATAAAAATAAAAGAGACAGGGTCATTCCAACAACTTGGGGCTGTCGTTCGAATGACATCATGACATCGCGAGATATGTCACGAGATGCAGGGCTTCTCGCGATGTGCTACTGACTTACAGTAGCAGGTCGCCTGAACCAAGGATCGAGCAACAAGAGAAGTTGTTCGAGCGACATAGACTTGTCGTTCGAACGAGGCAAGTCGAGAATTTTAGATCAGATGCCCTTGTGTGTTGTCGCGTTTTGGGCCATTGAGATAGTGTGCTGTCAAGCCCAGATTTGCCCAGATTGGGAAAAAATGGGATTTGGTGTTTGGGAAGGATTTTATAAGGGTTGTTAGGGTGTGCTGGGGTCATTTTGTGTTGGGAGAAGATGGAAGAGTGAGAGAGAAAGGGTAGGGTGGGTGGTCTTCCACCACCACCAAACCACCCCACCCCACCCCACCACCAAACCACCACTTCCCTACCCTTTTATAGTGTGTTCAACCCAGAAATACCTATTTCTACCTTGATGGAAGGAGACCTATGAATTAGGGATTTTTATTGGAGGTTCTTGGAGAATGAAGATGAGATTTTTATGGAGTATGAAGTGATGTTGAAGTGGGTCTTGCAATGGAGCTTTTGGAGGATCTTTTGGCAACCCCTTTTAGGCCATCTTTGGAGGTGTGGGTTTCTCCTCCAACACCAACACCACCATTGTAGCCATTAGAGGTGGGTAACACTCTTAGTGTAAAAATATTATTTTTACATTGTAGTCTTGTATGTAGACTATTTAGTAGGGTGTATTTCGTTTAATGGTAGATTTGTTGTGTAAGAAGACAATAAACATTTTTATGGAATAATAATATTGGAAAAAATGGGTTGCTTTGTTAAAAATAAAGAAGGGGTAATTATGTCAAGGTTTGAAATAATGAAAGTTAATGTACTATGAAAATGGGGTATTTTCTTGAAATTTGGATGAAAAATATTTTATGAAGTAAGATGTTTGCAAATAAGGTGATTTTGTTGAAAAATGATATCTGTTGAAACTAGAGAATAAATCAAAGTTTTTGGAATATTGAAAGATGTTATTTTTATGAAATGGACATTCTACAAATATTAGTGTTAAACATTTTATGAAATAAAATGTTTGGAGATAATGCCATATATGGGATAAATATTGATGAGTTAATGTTTCTTACAAAAATAGTGATTTTATGAAAAATGGACGTTTGTTGAGATTGAAGAAATAAAAATGTCATTTGTGCCTTGAAAATGTATTTTTGCAAGTATAATGATTTTCCATGATGATAAATATGTTTAATCTACATAGTAGGATTTTGAGTTTAAAATCCATCTTCTCATGCATATAAACTTGTAGTATTTTAACATTAAATGTATAAACAAATTTGGTGAAGGTTTTGTCGAGTTTAAGCATAATTAATAATAATTGGAAAGTTAGTCTTCAAAGCATGTGAGATTGAGACTAAAGGGTATAATGAGCATTAAATTATAAGACTACACATGTGGGGAAAAGGAAATGGTAATCTCTTTAATAAGTAGTCTTAAGTATAAGGGGATTTCTTGAATGAAGAAAGGAAAGGAAGGAATGTTTTTGGTAAAAAGTACTAATTAAGGGCTAATGGGTAAACGTGGGAAGGTTAGTGAGAGTAACTTACTAATATTGGGAAATATTAACACTTATGGAATTAAAAGGAAGTAAAGGTGTAAAAGGTGTTTCCAATCAAGTAAAAGATTACTCCAAATGTGAAGGGTGTTAAAGGGTTAAAAAATACTTAAGAAGTTGGTATAAGTAACTTAATAGTATTTTGTGAAAATAACACTAGTGAAAATGGAGTAAAGGATGATTTGGAAATAATGGGTAAAATGATAGTTCTACTTAAAGTGGAACATTTTTATGAAATAAAAATGTTGAAAAGGGTGTTACACAAAGTGATCCGAAATGAACATGATTTTCGGAATAAAAATCAAGGTTAAAGTATAAAGGACATTAAATAGTAAATTTTCTAAGTGTAACACAAACTGGGGCGGTAAAGTCCCAGGTTTTGGCTTCGGCCGGGTAAAAAGGAAAGTGGAATAATGTGTACATTTGTAAAATGTTAAAATATATAAAGAAACTCGGAGGACACCGGGATAAAGCAAGAAGGGCCTGGAGCCCTTGGGTGAAACCTAAATCACTGGCCAGAGCATATGGTACGCATATCCTACGGTGTGGAGCCCGTGGAAGTATGCGGTATAGGAAGATTCTGAGAAAAGATAAAGGAAATATGGAACATGTTATGAAATGGGTTGTGTGGCAAATTGTGTTAATACAACTTAACTTGAATGAATGTAATAAATATTCCGGTAAAGGTGAAGTGGACAAGTTAATCCGTAAATCTACTAATGTCCATAAGATAAGAAAAAAGGGTAGAGAAAGTGGGTAATTAGGTGGTTAAGCAACCTAAATGGTCAAATACATACTTATGCAAGAATGTGTTGTAAAAAGGGATTTTCAAAGGTTAAATAAGTATTTTCTAACACAGGAATGCGTGTGGTAAAATGGTGAGTTTCAATAAAAATACTAAAGGGTATCAAAATGAATGAAGGGTTAATTTCTGGTAAAGGAACGACTTCGAACAAATCAAGTGCAATGGCTTCAAATGTCGAGACGGGTGTGTTAAATAAAGTGAGAATACTAAGTATGAATAGAGAAAGCCTTTAATAAGATTAAGGTCCATTAATCTTGATAAGAAAGGTTTTCGAAAGTAAAATTGTCAATGCATTGGAATATGTATTTTTCAAAGGTATACGTATGTAGATATATACATATTTTCGCATGCATATGGTTGTAGCGTGTGAGTATTCCTTTCTTCCTTTCATTTTTATACTGCTTGTATAAATCCCACTGGACATAAGTTCACATCCCCACTTTATTACGACGGGATGGGAGCGATTCCGTATTTTGAGGGTGTTATACATGTAAGTATATTTTATTTATTTTCACGATAGTAACTCTGTTTACTTGGACTTCAGGGGGCTCCCCATGGGTCCCTCACGTAGTTCATCTTGAAATTGGAATCACATGTTAACAAGTGAAATATTAATTAAAATAAAACTAGAGTAGCAACATTATTTAGGTTGTTTCATTGCACTTCACACCTAATGCTCAGTTCAGACCGAATTCACTCACGTGTAACCCATAAATTCGGGTTGGGGCATTACAGGAGGAGCAACCCCCACCTCCAAAGGTGGCATCAAGGGGTTACCAATGCATCCTCCAAAGCTCCAAGCTAAGAACTCCCTTCAATTCCATTTTAACAGACCTTCTTGTTCTCCAAAATCCCCCAAATACTCATCCCAAAATTTATAGATCTTCCTTGTCCATGGTGGAAATGAGTATTTTTTGGTTGAACACACCATGGAAATGGTGGTAGAGTGGTGGTTTGGTGGTAGAATGGTGGTGGGTGGAGGTGGAAGACCACCCACCTCCCCCTTTCTCTCTCACACTCTCTCTCCTTCTTCCAACAACAATAACCCAACTACACCAAACAAACCTTTATAAAACCTCTCTTAATACCAAAAATCCCGTTTTGCCCTTTCTAGGATGATCTGGGCTCCATAGCACACAAAATCAATGCTCCAAATTGTGACAACGCACAAGGGCAATCTGATCTAAAAATTCGACCAATGTCATTTGAATGACTTCCCTATGTCATTCGAATGACTTCCCTATGTCATTCGAATGATAGACCTTAGAACGACTTAGCCTAGGTCGTTCGATTTATGGATCGTGCGACCCTTCGCGCTACCTGCTATTATAAACCGGTAGCACATCGTAGAAGCTCTTCACCTCGCGACCTATCCCGTGACCTTAACACTGTCGTTCGAACGACAGTGCCATGTCGTTTGAACGAGCCTGTTTCATTTTCTTTTTATTTTTCTCCATGTTTCATCCATAATTCTTCTTTAATTACAATCAACCTCTCCTCAATTATAATCAATATATAATTTAATTAATTTATTGGGGCGGGATATTACAAACTTCCCTCCTTTGGGAATTTTGTCCCTGAAGGCCCATTAATCCTCAAACTCATGGGGTCCACCAATTTTCATCCTAAGTCCTAAAAATCCTTCAAGACAATTCATCGAAGCCCTTAGTACTAAAGTTGCCAATTGTTTAACATACAACATGCTTTAATGGTCACCATTTTGTCAACCATGTCACTAAATAACTTACTATGAGTCTCCACTCACCTTATGATCAAGTCCAAACAATACCTAGCACTACCTACTTTAGTATCTAAGTCATACCGGTGCCTTTACGGGCAAATCATTTTTAGTGATCAGCACTCACCCAAAGCAAATCATGACACAACCCACCGTCGTATATATCACAAAAATTCAATTTCTAACGTAGGACCGTACATCCCACGTTCCACAAACTTTCATGTCACCCTAACTATGCAACTCACATGAGCTTGTCGAGAACCATACTATGTTAGTCTCCCACTCCATGGAGGAAAAATCCCATCAAATCATTACTGCACGCCCGGTTTACACCTTCCGTTGCGTCACTCTGATGAACCTAACACTACCTTAGGCATCTCATCCTTGAGTACTCACTAGAGTCTAACCATAATCCATTCACCGTGGCAAAGCAACATCGTGTGCTAAGTTTTTACTCGATTTCCAATACTATACCGTATCTTCAACCCATCATCCCCCTCTATGCAATCCGAGCCGCTAATCTAATAACCCGCCCGGGTAATTTAATTAGGTATATATTGATTTTACATGAGGAGGAACAAATTGAAATTTATGGGAATTTGTAAATAACAAATTGGGTTAAATAAAATACATATTTTGGACTTAGTATTATAAAAGGATTATAAATATTTAATGGTGATAAACTATTAGCCTATTTAGTAAACAATGACCTATTAACTCCCCTCGATTTAAAATAGCACCAGCAACATAAGATTATAATGAAGGAACGGGTGCAGATAAAAGAAGCTGAGTTGATCTCCTTCCTGTCTTGTTTGAACGACGCAGGGAGTTATTCTAATGACAAGCTACTGTCGTTCGAACAACACATGGAGTCGTTTGAATGACGCTGATTTGGTCAGCGAGTTGTCAGCTCCTAATCACGACACTCATTTTAGTCAGCTCTTGGCCTGACTTTATGACGACGACAATTATTATAGGGGCAAAAACCTATGGATGTCCTCTTGTGTTTTGTGTGTAAAGGAATGAAGACTCAAAATTACAACCTACAAAACAGACTCTGCCACAATCGCTGTCAGCATGTGAACCATGGATCAAAGGACCATCTGATGGAGTCAACGGTTTAGATGAAGCATAAGAAGCGTGGTGTATATTTTGAGGCCTCGTGTGCGTATAAGAAAGGGGCTTGAGGTTGAAAACCCACAGCATTTCTTTATCTCTCTCAGGAGCTCACAGTTCCTTCTCTTTTTATCTACCGTTCACCATTTATTTGATCATGGTGTGTCCACTCTCACCAAACACTCAGTTTCCTCATTGTGGAGATAAGGTCCACGAAATGAATAGGAGTTATTGGTTGGGGGATTTTTGAAGGGGGTATTTCTGAAGAAGGCGTATATATTATTGGAGTGTTAAAGAGAGTTTTAATGGATCTTTCGTAAGCAAACTTGGTGGTGCTAGACAACCCATTTAAGGCCACCTTAGAAGGAGGGGGGTTGTCATCTCCCTTGATCTTCCATGCCTTCAACTGATTTGAGGCTCTTTTTAAGGTGGGATAAACTACTCTTTGTACTTAAGACTCCCTTTTTGTGTATATTATGGTCTTGTGCTATTGGATGTTAAAGAGTACTATTAGTATGTAACAACAATGTGTTTTTCTAATAAAACTGAAAATATACATTTGTATGGAATAAAAATGTAAGTTAATATTATTCTAGTGTGTTTTTTTGTAATAAAACTGAAAATATATTTTATGGAATAAAATTGTATGCTAATATTATTCTAGTGTGTTTTTCTAATAAAACTAAAATGTACATTTTTATGGTAATAAAAATGTAGGAAATATTGTTGTGTATATTTCCTAATAAACAGAAAATGGACATTTTTATGGTAATAAAAATGTAAGAAATATTGTTTGTGTATATTTTCTAGTAAAACTGAAAATGGACATTTTTATGGTAATGAAAATGTAAGAAATATTGTTTGTGTATATTTTCTTGTAAAACTGAAAATGGACATTTTTATGGTAATAAAAATGTAAGAAATATTGTTGGCGTATTTTCTAGTAGAAAGAAAGAGTAAAACATTTTTATGGAATAAAAATGTAATAAAATGATATTTTTAGGTATTTCTAGTAAAGAAAATAATGGCCATTTTTATGAAGTAAAAATGTGGAATGATGTTAATGTTGTCAAAATATTTAGGAAACAAATATTTTAAGTTTCTTGCAAAATGGAGACTTTATGAATAAATGGACACTTTCCAAGTTTAAAGAAGTTGATGAAATGTCTTTATTTCGTGAAATGCATGTTTAGCCCACTTGGTAGGATTTTAGTATTTAAAGCCCACTTTCTATGCATATAGACTTGTGGTATTTTGATAATAAATATGTGAGAAAGTTAAAAAATCCTTTGCGGGTTAAGCATGAGTTTAGACAAACAGAAATTGGGAGTTCAAAATGTAAGGGATGTTATTCTATGTATTAAAGGTGTTAAAGTAACAAGTGTGGAAGTTTGGAAAAAGTCTGATATTAAATAAGTGTTAAAATGGCTAAAGTATTTTAAATGTTAAGTTGGAGAATTAATAAGAGATAACACTGTTAAAGAAATGAAAATATTAAAGTGTTAATGGAAAAACCTTAACATTAAAGTGATATTAAAGTGTTAAATAATTTTCCAAGGGTTAATGGAAAAACGGACTGTTAAGTAAGCATTTTGGCTTCGGTCGAGTAAAAGGTAAAGTAGTTGAATATTATGGACATGTGTAAAATGTTAAACACATTCATAAGGACACGGATGCAACACTGAATAAGCAAGAAGAGCCTGAAGCCCTTGGGTGAAAAGCCTTAAATTACTGGCCAGAGCATATGGTGCGCATAGACTTCGGTGTGGAGCCTGTGTAGGTATGTGGTAAAAAGAAAGTTTTCGAGATAAGATAATTGAAATTTAGAACATGTCAAGAGATGGGTTGTGTGGTAAAATGTGTTAATACAACCTAGCTTGAATGAATGAAATAAATGCTCCGGTAAGGGTGAAATGGACAAGTAAATGTGTAAATCTATTAATGTCCATAAGTTAAGGTAAAAGGTTAAAGTGAAGTGGGCAAATAGGTGGTTAAGTAACCTAAGTTGTTAAACCCATTATTTGCATAAGTATGTATTGAAAGGTTTTCAAATGATAAGCAAGTATTTTCTAACACGGTGTATGCGTGTGTTGAAATGGTACTTTTCAATGAAATGCTAAGGCATCTTTAATGAATAAAAAGGAATGGTTTGGAATAATTCAACTGTAGCGGTGTTTAGTGTGGAATCGGGTGTGTTAAACAAAGTGATAAAGGCTAAGTGTGAACAAATGAAGACTTTAAAAAGATTAAAGTAAATTAATCTGGGTAAATATGGTTTTCGAAAATAAAACGGTTAATGCATTATCATGTGTAATTTCCAAAGGTATATATATATATATATATATTTGCATGCATGTGGTTGTAGTGTGTGAGTATTCCTTTCCGCCGTTCGTTTCTATACTGCTTGTATAAATCCCACTGGGCATAGGCTCACATCCCCACTATGTCACGGCAGGTTGTGAGCGGTTCCGTATTTTGAGGGCGTTTACAGGTAAGTATATTCTATTTATGTGTACATTAGTATCTCTGTTTACTTGGACTTAGGGGTGCTCCCCATGGGTCCCTCATGTAGTTTATCTTGAAATTGGAATCGAATGCTAACAAGTGAAATGTTAATTAAAATCATGCTAGACTAGATACATTATTTAGGTTGTTTCATTGCACTTCACACCTAATGACTCGATTCGGATCGGGTTGACTCACGGCTTACCCATGAATCCAGGTCGGGCCATTACAAATAGTATCAAAGTTCTAGGATTATGGTTCCTTTTGGGAGTGACGTGGTGAGGTCGATAGTGGATCTTTCGACGTCGATGTTGGTTTGGTCCAGTCATTCTAGTTTGATGGCAGTCTAGTTCGTGTACTCAACGGTATGGTCAAAGAGGTTAACACGACAAGTAAGTTAGTGCCAATTGGCATACGATCAAGTTGATTGTTATAAATTACTTTCACATTTATGATTGAGTATGTTGATAAGTTACGGGTGTCCACATAAGCTGATAAGTGGTGACACCGTGGTTTATAGTGTGAGGTGTTGTTTCAACCTTTGATGACGTAGAGTCTTTGGAGATATTAATAGAATGAGATAACTCCCATGGGGCAAGTAGCAAAATTTGTATATAACCAATGGCAGGGATTGATAGTTAGAGTGTCGTAAATGGGAAATCGTGACTTCAGATTAGATGCAATTTTAAGGTGTGACACATACGAGGGGTCGATGTCAATGTTATAGTTAGGCAAATTCGATCCTTGGGGTAACACCGTGATTGATAAGATGATGTCCTCATGGGAGAATGCCTTACTAATTGTTAGTGCATGAGTGTATCATATAAGCCTTGGGTGTGTCACAGAGTGACAATAAGGAGTAAGGTGTTCGGAAGTGTTAGTTCCGTGGTAAGAACATATTGGGTCCTTGGGTTGCGAGCTTGGATTTAGTACATCATGATTCATGTGCCTTGACTATAATGTGGGTTTAGTAATCTTGATGATTGTGGTAACTTAAAAGTAAAACTAAATAGCAGTGGTAACTTAGTATTAAATGAATGAGTTGTGATGTTTAAAATATGACCTCTTGCGGCGTCATTAGGGTGGGCCTTCTTTTGAGCAATACTCGACGTCCCATGTTCTACCCGAACCTAGATGTTATTAAATTAGAGTTTGGTGATTTTAGTGTGTTATTGAGAAATAGGATCCCTTGTGGCATTCGTGGGCGTGAGCCCTGGGTGTTTATAGGCAATACCCGACGTCTCGTATCCTACCAATATATGTATATACATAGTTGTCTAACTCGGTAAGTTAGCACGTAGTATGACGGTGCATTGAAGGCAATTTAGTTATAATGATGTTGCACTCATTAAGGATTAAAGCTACAGTCTTGTGAAATCGTATTGAAAATTTCCTTAGAGATATATACTGAGGTTTATGTGATGAGTCGTTAATGCAAGTGATAGTCATTCCCTAGTAATAGTGAATCGAGGTTGTATAGCACAGGTCATGGTATGACATTCGAGGAAAATTTTAAGAATAGGTTGATCAACGCTAGGTGAGCACCTGGGAGACTTAGAACATGATGAGGTTCGTTATGGCTTTTAGAAATAGCACTCGGATGAAGTATTGGGCTTGATCATAGAACCTAAGCGTGCCACCTGTGTGGTTAGTAGTGACTCTGTTGAAGGAAATCATTAGGCACGAGTGATGCTTGAAAGTTGAGATGATATTAGAATAATTATGGTTTGGTGTCATGGGGACGGTGCTAAGGGTGGTAGCAACGGTTCATGTTGAAATGGTGTGAGCGCTATGTACACTTGATGAGAGTGATCTCAAAAGCTAAGGTTAGTTACCACATGTCAAAGCTACGGAGGCCTAGGTATGATGGGTCAGTGACTAAGAGATAAGTGTTGAAGGAATGTAAATTCATTCAGTCCAGTTGGGTGTGCTTACCAATGATAGGAATGTGGCATTAGTCTTAAGGAGGGAAGCCTACCGTTTCAGCTTCTCGAAGAAATTGGTTTTGTATTCCATCTGTCCGACATGAATGAATGATTCGTGGTTAGAACTTATCAAGGCTAAAAGGTCAAGCTAGGGTATGTTTCAAGGATAAGGTGCTTAATAGATATCAGTGAAGAGTTATAGAATTCGAATTTACATTGTGGGTTTGCACTTCATATAGGACGACTCATTGTTGAAATTTGATTATTTCCTTTTGGCGTGGTAGTCGTCTGATTTGTTTCATTTCTTATATCTTCCTTGATCTCAGTAGTGGGAAATTGATAATCAATTTGATTTGGGTGTAGCGCTGCGTAAGCTCAGTAGTGATGTGGGCTAGGCCGGTTGTGGCTGATGCGTCATGGTATATGAGTGCACTTTTCTTCGGAAGCACCTTGTTCCTCACTAGTTTGTG
>Ga0181465_100617_pt2 | contig 12263 bp, 15 predicted proteins | sample InSIn3gowninarea_FD_119076 | JGI IMG/M metagenome (GOLD analysis project Ga0181465, IMG submission 119076) | Clean room microbial communities from NASA Spacecraft Assembly Facility at Jet Propulsion Laboratory, Pasadena, California, USA -... ... | reverse complement strand
TCTCCCACCTATATGTGATCATGATCATGCTATTCATTTGATTCCAGGAAGTGTTCCTCCAAACATCAGGCCATACAGATATCCCTATGCCCAAAAAAATGAAATTGAACGTATGGTTGCAGAAATTCTAGAGGCTGGTATAATTCAACCTAGTGAAAGTTCTTTCTCTCCTTGATCCAAAATGGATCCAAAAGACCCCCGAAGTCTTCAAAATCTTCTAAAAGATCAAAACTATCTTAAAAGGATTACATTATTGGGAGCGAAAACACAAGGAAACAAAGAAAAACAGGTCTATCGAGGCTTAGGCAATGATGTACAGGAGCCATCAGATTTGGCGATCAACAGTTCAGATCCGATCGGCATATCACAATCGGTGATGACAGGTGGAGGCCATCAGAGGTGACCATATTACAGTTGTGATCGCGCTCAGTGCGGGTCAATGAGGACCGTCGATCAAGCACGTAGATCTACAGCCCAAGATGAATCGCAATATCACGTTGGCACAATGCAAAGGAACACTTACCAATAGCCCGAGGCTCATGCGATATGCGATTGCGACAAGTCGCATCACAAAATCGCATCGGAGCAACACCAAGGAGCGGGGGCCGATACCTACGCGACTTGCAATATATATCCAGACCTGACGAGGTTATGAACAATATTTGATATATTTTGAGATCCGAAAACAAGACTTTTCCTATGTATTTTGTTTTCGTTAAATAAACAAAATACGAAGGGAAGTGCCGATGCGATGAAACCGGACCCGAAAGGGGTTGTAAATGCCACTTCATAAATATTTCAAGTTCGCCATAAAGCCGCTTTGTGATATTTTAAGTGTTTTAATGTATTTTTTAAATACAAAAGGAAACCACGGAACGGGCACTTGAGACATACGATAAGCGATTACAAGCGGAACCGATAGAAGTATAAAGTGGATTTAAGGATTTTTGAAGTCCGAATAATGGCAGATTGGTGAATTTTCTTGTGTTTTACAGTGTTTCTTTGTGTAAATAGAGAACACTATTTTTGGGGATTTCAAAGGCCTGATGGTCCCTTCCATTGCGGAACAGGTGGCCACCTTCTCTGAAGACATTATACCATGAGTGCTAACGTTCAGAAGGGAATTCAAGTGGATAGAGGCTGGGAGCCAGAGAGCCCGAGAAAAGGAAATGAACGAACAACGCCAATTGGCTTTAAAGCCACAGATTGACAGAGACAAAGGGGGCGGTATTGAGACAGAGAAAAAAACAGAGATAAAGAGTGAAAGAAAGAGTCTGTCTACTCAGAGAGGCTTGAGGGATTCAAGCAAAACTCCCGTTGTTTACATCTGTTGTGTTGAGACTCAATTTGAGCTCACACTTTGTAAAACTCTACTCTTGAAGAATAATAGAGAGGCCACCACTGAAGGTTGGACTAGGAGATATAGCCCAAGAGTTTTGGGTGAACTCCATATTAAATTTGCTGTGTTATGTGTGTTGTCTATTATGTTTCTCTAACTGCTTAATTTTCTATATTATTCGCAATCTTATTGATCCATTGCACTAAGTAATATAGGAAAATCCATGCACATGAGTTTGTAATACCTTAAAAGTAATCTAAGATCTTCATTTTCAGATCAAGTGGTATCAGAGCTTTTGGTTTTGATTTGTTAAGGTTAGACAAGCTTGTGCTGGATTTTTGAATCCTAACTAGGTCAAAGCTCAAATTATGAGAAGGAGAACTGGTTGAGGCTAACCCATAAATTGGAAGAGTCTATCCTAGGAGGAAAATGACATAATAAGTTCCATTGGAATCAGAATCTCAGTTCATGGATAGTTTCATTACCATGAGAGCCATGGTAGAAGAGATGTATCGGGAATTTAAGAAGGGTCAAGGTGAAAGCACCTCAACACCTGAACAAGGCAAGGGAATAGAGGAACCTCTTCTAGTTGCCCATTTAGAAGGCAAAGGGAAAGGGGAAGAGCCTTGTTGTGGAGGTAAATCCCCTCTGCGGACAGAGGCGATCCCTACTAGCCCAGATCGGGTCTAGCAACAATCAAACAATGCTAACACGCAGGTTCCTAATTGCAAACTACAGGTAAGCGATGAGAGCTTACTTGGATTCCAACGCTAGTTTTGTAGAAGGGTCGATCCTTTGCTCTGGTCGGTCATGATCCCCACGATCTCCGTGAATGGACACCTGCACATGCAAAGAACAACATGAATACAAGCATAGAATCCAATAGATGCAACTATATATCGGTCAGAAAAGATATAACTTAAACATCATTACAATGAACAACGAGAGTGGAACCATAATGATAGTCATCTATTATTGATAATCAACAAAGAAGAATACAACCATAGTTCTGACGTCAAATCCTCCTTTGGCTGGGTGATCAGGTACGCATGCCTTGCAAAGCTTATTGGGATGGGAAACAAGCCTCTCTCTCTTTAGTGACAAGAATCTCCTTATTCCTTGCAGCAATCTCTTAGCCTTCTGAAAGTATGATTCTCCTCCTGCTGGAACCGGGACCAGAGCTATCGCTATCCTTCACTCCCCGAAAACTCCCATTAGCTTGTCAAAGGCAACTGAACAAGCTTTTGTAGATAGGGGAAAGGAGATAGGATTGGCTTCATCCTTAAGGAGATAAGATCAACGACAACATCGATCGAGTTGGCTCTGTCATCGATCGAGTTGGCTTTACCCTCAGAAAGCGTTCACAGATAGAGTTCATGAGTTGAAAAGAACTTTCACGTGCCAGTTTGTCAAAAAATTTACTAAATTTGGTTGGCGTGGGTCCGACACTGAGACAGAGCGCCAACTGGCACACCCTCTTTGTTGGATTTCCCCCATTGGCGCGAGCAGTACATTGGGAAACCGCGCCAATGGTAAATGGGGCTTTTTTAAGGGTATTTTGCAGGAGATGTCTTCTGGGCATGTGAAGTCCATACTTAGGGGAATATGATGCAAGTGTTTTCAAGTTGTGTCACTTCTCATAGGTCCTAGAATGAGTCCTCCAAAGTGTGGGAGAGGGGTAACTGGGACGGTGAGAAAGGGTGACAAATTACTGTGTAACAGATGCCCCCTAAAGCATGAGGCCCGAGAGAGAGAGAGGGGTGAAATGCTTTACAAGAACATGCGCAACTGAAAACGCTGCCGCCAGAGAACCTGCATAGAGAAGTACAACTGATATCTCAAGTACATGATATATGTGGTATGGGTGCAGCCATCCATAACAGAGTACATAATAATCTAGATCCATGGCATGGGCGCAACCATCTAGTGAATGAGTCATGTAATAATCATGATAATCCACAAAATCGCAGCCTGGATTCTAATAGACAAAATCCAGGGTCTTGCGCTCCATCTCGACTTGAACAAAAGTACAAGTTCAAGCATGCGAATACAGGAGTTGAAGTCGAACATGCATGAACATCGTCTGATTACCAGCCAATGATGAAAACTGTTAACAGACGCGAGAGGTACCACCAATAATGACAATGGTCCTCAAGGTACTATAGGTACAATCTACAGCGTGCGAATCAGTGAGCTGGCATCGAACACTCGTAGAATCATTCGATTGGAGGCCAACGATGAAAACCTCACGTCGAACACGAAGAACCTGCCATTGAGGCATGCAGGCTCCAAGGCACTGGAAAGGAGTCTCTAGGTCAGCTTCCTGGATAGTGAGCTGAAGTCGACAGGAAGTGACCTTGATCGAAGGTGGGCCATAGTGTTTCCCACATCATCGACACGAGACAGAGGAAGAATATTGTGAATCAGGATTATGTGAGACAGCAGAGGGAGGTTGTTATTTTGCAGAGGTCAACTTCTCTTGAACATATCGGCGGCACGACAGTGGATTTGGTAGTATTTGACATCAAGGGATCAAAGGTCATGGTGACGAGGCAATGAGCAGATGAGAGGTCAACAGGATCACCCAAACCCATGGAGGCAAGTGAAAAACGAGATGAGATGTCCGCACCCAGACACGAATGCAAACAAGTGCCATGTTCAAGAGTGACATACTGCCGACACGACAATAATTATGGTTCCATTTTCCCCACCATTTCTGGCGAGTACCCAAGTTATTTTTAACAAGCTTGACGGGGATAGCATATGCTTGTGAGGTGTCATTTCGACGGAATCCGATGCCATCAAATTTTAACGAGCCTGACAAAGGAAAAACTTGGCGTCTTTTCATGTTTAGAGAGTTTGAAAAGACAACAGAAAAGAAAACTCCAGGGGTGTCCTTTTTCGTAAAGTTGTGTCTCTCGAGCCCGAAAAAGTATAAAACAATGCTCGAAAGAACGCCCGACCATTACGATCGAGGAGTACTTTTCATGTGTACTGACGTCAACCTGAAAAAGTAAAAAAGTGATCGATGTCACGTCATTTCGTGACCATTAACGAGCCTGAAACGACAAGGGCCCAACAATCTTTTCGTTTTTTACACGGTCGGAAAAGAGTTTAAAGACGACTGCCTCTTATTTACGTTTAACGAGTCAAGAGGGGTAACTTGGCGATCTTTTCATGTTTAGATGGTCAGAAAAGAGCTGAAAGCAGACCTCCATTTTTATTCTCTTTAACGAGTCAAAAAGGGAAAAATACTCGGCAATCTTTTCATATTTTATGAGTCAGAAAAGAGCTTAAAGGAGACTCGTCCTAGAGGAACAAGTGGTATAACGGGTAGCAACTGGTTTTGGTAATGGTGGAACTGCTCAAAACATGTAATGGTCAAAAGGCTGGCTAATAAAACCACTCATCGCTGCGGTTCCTCAGGAAAGGATAAACAACCAAGTGAGAGCATATGATCGGCCAAAGAGATGGTGGAGATGGAATGAAACAACCAAGGCTCATCTAACAGAATTTAGCAGATAAAAACAGCAATCACGAGATGTAAATCGGGTATGGGTTCATGTTTACACAAGCTTGAACCATGGAGAACTCTGCTTGGATTTGGTTTCATGTTTACACAAGCTTGAAACAAAAAACTATGCTTGTTATAAGTTCGCATGCCCCCAGCATAATAACGCAAATCGAGGTACATGCCCCCCAAGCTTCATTGCATTCAATGAGGTGGATGGAATGAAGGTTCACTCTCGAGATCTGTGAAAGACTCGACTTGTATTTTACGAGATCTTAATGAAAAGATTCGATTTGGAAAGGGAGTTGTTTCATTTTTTAATGAGGTTGACATAGTAAAAGAACTATCCTCATAACCCTTGTTTCATTTTTTAACGAGCTTGACACAAGATCAGGAACTATGCTCGACCAGACCCATTTTCATTTTTTAAGGAGCTTGACATAGGACAACGAACTATGCTCCGACATCTTGTTTCGTTTTTTAACGAGGTCGACACAAGAGCAAAACTATCCTCGGGACTCCTTGTTTCATTTTTTAACGAGCTTGACACAAGACAAGGAATTGTGCTCCACCCGAACTTCATCATAATGAATAGGAAGTCGGGGCTTCCAAAAGTGCCATTCCAGATGGAAGGCCAACATCTTGGAAGTCAGGGCCCAATGCCCCCAGGACACTATGCACGACGACGACATCACTGGATCCAGGCACGGGATAGGTGGCCACATAGTTGATCTATGGTGGGGCAGATGAAACTAGTGGATGAAAACCAGGTGGGGATGATGATTGCGCAGGGGGGCCCCATGGACGAACGAACACTAATTGGTCGATAGTCATGATTTTTCCATCGTGTGGAAAGGAAACCACACGGAAAAGTGAAGAGATAAGGGCCCCCATGGCATAAACATAGTCATGGCCAAGGAGAAGACTGAACTCTGAAACACCTTGGGTAACCGATACATCTATATAGATTGTTTTGCCTCCCAAAGTAATAGGGAACTTTGGAAGGATCCCTAATGGTTGACTAGTTCCTCCGTCAAAAGCCGTCAGATTCGGTGTGGCCGGTACAAGCTGTGGGGAAACCAAAGCTTGCCAAGTAGTAGCAGGCATAAGACTAACGGATGCCCCCTCATCTAAAAGAGTGCCAGGTATTGCCGTATTATAGGTGTGTACCGTAACCCAGAAAGGCACATGGGAGGGAAGGCGGTAGGTGGTCAAACGACTCCAGTCGAAGGAAGCGACCAAACTACTTGGAGGGGGAATTGTATGATTGCCCCCCTGCTCTAAAGGGACCGAAGCAGGACACTCGGGAGTAGCCGGGATAGGAGAGTCATTTCCAGACTCAGGAGAATCTGAGGAGACAAGAAGAACATGGGAATTGTGCTCTTCCAAAACAGAGTGATTGATGGGAGGGGAACCCGAGTCGACACTTTTTCCGACCAATGGTTGGTCCGGAACAGGCTTGGCAAAGCCAGGTTCAGGAAGAGGAGGCTGGACAAGAGAATAATTTAAAGCAATCTCTTTGTCAACAGGGGGACTATCTGCAGTTGCAGAGAGACGTTGATAACCCTCTGGAAATTGGGGTGAGGAAGCAGTAAGACTTTCCAAGACAGCGGAGGCTTTATCCATGAGTGGACAAAGGTGAAGGGGATGATGGTCTTCACAAAGTTTACAGGGGATTCGAATCTTCCCTTTCTTCTTACCATTGCCAACTGAGAGGGTAGCATCGCCATGAGCTTCAGAGGACGATGAGGGGCGGGCTAGATCATGAGACCATACTTCTAAGACCCTGGGAATGCCAGGACAATCACGAAGAAGATGATCTTCCTTGCACAATCTATAAGGAAATTCGACCTTCCGCGGAGGAGCAGAAGGTGGCCAGACTTCAGGTGTACTCGGGGTAAGAGCTGCACTTTTAGCCTCTCCCTTAGGAGCCTTCTTCTTCTTCATCTTCTTCTTCTTCTTCTTAGCCACCTGGTTACTCTCACCAGGTGAAGTAGAAGAGGAGGAAGTAGAAACAGGCGAAGAAGTGGAGAGGTCCACTTTAGAATCAACATGATGTTGTTTAGGTGGAGGGACTGATTGACCAGGAGTCGAGACGGCAGGGACGAGAGAGGTTGAGAACAACCAAACAGGCAACCCAACAGTTAACCCAGGAAGGGACAACATTGCCATATAAGGAGCACCAACATTCCCAAAGCAGCGAAATGACCAAGATTCCCGTCAGTGGGGATCCCTGGGTTGGTGAACCCTGGAAAAGTTGCCATCAAGAACGAAAAAGAAGCCTACTCAAGCTAATGCAAACAAGATCTAACCGGGTAAATGTGAACCGTGGCCAAATAAATTTTAAGACAAAGGAACCAAACTTGACCTTTTCATGTTTTAAGAGTCGAGAAAAGGACAAAAAGATGACTCTAGTCTCCTTCGAATGTTTAATGAGCCCGAAGTGAAAAAATGCTCAGCTGAGCCTTTTCTTTTAGGGAGTCCGAAAAGGATCAAAAGTGACTACTCTGGAGAACTAGGCAAAGGGTTTACCAGACAATTCGTAAAACTGCATATACACCTTGGCAATCATATGAAAACCAAGGACTTTCCGTACAACAGTCAATCTTCCCGAATGCTGTTTTCGGTGCGTTACGGCTTGTAAGGCGGCAGACACAGCTTCTTGTGGATAAAGGATGATAACCTAGTGGGGTCTCCCCATATACTCGATGGTACATGGGAGCACAAATCCGTGTTAGACCACTATTAAGTCACAAAAGGAGGAATCACCCAACCTTAATGTGAAACAATAGTGACTAGGTTTAACGACGCCGGAACACGTCTCTAGCCTAGACCTCTAGATGTATGCATTAAGTTCCAATGCATTGTTAAGTTTATTCAGTTCATTTTACGGTTGATCTTTGATTAGGTTTCAATTTCCAGGTCTTACCGTATGTAATCTCTCACAATTTCCTAAATGCAAGCTATATGCCAAAATATATCATTTCATTCGATGAACACTAGCTACAAAAGAGTTGAGAGCTTTCACACAAACAAAATGACCAAAAACAATCAACAATAACTCTAATGCAGCTAATGGCAGTTCACAAAACTTTTCTCTAAGGTTACTAATCACTAATAACAACGAAAAGCTCTGGTTTCCATTAACTAATTCAAAGCAAAAGAGATTGTTCATTTTCTTTTGATGGCAAAATGCAATAAACAAATTTTGAGAAATAATAACAAAGAGTAAAAGACAAGTTTCACTCAATGAAAGTACAATCAAGTCCCTAAATACCAAGGCAGTCCTTCAGAACCAAGAGAAGATCTCAAAGACCTCAATGGGCCATGTAATCTAAGCCCAAAACGAAGCCAAGCGAAATCCAAGCGAAAAGAAGAGAATCATTCGAATAACACAATAAAAAGTTTAACAATCACTGAACAAGTGCAAGAGAGTAACCAAAAAATTGACTGGACCAACAGAAGACCAAAACTCCTAAGGAAGGCTCGATGCACAAAGCCACTAGATGCCATAGGGCTAAAATGTGAAATCAATGGAAAAAAGCAAACACCCAAAGGGTAAAGGCCAAAAACCAATCAAACAAGACTCTAACACACTCAAGTGATTGTAAGAAGGTATCCAGGCACAAAATCCAGGCTTAGAAAGCTCGCAAACAGGAAAATTGGAAAAGTTCAGAGCCCTGGCGCGACTGTCGGGCTGCAACTCGCGCTTTTCAGGGATTGGCGCGGGTTGTCTGTGTGCAACTTGCGCCCACTGGCGTGACTGTCAGGCTAAAAAGCGCGCTAACCGAGTTTGCTAGCTCAAAAATAAAAATAAACGGCCCAGGACTTGGCCAATAGTACTTAGACAGGCCAGGGAGCAAGAGACAACCGAAGAAATCAACTCAGAAGGCCAATCAAGCAAGCAAAACAAGAAAAACCAAAAAGGCAAGACAAACCCCAAATTGTTCGGTTCGTAAACCAAAATGGAGATCCAAAGTTTACAAATCAAACAACAAAGAAACTCCCCAGCGGAGTCGCCAAATTGTTGTGGAGGTAAATCCCCTCTGCGGACAGAGGTGATCCCTACTAGCCCAGATCGGGTCTAGCAACAATCAAACAATGCTAACACGCAGGTTCCTATTTGCAAACTACAGGTAAGCGATGAGAGCTTACTTGGATTCCAATGCTAGTTTTGTAGAAGGGTTGATCCTTTGCTCTGGCCGGTCACGATCCCCATGATCTCCATGAATGGACACCTGCACATGCAAATAACAACACGAATACAAGCATAGAATCCAATAGATGCAACTATATATCGGTCAGAAAAGATATAACTTAAACATCATTAAATGAACAACGAGAGTGGAACCATAATGATAGTCATCTATTATTGATAATCAACAAAGAAGAATACAACCATAGTTCTGACATCAAATCCTCCTTTGGCTAGGTGATCAGGTACGCATGCCTTGCAAAGCTTGTTGGGATGGGAAACAAGCCTTTCTCTCTTTAGTGACAAGAATCTCTTTATTCCTTGCAGCAATCTCTTAGCCTTATGAAAGTATGATTCTCCTCCTGCTGGAACCGGGACTAGAGCTATCGCTATCCTTCAATCCCATTAGCTTGTCAAAGGCAACCGAACAAGCTTTCGTAGATAGGGGAAAGGAGATAGGATTGGCTTCATCCTTAAGGAGATAAGATCAACGACAACATCGATCGAGTTGGCTCTGTCATTGATCGAGTTGGCTTTACCCTCGGAAAGCGTTCACGGATAGAGTTCATGAGTTGGAAAGAACTTTCACGTGCCATTTTGTCAAAAACTTTACTAAATTTGGTTGGCGCGGGTCCGACACTGAGACAGAGTGCCAACTGGTGCGCCCTCTTTGTTGGATTTCCCCCATTGGCGCGAGCAGTACATTGGGAAACCGCGCCAATTGTAAAAGGGGCTTTTTTAAGGGTATTTTGCAGGAGATGTCTTCTGGGCATGTGAAGTCCATACTTGGGGGAATATGATGCAAGTGTTTTCAAGTTGTGTCACTTCTCACAGGTCCCGGAATGAGTCCTCCAAAGTGCGGGAGAGGGGTAACTGGGACAGTGAGAAATGGTGACAAATTACTGTGTAACAAGCCTCCTCCATCAACACCTCCTTCTAGCCCTGAAAATAAAAAGAAGAAAACATCTTTGATTAAATTAGATGTAAAGTTTGATTTGCCAATATATGATGGAGAATTAAATGCAGAAAAGCTAGATAACTGGATTAGACAAATTGATGTATATTGTAGGGTGCATAACATCGATTCAGAAAGGAGAAAGATTCAGCTGGCCAACCTTCGCCTTGGAGGTACTGCCCTAGTGTGGTGGGAAGGCAGGACACAAGTTGATTTGAAGAAGCATGGTAAAATTCTTTCGACCTGGAGTGAATTTGTTTCTGCCATTAAGAAACAATTCTATGCACTAGGTTATATGTAGCAAGTGATGATGAGTTGGCAAACTCTTCACCAATTAAAGGGGCAAAGTGTACAAAGCTATACCCAAGAATTTAAGAAAAGAGCTTTATTTCTAGACATTTCTCCAGACTCACTGGAAACTTTGTTGAAGTATATAGGTGGTTTTCATATCTATTTAAGGCACACCATTCTCATGTTTAACCCTACTAGCATGGATGAGGTATCCGTTTAGGCTACACATCTAGAGGCTAGAGGCAAGAATGTGAACCCAAAGATTGGGGGATCTTCAAAACCCATTGCAAGCAAGAACAAGGAAAAGAGGAAGCTGAAATGGAAAGAGAGGAACAAAAACGTTGTACAGAAAGGCAAACCTTCATGCACTCACTGCAAGAAGGATGGAAAACATGATGAACATTACTGGTCTTTGCATCCGGAGTTGAAACCTAAGAAGTTTGATGGAAATAAGAAGAAGACTGTTGCTGCTATTCAGAAAGATTTGGGGTCAAACTTAGGTGATGAAACAACAATCACAACCACAAGTATAAAAGGTAAAAATTCTGAAGCATTTACTCGTAATTCTACACAATCTATTGATAATGAAGAAAATGAGAGGAAAAGACATGAGATTTTTCATATTAGAGTTATTTCCAAGCATCAAAAGATTGATACTTTATTTGATAGTGGATCACAAGTAAACTTGATTTTTGAAGCAATTGTAAAGAAGTTGGGATTACTAACCACACCTCACAAGAAGCCATATCCATTAGGTTGGGTATGTGATAAATAAAAGCTACAAGTGACTAGACAATGTAAACTTAGGTTTGCTATTGGGTCAACATTTGTGGATGAGGTTGAGTTAGATATAATTCACTTGGATATATGTGGTATTGTTTTAGGAAGTGCTTACTTGTATGATAGAAAAGCCATTTTCTATAGAGTTGAAAATAAGTATCAACTCACCAAAGATGGAATAGAATATATTATAACAGCTCATAAACTCAAAAAGGACCATGATAAAACCAATATATTTGAAGGCTGTGATGCTAAACAGAAAGATAATTTAGAAAAAGTTGTTTTAGAATATGATATCCTATTTCAAAAACCTAAAGATCTGCCACCCAAAAGGGAAATAGTACATGATCTTCTTTATTAGAAACCGGAGAACCCACAGTAAAAACCATTATTTCTGTCAACGTTTCAAATCCCAACAAGGATCCATCATCAGGACAACTATTGATATTCATTTGCAACAAGATGCTCCATTGCCTAGCATCAGAATGTACAGGTTATCTGCTTTAGAGAATGCAAAGATCAAGAAGTAGGTATATGAGCTGCTCGAGAAAGGGTTCATAAGACCAAGCACATCACCATGTGAATCTCCAATCATGTTGGTGAGGAAGAAAGATGGTTCATGGAGATTGTGCATTGATTACAGCCACTGAATAAAATAACGATCAAGAATCGTTATCCTCTCCCTCGCATTGATGATCTATTAGATCAACTGAAAGAGGCAGTTTAATTTTCCAAGTTGGACTTGCGTAGTAGCTATCATCAAGTTAGAGTAGTAGAACAAGATGCATGGAATACTATTTTCAAAACAAAGCAAGGGCTGTATGAATGGCTAGTTATGCCTTTTGGCTTAACTAATGCTCCTGCCACTTTCATGAGAGTTATGAATGATGTACTCCGACCCTTTATTGATGATTTTTTAATTGTATATTTAGATGACATTCTTGTTTTTAGTAAAACATGGGAAGAACATTTGAAGCATGTAAAGCAGACTTTAGATGTTTTGAAAAGAGAAAATCTCTATGTGAAATTGTCAAAATGTGAATTCGGAAAAACATCTTTAAATTATTTGGGTCATATTGTAGGGGGTGGTGAATTGAAGATAGATCCCTCTAAGGTTGAAGTCATTTTGAACTGGCCTAAACCGAAATCTGCTACAAAAGTTAGGAGCTTCCTAGGAGTAGCACAATATTGG
>Ga0181465_100979_pt1 | contig 12276 bp, 7 predicted proteins | sample InSIn3gowninarea_FD_119076 | JGI IMG/M metagenome (GOLD analysis project Ga0181465, IMG submission 119076) | Clean room microbial communities from NASA Spacecraft Assembly Facility at Jet Propulsion Laboratory, Pasadena, California, USA -... ... | reverse complement strand
GACTGTTAAGGCCGCCATCGATTTCTCGCTCGACTGTTAAGGCCGCCATCGCCGCCATCGCCGCCATCAGAGGATGCGTTAGCATGCTCGACTGTTAAGGCCGCCATCACCTTTAGGTGCTCGACTGATAAGGACCTTTAGGTGCTCGACCATTTTTTGACTTATTTGAGGGGCAAATAAGTAAATTGAAGAGGACCTTTAGGTGCTCGACCATCCGCCCCCCCACCAAATAAGTAAATTGAATGCGTTAGCATGCTCGACTGTTAAGGCCGCCATCACCTTTAGGTGCTCGACTGATAAGGCCGCCATCGAGACCCCCCCACCCAATAAGTAAATTGAATGCGCAAGCAGGCTCGACTGGCCGCCATCACCTTTAGGTGCTCGACTGATAAGGCCGCCATCGAGAGGAGAGGAGAGGATGCGTAAGCATGACTCGACCAACGCCATCATGCCCCCGGCAGGGCTCGACTGGCCGCCATCGATTTCTCGCTCGACCGACAGAGGAGGTCGAGGGCCGCCATCATGCCCCCGGCAGGGCTCGTGGTGAGGGAAAGACTTGTTATTGCCGGTTAGAGCGGGAGGCAGATAATGCATATATTATATATGTCATTACGCTTTAGCGTCGTATGGGATCGTAGCTCGAATCATCGATCGTACCCGTAATATCGTATACAAATAGAGATATATCATTATATATGTCATTATGCATTTCAATTGACTTATTGGGTGGGGGCGTTGCTCAATATTCCAAAACCTCCGCCACGGTCAAATGGCCAATCTCGTAGGATGCGTAAGCATGCTCGACTGTTAAGGCCGCCATCGAAAGAGAACCTCCGCCAAAGGACAAGTAGTTGAAGGGTTGGAACATGCATTCAAAGGTCATAGGTCAAGCAAGTAGTTTCAGGGTACTCAAGTTGTATGGGGCTACTAGGTCTAGTTATTAAGGTGGGTAACTATGCAGGTGGGTAGCAGGTCCTAAAAGGAAAGGCTCTAGATGAAGCCAGAGCCCAGCCAGAAGCCAGCAAGAGAAGCCTTTTCATTTACTTATTGGGTGGGGCAGCCTTAAGCCTAGCACATACTTGAACCTTCAGCCTTGAACCTTGAAACGGAAGCCTTCAGCCTAGAACACCGAGCCAGAAGCCAGCAATATAAGCGATTCAAGCAAGACCCGCCTATCCATGCCCATCATCAACTACTTCCATATATTGTGGCTTTTACGTGAAAATCTCCCCTGTTCGGGCTCCGCAGGACACTTCATGCTCTGGTATGATCCCACGCTTGGCTTTTGCTTGATGGACGGTTGATGGACGCTGACGCTTGATTGCTTGGCTGACGCTCCGCTCTGACGCTTCGCTTGGCTTGATGGACGCTGACGCCGCTATTTTCATCTGACTTATAATCGGGTTTGTTAGGCGTGGAAAAGAATCACTCGTGGGATGTCGGAGGTATAGGGATAGCGCTCAAGGTGGCTGTATAGAAGGTAATAGTGTGACTCTAAGTATGATAGGTATAGGAAGTAATATCTGTAACTAGCTATATAACAGGTATGAATGTGCATAAACCCGGAACAAGGTGTTAAGCCAGCCATACAGATAATACACAAATGCGGGTAAACACATGGCTCAAGAAAAGGTGTTAAGCCATATATATTGACTATTTAATACAGTTCATCAGAAATAATGATTAACGATCATGAAGAATACTACGATAGATAGCTAGGATGGAAGGAGATCAGTTATCTATAGCTAGCTATTGGTGATAGAATGTGAGTTAGAGTGGGTGTCGGGGTTGAGGTAGTGGTTATAGCGCTAGCGATAGTTTGTGTAGGCAGGATCGTTTTACATTGTAAGTTCAATTGATGGATAGATTGCTGGATCTATCTTTTATGATAGATGGTATGATCTCTATTTTCTGAGAGACGGTATGTGGTTAACGATGGAAGGGAAGTATTGGTGGGATAGCTATCGATGGAAGTATGAGTGGTAGCATTGGGAAGGTAGGCAAGCAAGTGCTAGCGATAGTGCTAGCGGAAGTGTGCGTAAGGGAGAGAGATTGTCGTTTAATGTAGCTTCTGTGACCTTTGTCAGTTGATGGTCAACCATAGTAAAACTTAGATTCTAATATTGAACCTATTTCAGCGGGCTCTCTTCGGTTACCATTTCTACTTTCGAGGGGGTGAGGTTGAGATTACCATGGCTTAAACATACTTGGTGGTGAAATTATCAAGGCTTTGGTTCAATTTGATACATGCTTTCCAGCGCTGACTTAACAAGGGATATGGTGCCCTTGCCCAACTCGAAGGATAGTGCTTCCAACTTCACTTCCAGGATATCTTATCCGAGATGCACCTCTTGGACGTGATCATGAAACTCACTGTCCTCTATGGCTCTTTGGTCTGGGAACCTAACCTGCATCGGGCCGACTTGGCTGAGGCAGAGAGAATATAGACACTTCTACTACAGTGCATCATCCGTTGCAAACAAACAATTCCCCCGTCCATCATCCAAGCAGAGTTCGAGGCTAATCATTTGCACCTTGAGGCGATCTTAAGACTCGTTTCCTTCCTTCACAGTGTTCGGACCTTGGGCGACTCTATGTCCAATAGAGATAAGTACCCCTGCCTATTTCTACGCTCCTCAAAGGTTATTGCGTCTACAGGCCCCCCTGGACAAAGTCGTTCCTGGTTGTCAAAGTATTCTCGGTTGCTTCAGTTGATGGCCATTTCTTCCGATCAACTTTGCCCCTTCAGATACTACTTGGATGCTCCAGGTCACCTCCTACCTTCTAAACAAGATCTTAACTAGGGGATTAGGGAGGATATCTATAGGCAGTACATCCAGACCACTTGAATCTCCCCCCTGAGGACCTTAGCGTTAAGATGACATTCTATTTCTAGCACATCATTTAGTTGAGGGACATCTTATTGTTTAACCTGAGTAGACACCCAAACATTGGATGCATGCCCTACCCCCCTTGGTTAGTGTAGAGTGGGCCCCCATCAGCTTCAGGTCAAGACAGAGCACCGCATTCCCTGCTCGAGAAGACTTGCCACCTCTACCACCGCAACCCATCACTCCATCCATGCGCCTGCCCATCAATCCATCCATCCCTGCTTGTTCGGTTCCTACCTTCCCCCCCCCCTTGCTCCCTCCCATAAAGAAATCCGTCCCTGCTTGCTCCAATCCATCCATCTAGGTATGGGCCCTAGTTGTTATTACGTAAATAATAGACTCAATAGGAATATAGTGATTCCGCCCACCTTTTTCTCTAAATAAGTCGAGTGTTTTTCATAGAAGGGGCGCAGCCCGCCCGATCTCTCCCGCTTTCTATAAAGAAACGAGCTCTAGATATGTCATTTCATCCGGATAGATATCCCGCAGGGTAGTCTAGTAGGGATTAGTGGGCGTATTCCATGCCGACGAGTGGGGCGCGGGGCAAACCCGGAAAAGCTATGATTGGCTAGGAAGGCTATCTGCCGACATGAGCATACAACGGGCCAGCTCATGGCTTAGGAAGTTCTCCACTGCTGTGACGCCCGGAGTAAGGGGGGGCGCTTTCTTATCTCCAGGTTGGGAGAATGTTGGATACGGGCAAGAGTGAGAAGGCTCGATGTTGGGAGTGCCGTGGAGCTCACACACAATTTCGTTTGGGCTATGATACTTAATTTAGAAAGGGGATAGTCTAGTAACTCTAGTGATGCATGGTTCAATGATTACGCTTTCAACGTCCAGTCCCACCGGGGGCTCCGATCCCAGTCGAATTGACCCTGGCGCGTTGTCGTACAAGCTGGTCAGTGGCGCGAAGTAGGCCTCCAACCCCATAGAGATGATGCCAAGCCATCCTCTGTTCCATCCTATCCCGATGCCCCCGTCGACTCGTAAGGCAGCAAATTTCTTGTTTGAAACGCTATCCCATTTAGTTCCATTGATTGAGATGGTCTCACCAAGTCATCTCTGGCAAAGTGAATGGAAGATCCGGCGTTCAGTGATCTATATTGGTGAGATCGACCACACTGATTCGATAGAGGTGACTGAATTAGCTGATCGATTGACCACATGCAGGCAGGCGCCAAAGAAATGCATGCACTACGTCTGATATGAGTGCCCGCCCAATATTTGAATGAATCCCCTGGCAGCGGTTCGAAACCTTTCCCTTATGGTGGAAAGGAATAAATGGGCTTACTCCTCTGGGCTTCCCTACCCATGCTGACTGAGAATCATAAGCACCGCCGATGTGTATGAGCAGCGCGGGTGGGAGGGATAAAAGAGTTGCATTTTCTCGGGAAGGAGGTAAATAGTAGACTAATGGAGACACTGAACTAGCACCATTTAGGGACACCCCATGTTGAACCGAACCTCCATTTGAGACGTTCCCATTGCACTTGTGAAGTGACCCCGTACCCACCTATTCTATTGAACTGATCGGCCTAAGGAAATAACCATAAGCGGGATCAACAGCGGAGCGGGACCGAGGATCACTTGCAGCGGGACCACCGAACCATCCCTTGATCACCATGTCGCAGCAGAAGGAGTCGCATAAGCAAAAGGGGTTTAGGGTGGCTCATTCATTATAGGATCATGAGGTTCTTTTACGAGCTCAACCAGACACATTTCAATAGGTAGAACGGGGGGAGGGTTTTTTTCATTATCTCTCTATACGGCCCTTAATGACATGAGAAACATTGGGCTTTCACAGATGGAGTTATTCTTTCCTTGCCTTTTCTTATCAAACGACAATAGAAAGAAATCAGTAATGAGAATATTCAGATTGTTTGTTTAAGTGAAGAAAGAAAAGAGAAAAAGAAACAAATGAACGAAGGAAAGGAGCTATAGTTAATGAACAATACTAGCGGCAGAAGCTCTTTTTTGCTAACAACATCTTGATAAGCAGCTATAGTTTTTCAACAATAGTATTTAGGCAAGAGAGATTATGAAACAATGCCTTCTTGATGAGGAGCTATAGTAATAAAACAATACCAGAAGGAGCTATACTTCTACTTAGTGTAAAGGTTAGTTAGTACTTAGTTATTGTCTGTAGTGGCGAGTTTATATTAGGACTTAGTTATAGGTCTATACTTTCTATTCTTCCTATCTCTGCCTACCTTACTTACAACTTACATCTATGAATCTAAGAAGGAGTTATCTATTTCTATACCTTCCTTCCTATCTTTCTGAGCTTCTATGTGAGTCTGAATGAGTAGGTTGTATTTCAGAAGGCTGACTTACCCTACCTTACTTTCTACTACTACCTTTCTAAGCTTTCTTAATGCGTGAATGAGTAGGTGTATGAGGTGAGGATGAGGTAGCAGAATCTTCTTCCTACCTACCCAACCTTTCTTAGATTCTTTTCTAAGCTTCTTAATGAGGTAGGTCAAGCCTTCCTTACAACCTTCTTATTACTGGCATCACACCAATGCCTGGCTGGTTCGAATCCTCGTTATTCACATCTAATCAGCACCTCTGGCATAACACCTCTGGCATCTAATAAACACCTCCCTGTTTCCGCTTCATGAACGTCAATAGTCATATTACGTATATATAGACAAGATTCTAAATGCTCCCTCCCTAAAAAAGAGAAGGTTTAGGGCGCGCGCTGGCGATGCAAGGAAGGTGTCTTGTGCTTATCTGATCCCTGCTGCCTATCGGGTTCCTTCCGTGAGGTGTGCTTCGCTGCTCCCGTGGTCCTGCCTGTGCATGCATCTATGCATAATAACCCCCTCAATCGAAGAGTGCATGTAGGTGGGTGGAAAGCAATCGAAGAGTGCATGTGGGTGGGCTCAATTGAAGGGCTGGAGAATCGCTTAATATCCGGAAGAAAGCCAAAGCCTGTTTCCTCAATCGAAGGCATATAAGGGGAAGTAAAGTAGTAGTGTCTTGAGCCAGGAAGAAAGGCCAAGGTCAAGGTCCCGCCGGGTATAAGCAAGCGCCATGTATGCGATCGATCGGTTTAGCATTCAGGACGGACCGTTAGCCGGAGTGTTATTATAAGGGGAGCTCTATTCCCTCCAGCTCCTACTGCCAGGACCAAAGCCAAAGAAAAGTAAGTCAATGCCAGGCTCAGTCGTTGCCCTAATATAAGTATTATCTTGCCCCACCAAAACTAGCCCGCCAGACCCTGGAAAGAAGTAAGCAGTGGCGCCCTAATATAAGTATTCTTTTTCTAGCCCCACCAAGCCAAGTTAGGTCGGAACCAAAGTGAGCCAGATATATATGCTCAGAAAGGCAAACCGGAGATCGTAGCCCCCCATCCCTCCGGAAAGAGATTCCCCTATCCATCCCTATAAGTAAGTCAATATAGATAGCCTTTCTATCTAAGTCAATTGCCAACCGTTCTTTTCTTTCCTTGGCCGTTCTTTCCTTTCCCATCCACCCCTTCCTATAAGTAAATCGAGAGATTCCGGAGCCCTTTCTATATAAGAGAAGTCAATTGGGCAGGCTCAGGAGCTAGGCCAGCCCCACAAAACGTCCTACCAATCCCCACTACCGTCCGTATCCATCCCCACAAATAGTCCGGAGGTGGGCTTTGGGGGGAAGAAATCTAGTCGAGTTCTGGTTCCACTTTGGGGGAATAAATCTAGGCCTTCTTCTTTGTATATGAGCATTTGGTTTCGCCCTTACCTTAGAGTGGGATGGACAAGATCTCTTCGATATTCGCTATTGATGGATTAATTAGAGAGGTTGAAAAAGAGGTATACATTAATGGGTCTTGTCTTCCCCGATCTGGTAGTTCGAGAGGGAGTAGTTCGGGTAATGGGTAATGGGAGGGAAATGGGTATCAGTAATTAAGGTAGCGAGGAAGCAGCTCCGCAGGATCAGGAGAAAGAATCTATCCTTCGGCTGATGGGATATCTTAATAAGAAGGCAAGTCAGAAGGCAAAGAGTTCTTCCCAAATAGAAAGTGATGTCTGCTAGATATTCTTCGTGATAAGACAGCTTTGGGTCAGGTAAGTTGATCAGGGTGAAGACCCTCACTACAGACCTTTTTGATTGGTTGGCGGCTCCTAAGAAACATGTTCCTTCATTATTGGTTAGACCCTAAGAAACATATTTCGAGGTAGGCGTGAAACGCGAGGAAGCTGAAAGCCAAGAAGATCGAGGTCAGGTCGGGTGAGACTAAGTCGGGCGAGACCAAGGAGGGCGAGACCAGGTAGGGCGAGGCTGGAAGTGGGACGAGACCAGGAAAAAGGGCGTGAGACCAGAAGAGGGGCGAGACCAGATAGCCAATACCGGAGGACAAAGGTTAGAAGCTCCGTCGTAGTCTCCATTCTCTTTTTCAGTTTCACTTTTCGCATATATATGTCCTTGCCATTAGTCCGAGGAAAAGGTCTCCATCTATACTATGCCGAACGAGATTGTTGCTTATGTTTATACTATCGTCCTATGTGTCTCCTAGCCCTATTGCTCGGGGCAGGCACAACAAATCAGTTTGTTGGACACTTCCAATGAATGGGGTTTACTACTACTCTTACAGTGTGTGATCCAACCAATGGGAATCAACAAGGGGGAAAGAATCTAAATAGATATAGCGCATCTCGACATTTACCTTGTCAGAGGGTCCTTGCCATACAGCTGCCAGTCATAGCGGGGCTGGGTTCCATATAACAAAAAGACATCAATAATAATGGGCTAATAAGGCTTCAGGCAGCAAGTGACCTTCTGGCTTTCACTCTTAAGACCTTAGGGGGACTAAGACTATGGGTGATCCGCGGTCCAATGGATTTAGCACCCATTCCAATAATCAAAAACTTGTATTGAATCCATAGGGCTGGTAATACGGACTAAATGACTACGTGCTAGTGCTACAAGGTCATTGCTAGAAAGAAGCTCTAGCCAGTGCTCTAGCCTTAAGGTCATCACCACCAGTATCATAAGAAAGATACCTTTATTTAAGTCTCCATTCTTTGAAAAAGAAATAAGCAGGCATAGAGCTGAGCGTAAACGAATAAGCTGGAAGGGATTACTACTATTCTGTCTCCATTCCTTATGGGAGGGGGAATGAATAAGCTAATGGGGACTAATACCCATGGGAACAAGGGGAATAATCCAAATACGATACCACATATCTACGTTTCACTTTGCCATTGGACTAAGAGACTTTTGAAATATAGTAACACCCATGAGACATAGACAGGAGGTGTGCCTATTTTAGGTGTGCCTATTTTATGGGCCCACCCGTTGGAGAGAATCCTACGTTACCAGTTGGCATAGTCCCCAAGCCAGTTGACATTGCTGCATTGCTGATAGATAGTCCCTCCTTGGCATAGTCCCTAGTCTATGATATTGCATATATACGTTTCACTTTGCCTAAGTAATCTGAAGCTCATTCTAGGAAGTCATAAGGCACCATACACCATAGGGCATAAACTCAAGACGTCTCTATTAAGAGCAGATCAATAGAGAAGAGTGGTAATCCCACATCAAAAACATAGGGCATATACTATGGAAGCTCTGGTGTATGAATAAGCTCTTCTTTCAGTGCAGCTTGTCAGTGATGAAGCTAGTGCCACCAACAAGTAGTGTCAGTGCTTGTTAGAATCTAGAATCAGGCATAATAGTTCTATACTAATGATCCAACTGCCGAAGGTGTTTTATCTGGCTATTGTTTGCTTGCTTTCTCATTTCCCCCATGTGCATAAAACATTGAGCCGCCTGGTCTCAGGTAGTCGGTCAGGGATATAATGTGTTGTGCCCAGCAGCGTGAGGTGGAACCATTTCCCCCTAACTCATTCCTACATACATTCTAAGTTTACAACACAGACCAGGTATATCAGTGATAGATGTCATTATTCCATTCCATATACTACATATCTATACAATACTCTTCTCTATACATATTATTCGCATCTCTACGTGCTACTCGCATCTCTACGCTTCACTTTGCCATTGTAGTAATTTTTCATAATATGCAATCTTAAGCTTTGGGCTTTTTTATATTGTGAAAAGAATGGAGACTTCATAAATAAGAATAGGGGGATATATTCCCTACATATTCCCTTTGGGCGTGATCCGTAGATCCCATGTGCCCTAGATGCGGTTGGGTTTTCCGTGCGGTACCAGTGATGTGAACAGGATGGATACGTGACCAGCAGTTCTCGATCCACCGTGCCCAGGAAGGAGACATGTTCGTGCAAAGTGATCCATAAGCTATAGGTAGGGGCCACTTCAAGTTCTTTGATTTTCTAGTAAGAATATTTTCATTACTCTCTCTATTTATGAAATAGACATCCTTCAGTGAAGGAAGTACAGATACGGGAAGAATATAGAAGTGAAATCCAGACCCCATACCAAGAGTGTTGGGGTGGATTACTACCCTGATAACTGATACACCCATGCATGAAGTCTTCCCACTGAACGGACTTGGATACTCCACTGTGGCTGCTGCGCTATTTGAGCGCCCAAAGGGGGGAAGTGAACTAGTGTGAGGTGGTGCATCACCTGAAAACCCATGCATGAAGTGTTCCCACTGACCGGGAGACACAGACAGCCCGAGATGCCTACATCCTCAGACTGCACCTTTAGCCCTAGCACCTACAGCTTCTGATTAGAAATAATAACGGAGATCTCCTTGCCCCCCGGAGGGAACAAGCGGCTTCGCACCTTAATATATATATATAGGATATTATGCAATTATCTTAGTCTCTTAGATAAGAGTAGACAGGTGCAGGAAGCTCTAGTACGTGCCAAGTTGCCCCCGTGCCCAGTATTACGTGCAACCAATCATAGGCAACCGGTCATTCCCAGTCGGCCAATAGAGTTTCTCATTTTCTGTTCCCATGGATATAAGACAACAGAATGAGAAAATATATCATTAATGGAACAATCACAAATACAACACAAATGAAATTAGATATACATAGAATAGAATAGTCAAATATGGATTAGGTATTAGCTTAACGGGCCACTGTCATTAACACAAAAAACATGCAATCTACTGGCTTTGATACTTGGCTTGAAGTCTGTCTGGGTGGGATTCCACACAACATGTTATAGAAGTACCCTTTATTCACTCCATGGCCGAGAGAAAGGAAATGTTACCCATGTGACATACAACAGAATGCTTACAAAGGTCGGTACTCATGGGATGCTCTGCTCAGAAGTGCTGTAACAGTCAGTGCATATTTCGTTGCTTACTTTTACTTTTTCTATTTTTTTACCACCCACCAGTAGCATTTTATGCGATAAAGGCAGGGACAAAGCCAAGTACGAATCCACCACCGTCAATAGCAAGGTAACCCCTAGCAGATGATCCGGTTTCGGATATCCTAGTTATAGATCCGGTTGAAGCACATGTTGAAGCATCCGTTGCATAAGCAATTGACCTTGTTTCATATTCACCAGTTTCAGTGCTTAGTTGGTCCTTAGCCCTACACCTTGACCTTCGACCCAATAGTTTAAGCACCAATTGAAATCGCATTAGCATCAATGAAAGTTCCAGACACAGTAGAAGAATCCGTTCCAATTCCTGTTTACCTAGCCTCACCCGCATATTAACCCGCAACAAAGCCAGCAAAATATCCTGTCCTGTTCCATTGGCAGTTGAAGAATAAGCTAGAACATAGGCTATGGCAACGCTGAAACTCCTGTTTAGGGAATACCCGCAGCATAGGTACACTCAGACATACAGCTACAAAGGTACACTCCTCCATCCACATTGACAGGTAGAGTAGGGTGCTAACAGCTACTCTTTCATTGCAGGGAATACTTACAAACATGAAACAGAGCTGGGCAAATACGGCTACTAACCACTAAAGCAGCTATTCGTACTACCATTTACTCTTTACCAGTGCTACCATCGGGCTACCATCCACTCCTTACAACATGGTAAAAGCACAGGAAACAGCTGCTGCTATTCACATCGGGACAGCTACTCACAGAGTAAGGGATCGGCAGCCCATTAGACATTTGACTAATATATAATGCACAGCTAAACAGCGGGTCAGTGAGAGCACCGGTATGATAGTTGAGTTCCCTTCCCGGTACGTGAGAGCACCAGCGAGCGAGTGCACGACCAATGACAACACCATGAACTCGTATCTGAACCAGAAAAGCACTGCTATGTCCCAGGCTTGCCCCGTCCCAGTCCACCTATCGAACCCAGCAAAGCAACCAAGCAATTCAAGCTCGGCCGTTACAGGCCAAGCCAGAGAGCTACTACCTACTAGCCTTAGCAGCCAATGATCCAGTTGCCCAAGCAGCATAAGCCGTTGATCCAGTCATTGATCCAGATCCAGTCGATTAAGCAGTCGATCCAGTCATTTCCACGTGTCGATAGCCAGTCGCCTGGAGGTGGTCACGGAACCATATCCCTCTACCCTCTCTATACCTCGAACTATACCTCGATGGAACTCGATCCTCTACCTCTACCCCCTCTACCTTGACCCTCCCTATACCTACACCTCGAAACTATCTACCCTGCCGACAGACATACCACAGGGAGGGGGCCACCCCACATAGCCAATCATAGCCACCCGACATAGCCATCCTACCAGCCGAGGAACCTTCAAAATAGACCCGTGAGAAGGAAGTGAGAAGGAAGGATCACATCAATGGCCAAGAGGATAAGAGAAGGTCCCATGTTCCCAATTGCCAATCATTGTAAGTAAGCCAATAGTCAATCATTGCCAGGAGCTCATCATTGCCAACCGGTCAGTGCCAGTCATAGCCCCACACCACATAGCAGCAGTCATACATATCCCTTTACCTTTACCCTATTTCTCTACCTAGACTTCAACCCTCCCCCTCGACACTATTCCTCAACCTCGAACTCCACCGATATGGGCGGAACCTTGGGAATGTGATTACCTAAGCTAGAAGGAATGAAGATGCGTTACATACGCTGATATGCAATTCGAGGAACAGAGGATGGAGAATTAGGGGCCACACAGCCTGGATTGATTTAATTGATCGATCGATGGCCGGATCGGGGCAGGCAAGAAGTTTGCTCGGTCCAGAATTCCAAAAACCTTATAATTCACTCTTTTCATTTACCTAAACCTCGTTTTTTTGAGGGTCGGATGAACACAGGTCATTTAGGGTACTTAAAGCAATTGATTCTTTCTGAATATTGCCTTTTCATTAAGTTTCCCTATTAGAGGCAGGATGCCGTTTCCCCCTTCATAAGCGAGAGAGAAGGCCCCCATCACTGACTGGATACCCACCAACAGATAGAGAGGTCACACATCGGCCGAGAGGAAAAGGTATCCGTAAAACAAGAAACGTTCACCTTACCCCGACAACCATACACGAGTGAGAAGGAAGGCCGCATAACCACTGAATG
>Ga0181465_100971_pt1 | contig 12304 bp, 9 predicted proteins | sample InSIn3gowninarea_FD_119076 | JGI IMG/M metagenome (GOLD analysis project Ga0181465, IMG submission 119076) | Clean room microbial communities from NASA Spacecraft Assembly Facility at Jet Propulsion Laboratory, Pasadena, California, USA -... ... | reverse complement strand
CCTATGGCGTTGGGATGCCGCCACCTCCTGATCTTCCGCCTAAGAGACCGGCGCCGGCGGCTCCTAGGATGAGTTATCAGGGTGTTAGTGACCGGCAGGCCTCTGGCGGACAAGCTGCTGCAACGACAGTCACTCGCTAGACTATGCCATGTGCCATGAAGCTTCACAGCATCGCTAGTCTTCGCAAACGTGCAGAAATCGGTGGTGATCTCCGAGACGGTTGCTCTGGGAAGATATCACGTGTGGCGAGCACATTGTGAGCGACACCACGTTGATACTAGACCGTGTGGGAGTGAGATGGAATCAGTTCCTGACGGATATGCTAGTTCAGCATGCGTCAAATCGTGGTGACGGGTATCTACACTGATACTTTCACGCTCCAGGCTTGCAGCAAAGTCTACTGCTTAGCAGACAAGACCTCCTTCACCGCCTCGATCACCTTGCTATGCACGTCCTTCGGCGCAGCAATAACGCCCTTGTTCTCCTTGAGTGTCCTGCCCAAACGGAAGTTGAGACGATTGCCCTCAACATCCGTGACCTGCCCACCAGCCTCCCGTACGATCAGATCACCTGCCGCGTGATCCCAGATCTTCTCCACGTAGTCCTTCCGCACAGGCAGCCGAAGGTAGAGATCACCTGCACCACGTGCGATGGAGCCGTACTTCGCTTGACTGTCCATGCGGACTGAAGGCTTGGTGATGCCAAGTTTGCTCGCAATAGCCGCTGCATCTCCTTGCGAAGAATGCCCAGCTTCTACCGACTCGCAGAAAGTGGCGTCGGAGATGTTGGAGAGAGGCTTCATGCTGATGCTGCTGCCACTCTGCAATGCACCCTTGCTCAGTGCTCTGCTCTCTGCGCCTTTTCCTTGCACAGCAGAGAACAGCACGCCAAACTTGCCCTCTTCATCACTAGCATCCGCCCCGATCCCCTCCTTCAACGGCTCACTGTCGCTAACCGGTAAATTCGGGCACCCAAGTACGCCCACCTTGACATCTCCATCCACCATAAGCGCAAGGCAGACAGCATACTGCCCTCCCCTCAGAAACCCTTTCGTCCCGTCAATAGGATCAATGGCCCATATCCTGCCCTTGCTTCCTCCCTGACTGGCTCCTTTATCAATGATGTCGAGCATAGCATCTGCGCTCTTCATTCCCCCGCCTAATGTCTGCTCGCCGGAGGCATCTGAGAGTTTGGAGCTTTGGACGAGATCCCAGACTGTTTCTCTCAGTTGGCTGTTTTCGCGGAGGTCTTTGGCTTCTTCTTCTGCTACGATCTCGTCGGAGGGGAAGTTGTGTTGGAGAGCGCTGATTATGAGGGCTTGGGCGCCGAAGTCACCGATTGTGACGGGCGAGGCATCGGATTTGTTGAGGGTACCTTTGGCGTTTTGGTGGAATACGGATTTGGTGAGCTGGGTAGCTCTTTGAACTGCCAGAAGGGCGACATTGAGTTCTTTTTCGTAGTTTCCCGACATGGTGGTGTACTGTCTGGTAGCCGGGAGGACTCCTGAGGTTACTGGAGTAAGGTGTGCGGAGAGGAGACGCAAACGGGGTAGTAGGAAGCTGACTGCCAGAACGAAGATCGATATGAGGACGGCTATGAGAGTCGAGTGTTGTCTCAAATTTACCATTTGGCTTGGGTGAGGTTTTGTTTGCCCTCACTGAAAGGTTGTTCCTGCAGGACGGCGGGGCATTTGGAAGTGGGGTGGGATAAGTGAAACAATACGTATATCTAGACGTATATCATTACTTGAGGAATACCTTATGGAAAAATACTGGACGAGACGACTTGAAGGTGTCTCGAAATGTATACCGGAAGTCTGAGTGCTACAAGGCTCACTTTGGCAGCACATATCTGACATTTATTTCTGAGATGCTGAAAACCGGTCGACTGAGTCGTGAAGCTCATACCGTAATGCCATTGGGTCGGCGACACAAAAGGCTAGCGGACAGCCAGCGGTTCATCCCGACATCACTTGCTGTCTTGCCAAGGACACCTCCGCCTCCGCCGCTACGGAAACGTTCCGTTGCGAGGATGGCGCCTCTCTCTTTCCATGCGGTGCATGTACCGTACTTGCCGTACTCACTACTTCCACTGAAGACTACTTCGCCGATAGTGGACATCTCCGAGATCTGGCATACTCACAAGCAGTTCCCTGACAACATCCACAATTGCTCAAGCAACATGACTGTGCTCGCGAGTATAGGTGCTGCCAGCGATGCTACAAGTCCATCGGGCGTTCGTGCTGCGGCCCAGCTGCACCTGTAGTGGAGGCTGAGCTTGCGCCGAAGCTGCTCAGCCACGCATTCTAGCAGGTAAGGCTGCCGGGAGATGCGCTTTCATAATACGAGCTCAAGCCGAGATCGATGGTTCTTTCTCGGCACGACACCAATCAGAAGCTGCTATGATCGACCCATACACTGCGCTCGGCGCGGCCAGCGCCATCGTTCAGTTCGTGCAATTCGGCGCCACGGTCCTTGAAAAAGCATACACAATCCACAAGACAGCTGATGGCTCACTCGGTGATATCCGCGACCTTGAAAGTGCAGCATCCCGGATGCAGGCTCTTAGCAGCCAGCTCGATACAGTTGCCAAGGATGGAGATGTGCGCTCTTCTGTATATGACAGTGACGCGGCAAAGCTTGCCGCTGACTGCGAGAAACTTGCTGAGAAGGTGCTGAAGTTGTTGCGCGAGATTGATATCCAGGGCCAGCCCGGCAAGCTTCGGAGTGTGCAGTATGCTGTGAAGTTGGAAAGGCGCAAGCCGGCATTGGCGGTCCTGGAGAAAGAGATGGGTACGATCCGCGGCGAGGCCATGTCCTTCATCCTCCAAGCTTTATGTATGCTCTTCCATTCACGAGTGTGGACATTTGATTTCAAGCTGACATGTGTGGTACCTAGTCAGCAAGCAATCGAGCGTTTGCCAGAAGCTCGACCATTTAGCTCATCTGGACCTAACCTTGAATGCAGATATAGCGGCAAATGCCAACACCTTGCGTCAGTCAATACGTACAATCCTGGATGGGCAAAGCCAATTGCGCGATGCGAACGACCATATCGTGAAAAGCCTCGAATCGCTTAAGCAAGAGACCAAGCGAGCTGATTACGCCCAGAGGATTCTGTGGAGCCTCCGATACGACCAAATGCGTGCTCGCCAGGATGCCGTAGCGGAGACTTATGCTGATACATATGAGTGGATCTTCAAGTCCAGGAACAATGCCGGTCGTGATGAAGCTGTGCAGGTAGGCTTCTTGGACTGGTTGCGCTCCGGCGACGGTATCTTCTGGATTTCGGGCAAAGCGGGATCGGGGAAGTCGACCCTTATGAAGTTTCTCTGTGGCCACCGGCAGACTTCAACCGTCCTGGAGGAGTGGGCTGGTGACGCCAAGGTCGTCATAGTGGAGCATTTCTTCTGGCTTGCGGATCAGACGTCACAACATACCTTTCATGGCCTGCTGCGGCATTTGCTCTTCGATGTTTTTAAGCAGTGTCCAGATCTAATGCCAATCGTCTGCAAGGAGATATGGGATATTCCGAAAGGTCCTGATGACGATACTGAATCATGGACTCTACCTGCCCTTCGCGGCACGCTGCGACGCCTCCAGTCCCAGCGACTCAGCCACGCAGGCCGTGGCGTGCGCCTATGTTACTTTATCGACGGGCTTGATGAATGCAAGGGCGAGCACAGGGAACTGCTAGATATCATCCGTACTCTCGCAGACTGTCCAGACATCAAGATCTGTGTTTACAGCAGGCCGTGGAATACTTTCGCCAATGCATTAGGTCGGGAGCCTGGGAAGACGTTGACCCTGCAAGATCTCACCCGCCAGGATATCTATACCTACGTTGAAGGACATCTCATCCAGGACGAACACTTCGCACATATGGTCAGCCAAGGCACTAGCTGTAACGAGTTCATTGTCGAGGTCACTCAGAAGGCGCAAGGCGTGTTTCTATGGGTGTATCTCGTAGTGAAGTTGCTGCTAAGGGGCCTTGATAACGGCGATAGCTTGGATGATCTACAGCGAAGACTAAGACGACTTCCTCCAGACCTGGTGGACTACTTCCGGCAGATGTTCGACACGCTTGACGAGTCTTACGAGGAGCAGACAGCACAGACTTTCTTGGTTTGCCTTGCGGCTAGAGAGCCCTTACCATTACTGGGCTTCGCCGCGTTGGAGCCACGAGACGTCCTGGCCCAGCGTATACGTGGCGATGGTCATGTAAAGCTTGCGGATGTGCATTCATTGCAAGCACAGCTCAAAAAAAAGGGTCAACGCCCGCTGTCGCGATCTGATCGAAGTGAATGCCGAGTATCATCACACCGCAACGAACAAGACTTACTTCGTGGAGTTCCTGCATCGGACGGTCCGTGGCTTTTTACACTCGACAGAGATCTCGCAACTGCTACGGAACCGAGCGGGCAGCAATTTCCACCCGGTCCACGCTTTGTGTGATATGTATTTGGTGAAAGCCAAATGCGGACGATTTCTGCCCCCTGGCACAGGAGCTCATGTGGTTTGTTTCCGAGAACAGATGTCGAACATAGCCCATTACGCCCGTTGTCTAGAGGACGAAGGAGTGACTCCAGCCGAGACGCTGGATGCATTGCGAGAGTATGTGGTTGCGAGCAAATCGGTCTTTGCCTTTGAACAAGCTTCAGTATTCCCGCTGGAAGGCGTCAAATTCGGGGGTGATGCACCTTTATCTCGGCTCTTCATATGCTTTTGTGCCCAGCGTGGCTTGAACATCTATCTGAGGCATCTGGTGTCCAAAGACCCGAACATCTTTCGTTCCGTGCTTGGTCTTTGGACCTTGGCTGCTGTCCTCGACGGGATCCCGCATGGCGCAGAGGAAGGCTTCGAAACTAGGGATACTGCGGTTAGAGATACTGAGGCCAAGAAAACAATCAGCACAGCTATCCTAACCATTGAGCTCTTGACCAGCAACGGCGTTAACATAAGTCATCCAAGTCCCCATTGCCTGAATTCACCGGCGAGAAGTGACAAGTTGCAATGGACGGTTTGGGAATGGTATTACCTCTCATTCTTGGATCACCGTCATCGACAAGTGAGCCGACTGCAAGAGGTGTATGCCAGAGTGACCGAAGTGTTGTTGAAGGCCGAGCCGCGGCCAGGTCGAGCACAAGAACAACAGCTTCTCCAACGCTATTTCGGAGAAGCTCGGGTCAAAGGCTTCATGGAGCTTCGCCGGACTATGGCGCAGCGACAGCAGCCGACACGAGGCTCTTTGCGGTGGCCTTTCGACTGGACCTGGAGTAGCTCGGGATCAACAACCTAGCGTTTGGCTCTATCAGATGTCTTGGTAGACATTCACGATCGAGAGATGCGATGCCAGCCCTCTCGTTCACCGTGGAACTTTCCCGTATTGTGGGGATGAAGTGAATTGGAGACACTGGTGTGGAGCAAGGCCATGTCTACAGGCCTTTGATTGAACCAGCAACATGATGACTGCGGGTAAGCCATGACATACCTCTTGCGATGGAGCGAGGACAGGTAGACGATCTGTTTACATAGTCTTTGAAATTCACGTACGAGCATCAACGAAGTCGAAGACTCACGTACTTACTGTCGGAGCCTCTGGCCGAGCGGCCCAGAAACTATTTTGCTCAACACTGGTAGATCGCCAGCTGGCTAACCCTCCTGGTAAGGGACTGGCGACGTCCTGAGTCGAGATATGTGGTGATGACTCCGAAGTAGAAGGCTGCCTACGACTTGCCACGTTTGCTAAGCCTCCAGGCAACCATTCGAAGGATCGCGCTGTACTTCCACGTTGCTTCAACACATGGAGATGCCAAGTGGCAACACCTTTTATTCCGTACTATATCAGAGCTGTGCCGCATTGGAACACAATGTTTCGCTTGTCACACGCCTGTCAAGCGGCCGTTAGCCATAACGCAGGGTATACCTCTGCGCCACTCAAACACCCAATCATGGCCTCCAGCCCAACAGACGACTTCGAGATCATCTCTGCAACCCCATCCGAAACCACCGCCCCCAAAAGCTCTGCCAACAACAAAAACGAGGACGAGCCACCCCAAATCTCCAACCTGACCAGCCACACTTCACCCTCGGCCGCCCAAGCACAAGCCCATGGACATGAACATGCAGCTACCCTCGATACCACCCAGCTAACCACAAGGCTCGACCTAATCACCAAGCTCCTCCTACTCATCCTGTTCCGTCATACCTGGATCTCGTTTGGATACAATGGGGTTCGATCCGTATACCTCATCGGCGTCGTACTGGTCGTCGGACATCTGGTCCTCGATTACATGAGTCGCCATATCCGGGGCAGACCATTGGATGGATGGAAAGCGGTGAAAGCGGTATTGCGACAGTAAATCATCTCCCGCGCTGCGCGCAAGTCCATTTTACAGTCCTGTACGTTCAGCTGATCCTTCGCAGTGGCATGACCGGCCTCCGCTCCGTCTTAACCATCAGCGTCTCCAAGACGGCCGGCAAGCTTCACATCCCTTCCCTCCTTCTCGGCTCCAGCGCCAGCATCCTATCAATCCTGTTGGGAAGGCTGTTTTTCCTTATCTGCACAGGCAACGCACGCATAGGTCGCTACGAGTTTGTACTACTAGTCATGAGCAGTGTTCTCTGCATCGCTGCACCCCTCTACTACGTGGCTGCAATCCGGAGGAGGTAGACGTTAGTCTTTCACTGTACTACTCTGAGCGGACGTTAGACTACCATGACGCCTGGCAGGCGATTAGTGTAGGAAGAGAATCATTGAAGCATGGTCGAATGACACCGAGTGGATGGCAACGTGGAGGATTCGCTACATGCGGAAGTGGGTTTGGTGTAGAAACGAGGCGGAGGGATGAAGGGGGAGGGGAATAAGTCAGTCGCTAGACTTCACATAGTAGTAAATGGACGTGCCAACGTGGGTCAACCTTTGGTACAAACTATCAGTACATACCACACATACCGGTACATACCACAGCCACTCTCCCCTGGCACACATCTCCTACCCTTTCCACTTTCTCACATCCCTCACAGCTCAATTAACTGCTGTTCCTCCTCCCTAGCACCCATGGGCGCGATAGCATGCGAGGGAGCCGAAGGAAAAGCTTCCTGTCCGTACCCTGCTCCCGCTACAGGAGCTTGCGGCCACTGTTGGGCAGGTGCGGATTGGGGCTGGTAGTACTGATGGCTTGGTTGTCTTTGAAGAGGCGGCTGCTGCTGCTGAGGAGGTGGTTGCTGATATTGCTGTTGTGGCGGTTGTTGTTGATACTGCTGTTGAGGAGGCGCCTGCTGCTGTTGGTGAGCAGAAGGTGGAGGCTGATGATAAGGCATCTCCGGACTAGGCGGTTGTTGCTGTTGTTGTGGCGGTAAGGTCTGCGAGGCGGACATTGCTTGCTGTTGCTGGTCGCCGTAGTAGAACCCCGCCGCAGCAGGATCGGCAGGAGGCGAGGAAAGTGCGTTCGGGTTATACTCGGACTCCGAGACGTGTGAGGGAGCGTACTGCGAGCCGTTGGAGGCCTGGGAGTGTGGATAGGCTTGTTGAGATGGTCGCCGGTGCATTGAGGGGTGTTGTTGGGGTGTTTCCATTTGCGGAGGGCCGGAAGGTTGTTGTTGGAGGTATGGAGTTTGCTGCTGTTGCGGAGGGTATGAGGGCTGCTGTTGCGGTGGTTGTTGCGAGTAATAGCCAGCTTCTGGCGGTGGCGGGCCGTAGTTCGACATCCGCTGTTTCTCGAAGCTCGGGTACGGGGCTGGAGTCTGCTGCGGTTGTGGCGGGTAGCCTGCGTACGAAGGAGGAGGTTGTTGGCCATACCCATCCATCTCCGGTGCTCCGCCAGTGTAGTAACTCTCAACACCGCTAGCTGACCCTTGCATGGGAGGCGCTGAGCCTAAGCTTGGGTACATACTCTGCCGTTGCGGCTGGCCGTATCTGTTGTTGCTGTACGCGCTTGCCATTCTCTCTTCCAGCATCCGGTCGTAATACCGTACCACAGTCGATAGCTTTGAGTGCAAGTCCAGTAATGTATCGTGCTTACTCATTGTCTCTCCATACGTCCTCGCAAGCTTTGGCCTCAGCGTCCCTATCCCCTCATAGAGCTCCTGTATCTGTGGTTCCCGCAGTATGGTCCCGGGAGGCTGATGCTGCAACCGATCCACTAGCGTCGAGAACAGATTGATATTCTCCGCTTCCACCGGCGTAAGCTCAAACTGATTGTTTGGTCTATACTGCGCCGCAGCAGGCGCCGTAGCACTCGAACTTTGCTCCTTCAACTGCTTCGCATGCTGCATCTTCTGCTCCTCCATATCCTGCAAACTCGCCGCAATCGCCGCCTTCAAATCCGCATCCTCTTCTTCCACCGGCTCCTCCTTCTTCCCCGCACTCTTACTCGCTCCATTCGTCTGCGCAGCCGGCAGAGTAGCATTCCGACTCTCCTTCCTGGGCGGTATCTGACTCTGCGGCACATAGCCAGCCCCAGCATGCCCTTTACTCTCCTCCAAACTCATCTCCAACGCCTTCTTCAAATCCGCATCAAAGCTATCTTCCGTCACTCTCGCCGCTCTCGGCTGCATCCTCTCCGACTGTGCTCTTTCCCTCCCGCCCGCGCTCTCCTGCCATAACGTCCTCCTCCCATCCCCTCTCTCTCTAGGACTCTGCGGTGGCCCCGGCGTCCCCTTCCCAGCCGTGAGCTTAGCATAACATCCATCATCGACCCTCACCGGCGTCATAATGCCCAAATGCGGTAACGGCAAGCTCTTCGCCGAGCATTGCTGATCAAAGACATTCCCGCAATTCCTGCAGTGATGTTTCCGATTCGTGAACGTAAACTTCTCCCTACACCGCATGCACACTTCGCTGTCTGTCCACTCAGGCGGCGCCGTAGAGTCAAACATGCTGCTAGCAATCTCCTCTTTCGGCGGGAACTGGAAACCTTCCCTCTGCAGCGTCCTATACACGTCCTGGATGTAACTCAAGCTCTCTCTCCCCTGCACAGCACCAGACCAAGCCTGTATGAGCTCTAATGTCTTACTCCTCACCTCCCGCTCCCCCATCGCGCCCCCATCATACTTGACCAAACTCACCAGGTTATCCATGAACTCTCGGCTAGCGATCTCCTGCATGAAATGGCTGCCTCCGTTCTTGACGCATGTATCTGTGAGGTTCAGAGCTGAGAGTTGTACATTAGGGTTCTTGTTGGATATCCGTCGTTTGAGCAGCTGCATGGCTGTCTTGGGCGGGACGGTTTTGCTGCGGATGGTGTCGCTGATCTCGAGGTTGGTGGCTATGTCTTCCAGCGAGGAGGAGGTGGCCCGTTCGACTTGCGTGTCCAGCTCCGTTGTTGCGGCCGAGGCGCCGAACCAGGAGGCCATCTTGGGCTATCAGAAAGGTGGTGTAGGCGGTGGATCAGGCAGCGGTGTTGGGAGCTCTCAGTTGTGCCGGAAATGCTGGGTGTTGTAGGGGAGGGTGCTATGGTGCCATCTATAGCTGTCGAAGCTTCGGGATCCGGGTCAGTATGATTACAGCATCGAGCTGTGTTCTTGTGTGGAAGCTCAGCCTTTTGGGTGGTAGAGAATAGAGATGCGGCGTAAGTGCGTGCCTGGAGAGCAGCTCCCAGGCAAGCGGAGCCGAACACGCGGGACCGCCCACGTGCAACGTCATCAAAATCTGGGGAAACGCATCAAAGGCGAGATCAAAGGCGAGACCTCGAAAGTCGACATCCACCAATAACAAAGAGATCATCTTGGTATTGAAAGGACGGCAGCATACTCATTGTCTTCAAAAGCGTCCAGAGAATTGGAGAACTGGACACCGATACTGCGCGCACACCGACAGAAACGAGACACATCCCACCAACACCTACCCACCAACAATTAATCCGGGAGGCAGTGAATACCACGGAAACGTCCCCTACTAGCGACAGCGACAGCTCAACTACGATCGCGACATGCCGAAGAGCAACTTATTGTACATCCGGTCACGATGAGTGCCGTCGCGCCACCCTACCCCACCGGCCCCTCAGGATGGGCGCCCAAACCCTCCTCCTCCTCCTTCAACAACGCCGGCGAAGCCATATACAACCACATAGACGACCTCAAGCGTCTCGCCAAAGACGGCTACTCCCCCCAATCCTCCATCCCCACCCTCATCCAAACCGCCGACCGCGGCCTCAACCAAGCCGACTTCCTGCTCTCCATCGGCCCAAGTCGAGGCCGACCTGACTTAGCTTTTGTAGAGTACTTGAGGGCGTCGGAGATTGTATTGAATGTGATTCCGAGACATAAGGATTGGGTGGATTTTACGCATGACCAGCCAGAAGCGAGCCAGAGGTATCGGGTGCTGGTCAAGAAGGTGGGAGCGAAGGAGGAACAGTTTGGAGGGATTAAGGGGATTTTGGTTAATAATAATCGGAGGTCGGGGGTGGAGCCTACGGGGGGTGGGATAATGAAGTTGGGGTATATGAATGGTGGTCAGAACAGCAATGGGCATGTGAGGACGGAGAGTGCGCCGGCGGCACAGGTGCAGAATGGATATGGAGGCGGTGGCGTGTCCAGGAAGCCTACGCCGAGTCCGAAGCCGGAGAGGATGCATGGACGGCCTGTATCTCATGCTGGGAATGGTGCTACCAATGGATCAAACGGCACTCCCGTGGATGAACTCAGCCAGCGCTTTGCCGGATTACGCACAGCCAATCTGCAGCAACAGAGACCCGACTCACGAGCCTCGAATGCGTCTACTACATCTATTCACAGTTCGCCTATCAGGACTTCCATGCCACCTAGTGACTGGAGTGGTGGGCGGGCCTCCTTGGATAACCCAAGACCGCTTGGACCGCGCGGAATGCCGAATGGGGCTATGCCTCCACCGCCCATAACGATTCCGAATCTACCACAGGAGCCTTCCGCAGTCTACAGTCCCGCCCGTAACATGGAGACGACGGGCAACATTGCTCCACCTCGGCAGACTGCCAGAAGCACGGCGAGCAGTATGCGAAAGTCCTCCATGGCCACCTCCTCCGCATCAGCCTACGCGCCAAACGGAGCACAAAGCAATGATTACTTCCCAGCTCAAGCGCCTAACAGAAGACCACCAATAGGGCACCCTCAGCGACGAACGTCCGTCAATGTTCCTGTGGAGACTGAGGTGCCTCCTGAAAGGCTCTACGACTATATTCCGCGATATGACCTCTTGATAATTGACTTCCGGTCACGGGCTGAATTCGATGAGGGCCATATCTACGCCAGGAATGTGATGTGTATCGAGCCAGATTTGATGCGGCAAGGCATGTCTGCCGAAGAGCTGGAAGGACGGTTGGTGTTAAGCCCCGAGGATGAGCAGAATATGTTCTACCACCGCGACCAGTACGACTTTGTAGTCTACTACGATAGCTCCACGGCATCCGAGGCCAGTTTCCTGGAACGGCGTCCGATTGATGAGAACCAGACGAAAATGAAATACCTCCACGAAGCCCTACTAGATTTCAACCAAGAGAAACCTCTTCTCCGCCCACCTATCCTCCTCCAAGGCGGCATAACAGCATGGAGCGACATGATAGGCCCCCAAGCCCTTCTATCCTCTCGCACGGCTTCCATGCAGCCGAAAGCAGGACGACCTCTCCAGCGACGGCCTCCGGCGAATGTTATACACGGTAGCGCTTCCGAGCTACGAGTGGGGAAGAGGAGTCGGAGGGATTTCACTCCCATGGATCCGGAGGAGGAGAGGCAATGGCGCGAACGAGCTAGGGCAGAGAGTGTTGTGCTACAACACCCGCCGGATTTGAGCGAGGACGGGGTACGGGAGGCCGCCGAGGGTAACGAAGCGGCGGAGAGGGCTGTTAGGGAGTTTGCGGAGAGATTCCCGGAAGCTAACACTTTGGACATGGAAAGACGTGCTTTCAACGATCAGAAGCCCATACGAGCGGCGCCTGGGGTCCCGCAGGTACCGGCGAAGGTGCCTATGTATCCTCCTGTTGCGCAGCCCACTTATAATGCGCGAGGGGGCGATACAGCGGCCTATGGCGTTGGGATGCCGCCACCTCCTGATCTTCCGCCTAAGAGACCGGCGCCGGCGGCTCCTAGGATGAGTTATCAGGGTGTTAGTGACCGGCAGGCCTCTGGCGGACAAGCTGCTGCAACGACGAGGAATATGACGCCCTACATACCGCCTAAGTTCTTGGCAACAAATATCAGGCTACCGCGAACTGTGCCGCCGGCGCACTCTCCGTCCTCACATGCCCATTGCTGTTCTGACCACCATTCATATACCCCAACTTCATTATCCCACCCCCCGTAGGCTCCACCCCCGACCTCCGATTATTATT
>Ga0181465_100969_pt1 | contig 12308 bp, 8 predicted proteins | sample InSIn3gowninarea_FD_119076 | JGI IMG/M metagenome (GOLD analysis project Ga0181465, IMG submission 119076) | Clean room microbial communities from NASA Spacecraft Assembly Facility at Jet Propulsion Laboratory, Pasadena, California, USA -... ... | reverse complement strand
ATGTTAGTATCCCATATCTTAATATTCTAGTGTTAGTATTAGTTATTTTAATTATTTTATCAACCTATATTATGAACTATCATATCATGATTGTAATGGTGGGGCCCAATTTCATATTACTATTAGGGTTAGGGTTAGCATATTATAAATAAACATAAGTGTATGTAAAAATGCATCTAGGAATTTATATTTTCACCTTTCGTGTTGTAAGGAGGTAGCCCCCTCGAATCAACCTATGATTCTATTTTTATTTAGTAAAACCCTTTCCTTATTTGTTCATTATTGCTATTTTGTATTTTGTTATCATTGCATGCTCTATTATTTCCATTAGATTAGTTATCATTTTCATGCTTAAATCCATATTCATTCATATTTTTGCAATATTTCCATTTCATATTTGTAGCACTGTAACATCTAGCTCCACTTCCAGTAAGAGCATTAGTATCTTGATTATACTTCCTAGGAATAGTAATCATATTTATAGCAAGAAAGGACTCAAAAAGGTCCTAAACTCTATTCCTATAGGTATTGAGGTAGTGGTGCTTTGCTCTTATCTTATCTCAAACTTGATTTAGAACCAACTCAAAGTCATCATGGACTATAAGGTATCTTATACCCATGTTGATAGCTTTGGATAACCTTAAACATAGGGATTCATATTTAGCAGCATTATTAGTACAAGTCCATGTAAACTAGAAGGAAAATTTTCTCATACTTTCATTAGGAGATTTAAAGACAACATCAGCATTGCATCCATGTTTGCATCTAGTCCCATCAAATAACATTGTCCATACCTCATACTCTTTCTCAATAGTAACAAAATTTGGTTGGGTATTTTCATGAAGATAATAGTTACCCAAACCAACATCAGTAACCTAATAGTTGAGATCATTAACTGAGAGGATTTCTATGGTAAGTAGTGATTGCATTAGTGGATCCTGATCATAAGTTTCAACCAATCTAGGAGCATTCATATATTTTTTCTTAGATACCTTCCTAAGATGGACAAATTTGGTTTCCTCATTTGGAATTTTTACATATTTATCTTTATGGGGAAGTAGGGAAACAGTGTAATCAAGAGCTAGGTAACCTCCTAACTTAGCATTGAATTCTCTAGATAGATAAATGCCAAACAAAGAAGGAAGATCTATTACAAAAATATCTTGGTTGAGACTAATATCAGGAAATATATTCAAGGTTATAAGAATATTCTTAACATTTCTAATAACAACCATAGGGGAAGAATCTAACTGGATAACTCCATCTATGCATCAGGTAATATACAACTTCATAGCCTCTGCAATAGCTCTGGGAATAATAGTGATAGCGACTTTGATATATATCATACAATTGTTAATAATCCAACCTTCTAACCTATGTGAGATATAAAAGGGAGGAGGTCTTCTAATAACTATTGGAGATCTAGGGACATCGTCAATGATGGAAAAAATAGTATTATCCTCACTATCTATTTTCTTACCATTTTTAAGCTTTAGAGCTTCTTGCAGAAGGTCAATCTCACCTAGTAATCTCAATGCATCAAATATAGTCATCTTCATAGGTGTTCTTTTTAATTCCTCCACTATATTGTATGGCATATAGGGGTTCAACTTACTTGAATCAAGTGTAGTCTGATGAGACTTGAATTTATGAGTAGCCTCATCCTTCTATTATTCATTGATGATAGGATATCTCATCATGTTAGGTCTATCTCTCTTAGGAGCATCATTTTTTATTGATCTAGGCATTGTTGTTTTGGGAGCACTAGTACCTAAAGTAGTGGAAATAGTAACTAAAGAAGTAGAAACATTTCCTAGAGATTGAGTACCCAAGTTTTAAGGTTAAGACATAAGTTTCTTTACCTGCTTAGGATTAGGAGAAGCTACATTAGTTTTTTGAGTTGGTTGAGTGATTTGGGATGGCTGAGTAGAAACTGAAGTGGAATCCCAAGTATAAACATACTTGGCTTCTTTTCCACCATAACCCAAAATCTAGAAATTCATCATTTTCATATCTTCAACAGGATCTAGAGTAGACTGAGTAGCAAGTTCCACCATCTGATCAACATGTAGGCCCAAGTATTAATGTTGATAGATTATGAATAAATTTGAAAAATGAGGAGCAAAACATGGAGGATACCATTCTAAAGTAAAAGGGAGAATATTCAAAGGAGCTTCACTCTCAACATAACTAGCCATAATAGCATTTTCAATAGGTTTAGGTGCAAGAAGGTGCTCTAGTTAATTATTTCTAGGAGGGAACCTCAATTGGTATTGATTATCAAATATTTTAAATTTATGGCCATGGTTGTTCCTCTCCTAAAGAGTGAGCTTATTAGTTAAATTCCTAATGGTTATCTCCAACTGCCTTATCCTCTTAACCTCATTTTGATTATAACAAGTGTTAGAACTAATGGATGGAAGGGTAGTAACTGTGGACACTTAGTTTTGAACTGAGGGTATAGGAGATGGAGGTGGAAATGTTAATACTCTAGCATGAGTAATAGGTAATGGAGCTTGCTTAGGAGGAATATTTAGAAATGGGGGTATTATAAACTTTAATTGTAACTTCTCATATGACACCTATGTGTGTTTAGAAGTCTTTGCAATCTGATATACTTTGAAAAAGTCATGTTTATATATAACAATGAGCATATTAAGATCAGGTTGGAATGCTTTTCTATAGTATACTAGAGCTTGGGCATTGGTGGGTTTGATTTTGGTAGGAATGGTCTTCCAAGTCTTCTCAAAATGGGTATTAAAATCATCCATAATTTCATGTGGGTGTCTTTGAATACATGCAATAAGGCTTAAGAATGAGCTATCATCACCATCAGTAGTGAACCTCTTAATGAAAGCTTGACATAATTATCCCCATGTAGTAATGGACAAGGGAGTTAAGGTTCTAAATCATTCAAGCACTTTCCCTTCAAATAAGTATGATAACAATTGGGTCATCATTGACTCATTCATAATATTGAAGCTCGAAGCTAGGTGTGAAACATCTTGACAGTGTTCATACAAGATTTTTCATGTTCCTTCATACTTGGGTAAGACCTTAAATGCAGCAAAAGAAATATCTGGAGAGCCAATGGGGACTACAATTGGATGATTATTAATCTAGTTCAAAAAAAAATTTGGAGTAGGTTGTACCATATTTGGACCACTAGAAGAAGATGAGGGACTTTGCAAGGTTGAAGCAAATGCATAAGAGATTCAAACAACTCTCAAAGGAACTTGTGGAGATAGGTTTTTACAAAACTTTCATCTAGACCTCCTCATAAGAGATGATAGCTCCTAAAAATGGGGCTATTGACTAGAATTTTTGGCACTACTATGAGTGAATCTATGAATAGGAGATGCCAAGGCTCAATATTTAACTAGATTTTGATAGCAAAGTCACCAATTGGATTTAGGAAGACCTTATAAATCTTTAAGCACAGGTAATAACCATCTAGACATGGTTATCTAGCCTATTACACATCCTAAACTATGAGTATAGCTTTGTGTCCAATCAAGCATGCCAAAAATGGAAAATGGATTATTGATCAAAGAAGTACAACCCTAGGGGTTTGATTTGGAATCGCATGCATGTACACATGCTCTACACTCCCAACCATGGTTAATTGACCTTAAAAGAGAAAAATCGATGGGTAAGCACGCTCATGGGATTTCTGCTCAATCTCTAGATTATAGGCTAGTTCATTTTAAATAGTAGGAAGGTTGAAAGGTGCAAGAAAGAAATCAAAAGGAACAAACTTGTGAAGAAGGAAAAAATAATTTTTTTAAAAAAATAACTAACTACTAAGCTCGATCATTATCGTACATGCACCAATCCATAGCTAAGAGCATGAACAATGTAAAACTCTCACTCTTAGGATCTCACAAATATAATACACAACCATAACTTAGTTAACACTCAATCCAAAAATAACATAGATAAGTCTACAACCACATAGAAAAGAGGGTAAGAGATCTCCATTTGTATTAGAATACATAAAAGTGTTACATACATAGGGAAAATTTGCTAAAATATCTAACCTTATAGATATCTAACAATCCACTATTTATACACAAGATATGTACAATTTGGTACCAAATTACCATTCAAAGCTACTAGTACAATTCTACCTAAAATAGTGTACATTAATAAATTATAGTATTTACAATAAAGTAATTATGGCCTTAGCCATAAATGGAACCTGCTTTGATATAGCATCGATATCTTGGTCTTCATGTAATCTCTCAATTGTCTCTATCTAGTCCATATATAGTAGTATCGACATGTCATTTTGGTCAAGCTTGGAACTATTTCCTCATTAAGGAGCATGTCTTTCAGCATCCTTGGAGATAATCTAGCTATCTTTGCTCTATGCAGTTACTCTATGCAATCTTTTATCCTTGTCCAACCATTAAATGCTGATTTTTATAGCTTTAGTAATCTGTTATCTCTTTACATGAGTGAAGATATGATGTAAATTTATAATCCCTAAGTAAATAAATACTACCATGTGGAAATGTGTTGATGTTGACACATTAGTAAAGCTTCGGGGGTCATACACCCTTAATTAGGTGGACCTGAAAGTTTACTTGATCTTGCAAAAGAGTCTTCCTTCAATAGGTATTAGTTGCTTAAATAGCGGGTAATATTGTTTCTTCTATTGAATTACATTTCTCAACATTTGCTAATTTTGGGCAATAGTTGGTGATGTCATCCTTTGAAATCGATAGAGTTCAAAGAAAAAGTGTTTGCTTTTGAAAATAACTTTTGAAATCTGTTACAGTAGAGCTCACTAATTTTTGTCAAAATTTATGATGTCACTATTGAAAATCCCTAGGGTTTATTTACAAGTGATTATAAATCCTACATAGGAGGATACATTATTTCATTACTCTTGGATCATGCTAAAATCTAAACTAGACTAAGACTCAAAAGAATATCTTACAATGCCTAGAGAAGTTGTTACAATGACTTATATACATCATGACTTGGGAAAAAACATAGAATATGCAAGAGGGACTAAGTACAAATATATTTATAACCCATACAGGGGTAAGCACAAGACCTTCGGGGACTACAAATAACTCCCAAAAATGAATACAAAATTGACTAAGGTATTTCCTTAAGACCCGAACTTGAATACATGACTCAATATTGATACATAGTGTATAAAATGAATGAAAAATGAATGAAAGGGGAAGAAAGAATGAGGGAAAAAAGGACTTTATTAAAGAATGGAAGAATATAGAATAGGATTATAATACCTCCAAGTGTTATTTGTATAATAATAACAAGTACGTAATGATCTTATTTGAAAATATGCATGATGCAAATATAATTTCATAAAATGAAATGATTAGAGGACATGCAATTCATAAATATAACAATAAGTCCCTTTAACTTATTTTTCTAATGAAGCACATGGGAACAAAACCTGATAATATAGTCTTTATATATGTTCTACTTACATGAAGCCATGTAATTCTAAAGGGTGATAGGTATGTATACTTTAATATCATATATGGATTTATTGCATTATTCTCATGATGAATAAATATATATATATATATATTCATTATTTATCTTCTTGGTTATGAAGGCTAGGTTGAGGAAGTTTTAAACTTCATGGAATGCAATGACAATAGGATATGCACAAAATCGATTTTTAAAAATACCCTATAGATTTTTTAATAAATGATATTTTCAAACATAAAACTAAACTCTATAGCCTTTTTCAATATTATTATAGCATGTGCCACTATGGGAGCTTAGGAAGAATGTATGGACATTCAAAAAAATACTAGTTAAAAATGGATTTTTATTGAATATTATGATTATGATTATCTTGATAGACATATATGAAAAATAAGGAAGAATACAAAATGGTCAATAATTTTTGACAATATGCATGATGCAAATATAGTTTCATGGAATGCAATAATAGTAGGATATGCATAAAATAGATTTTTTGAAAAGGACCTTTAGAATTTTTAGTAGATAAAATTAGTAGGCGTAAAATCAAACTTTGTAACCTTTTCCAACATGTGTACCATGGAAGCTCAAGAAGACGTATGCACATCCATCAAAGAGTACTTAAGATTTAATTTTCATCGAATATTATGGTTTTGAATATCTTAATAGATATGTATGAAAAATATCAAAGCATACATAAGTATTGAGAATTATTTAACAAGATGCATGATGCAAATACAATTTTATAGATTGTAATGATTACAATATATCTATAAAATGGATATCTAAAAAGGATATGCAAAATTTTTAGCAAATGTAATTATTAGGCATCAAACTAAATTTTATAATATTTTATAATATTCTTTTAGTATGTGCCACCATGGGATCTCAAAAAGAAGGTATAGGCATCTATCAAAAAGTAATTCAAAAAGAATATTCAATGAATGTTGAGGCTATAAATGCCCTGGTAGACATGTATGTAAAATATAAATGAATATTTAAGGGTTGGAATTATTTCATAAGATGCATGATACAAACATAGTTTCATTAACTACATTGATTTTAAGATATATATAAAATAGATATTATAAAAATACTTTACATACTTTTTAGTAGATGCAATTGTTAGACATAAAACCAAACTTTGTGATCTTTTCGAACATTCTTCTACCATGTATTACCATGAGACCTAGGGAAGAAGGTATGGACCTCCATTAAAGAGTAGTTAAAAATAGTTTTCATCAAATTTTATGGTTGCGAATGCCCTGCTAGACATGTATACAAAATGTGGAATAATGCATGAGGACAAGAAATTACTTTATAAGATGCATGATATAAATATAGTTTCATGGGCTATAATGAACATAGGATATGCATTAAGTGGATTTTCTAAAAATGACCTGTAGCATTTCCATTGCATGTAATTATTAGTCATAAAATTAAACTTTATAATCCTTATCAATATTATTCAAGAATGTGCCACCATGGGAGCTTGAGAATAATGTATGTAAATCAATTAAAAATAAATTGAAACTGAATTTTCATCAAATGATATGGTAATTATGAATTCTCTAATAAACATATATTTATAATATGGAAGAATATAGAAGGATCAGTAATTATTTGATAAGATACATATGGAAACATAATTTCATAGGTTGCAATGATCGTAGGATATGCATAAAATATATATTCAAAAAAGGCCCTACAAAAACTTTAGCAAATGCAATTGTTAGGCATAAAACCAAACTTTGTAACCTTTATCAATATTATTCCACTATGTGCCACTATGGGAGCTTGAGATGGAGTTATGAACATCCATTAAAGAGTAATTAAAGAAAAAAAATTCATTTAATAATATGGTTGTGAATGCCTTGATAAGTATGTATACAAAATATGGAAGAAAAAACTAGGGTTGAGAAATATTTTACAAGATGCATGATACAAAAATAATTTTATCAATGGTAATGATATCATGATATCCACAAAATTGGTTTTTTAGAAAAAACTTGAATACTTTTCAGTAGATGCAATTTTCAAGCTTACACCCAAACTCTATAACTTTTTTCAATATTTTTCTAGCATGTATCACCATGGGAGCTTGGAACTTGGAACCTGAAACCTTTATTACTGCATTGAATCCAAATACCAAAATACCAAGACATGGTGTTGGTGTTGGGGAAGAAGGTATGAAAATCCATGAAATTTCATCAAAGAGTCGTTGAAAAGGGATTTCTATCAAATATTATGGTTGTGAATTATTTGGTAAACATGTATACAAAATATGAAAGAATACACAAGGGTTGAGAATTATTTGATAAGGTACATGATTCAAAATATTTGTATGGACTATAATGACTACAAAATATACATAAAATAAAAATTTTAAAAATCCCTCTAGACTTTTCAGTAGATGCATTTGTCAGGGAAAAAAAATAATATTATAACCTTTGTCAATATTTCTATTATGTTCCATCATGATCACTTAGGAAAAAGGTATGAGTATCCATCAACAAGTATTTGAAAAAGCATTTTCATTAAATATTGTAATTATGACTATCTTAATATACATTTATGCAAACTTTGGAAGAATACATAAGGACTAAGAATTATTTGAAAAGATATATAATACAAACATAATTTTATGGATATTAATGAATACATAATATACATAAAAAGGATTTTCTAAAAGGCCCCATATAATTTTTAGCAAATACAATTATTTAGCTTAAAACCAAACTATATAATCATTATTAACATTCTTCTCATTGTTCCATTATGCAAGCTCAAAAATAAGGTAGATACATCAATCAAAGAGTATTTATTAAAGGATTTTTATTAAATAATATGGTTGTGAATACCTGATAGATAATTTTTCTAGGCAACTTCTTAATACAAGAAAGGTTATCATCATGTTATGTGGGAAGTACTTTTTATCCCATATGATATTCGATATTTTCATCTACTAAATATTCATTAAATATATGAAATAGATCATTTAATATATGGAGAACAATAAATAATATAAAATTTTACATCATCATTATGTTTCCTCATGCACTCTATATGGTGATCATGCTTTGGAGGGGTTTGGCCTCTAGATCACTCTGACTCTTAAGGAACCAATTCAAATTTATACTACCTTTATGGAAAGGAGTATCTAGAAAGAATATGAGGCCATAAAACCATTATTAATTAAGAATCAAAATATCTTCCATAACAATTTTTTAGTTATTAACTAGTTATTATGGTGATGGAGTATAACCACTCACAAGGTTTATCCTCTAACTAAAGTCTCATGGATTCATGCCTTAAATTTTTTTTTACCATGGGATTCAAAGGGTTTCATATTTTTCTTTGATGAACAAGTCAAAAAAAAATTTTGCAGCTGAAACCAAAGCTAAATTTAGATTAAATAAGTAGGATATAGAATCATTCCAAATAATCATATACTTTATTCCTTCATATGTGCAATATAAAATTATACTCAAAGTTTTCCAACCTTAGTGAACAAATTGAAGATGATTTTTAGATATCCCTTTCTCTTATATTTAAGCCTAGTAAGGATTATGGGTGTTTGTTTCCATATCCTTTGATGGTTCAAAATCCCAATCACAAGTGGATATTATAATATAATAATAAAATTTTGCAATGCATGCTATAAACAATATACTATACTTAGTGTAATAAATATAAAGATTTTCCCATTGGATATATATTATCTCATTTCAATATCACCAACCCATGACACTCATTATGTAGGTGATGATAACTTCTAAAACATCTCCTTTAGTTTTTTTCCTAGAGATCAATCTATATGGAGTTAAAATTCATGACTTTTTCAAGTCACTCAAAATTGAATGTCTTTTTATAATAACTCTTTTGACTAATTAGCTTCATTTGCTAGCTCAATTAACTATGTTATGGTATGTTTTTTTAGAGGAAATTTTACTTGATATATAAAAATATTTAAAAAAATCGCTTTCTTGGAGCTACTTTTGATATCCATATTTGTAGTGAATACCAATGATCAAATCATCTCTAGTGTGCTTTTACAATTATAAGTCTAGGCGAACAAGATGACATTTGGAGGTGTCACACTTACGAAATTATGGACCATTAGTTCAATAACTTATATATGCTATATTGCATCCCATCAACTTATGTTTCATATCAATGCAGGTTTCGAGGCGGAAGTTGATGTTGAGGGTAGAGCTACTATCAACAACAAATCTCACAATTTCTCCACCATATCCTTTAGTTTAGATTTGCAAATTTGAACTACATCTCAACACCTCATTTCCCTATCTATGTAATAAGCTAAGGAACTTAGAGCTCCCGCAACAGTAACAAGATCCTCTATTTCTACCTCGATATTTCACTAAAGAAGAATGTAGAAGATAACTAGATAATTATCTCTTATAATAAAAATGCCAACTTATAATGAAATCTTCTCTTAACACTCATGATCCACCTTTTTTAGAGAGGAGACCTCTACACTGTCATCCACAACCTACACTTACTTTATTATTCTTGTTGATACACAAATAAATCATGAGTGTTATTTATGTTAGTTTTCGTTGATTAACTTTATATCTAATTGTAAACTTTGGACATAATTTTCTATGGTTATTTATATGAGAGAATTCTAGAGAAATTGATATCATATGGAATGGTAAGTGAAAATGTACTACATATCATCCTACGAAAGTTGCATTTTATTCTACCCACAATCGAATTGGAGAAACTTCTCTGAGTGTGAACATTCAAGAAAGCAAGAAGAGGAAAAGGTTTTCCAACAGTGAGCACAAAACAAGAATAGTAACTATGGTTTGCATTCGACGAGCAACCCCAGCCGATTTGCCTGCAATCGAGACATGTTCTTACATGTGCCTCGCCGAGACTCACAGATTTCCAATTTATGCTGAACACCTTCTTTGGTGGCCTCAGCTTGCATATGTTGCCGAGGATCACAGAAACAAAATTGTGGGTTACTTGCTCGGGACGATAATAGACCCAGGAACGAAGAGGAAGCAGAACTTGCAGTGGAGGATTTCAGATAATCGTTTTGGGAAGACCAATTTTCTGGCGGTTATGCGCCCTTACAGAAAGATGGGCATCGCAACAAAGCTCATAGAGGCCGCTCACGAAGCCTTCTATTACGTCTTTGGAGTGGGCCAAACTGGTGTTCGCGTCAGTGCCATCAACAGGGAAGCCCTAATTTTCTTTAATAAGATGGGCTACAAACTTCGTTTAACAATGCCAGACTTCCATGGTAATGGCGAGGACGCCCTTGTGCTGGTCAAGCAATTGTAGTTCAAGGAAGATGATAATATCATGACCACCACAGATAATTGGGAAGCTTTTTTCTTCAAAGAATGATAGTGATCAGCAAGTTTTTTATATTCTCCGGATCTTGATCTTGGAGATGTTGTTATATTCAGGAGCTGTTTCATTTTCTTGATGCTTTGGCTGTAAATGCTAAATGGTATGTTTATGTTGTTGCATCACCTCTGCAGTGTTTGTTTTCAAGACTTGAGTATATCCATGTCTTTGAAATGCAATAATCTTTTGAGGGAATTGTTATGTCTTTGCTTCTGGCTTTCAATTGAAAAGGTGATTAATGAAATCTGTTAAAAGGACGAAAAACTAAATGCATGATGTGCAGTCGAATTGAGCTATCTTGAAACTAAGATGAGATTTCTTTTGCCCACAACCTGTGGAAGATTGTGAGCACATTTCCTATGGTCTGTAAGAGATTACTATCTTGCTCGGTTCTCTGTGAGGAAAAAGATAAACAAATCTATTCTTAAGCATTTAGATTTTGAAGCATTTTGCTCTTCGATTCATATTCTTTGATCGTAAAAGGAAATTCAAATTTCATTTCATTCCAATGTGTTTAAATGTTTCCACATATAGGATAAACATGCATGACGATGAACCTGATGTAATCTTTGTAGTTATTCCTCATTTTCTATATGAAACAAATATAATATTTCTAAGGTTTATGGCATGTTGAATTTATTTGTATGATTGTAGAATGATTTTTTTTTTTCAATTCTTGTATGAGTTAAGGTTATACAGACTCTTAGTAGAGTCTTATAATGTTGATAACTCATACAGACTCTTAGTAGAGTCTTATAATGTTGATAACTCATACAGACTCTTAGTAGAGTCTTATAATGTTGATATTTTCAAGGCAATTGAAAATTAGAAATATTTATTAAATTAATAAAAAAGATTAAAAAAAAGATAGTAATCTTTAGCAAAGAATTTGGTGGTAATTAATATCAATAATTTTTCTATATATTTATATATTTAAAGTATAGATAAAATTATGATATTATTATTATTCTATGATGATACTCATAATATATTATATGATCAATCATTATCATTCATGGTATCATATTAACCTAACAATTCAAAGGTAAAAGCAATAGATATTCCATTAATCAATTGCATCAGTATCATACAATCTTTAAAAAAAATTATCATGGCATAAAAAAGGGTGAAAATAATTAGACCAATATTATTCAAAATGATATTTTAAAATGGAAGATATGATATTTTTATCCCTCATTCTATATAATAAAATGTTTATGAAATTAAATGAATCTCAAAATAGTATTTCAAATTTTTATGATGAATAAATAAAATAGATTTATGGTCAAAATTCAAGATCCACCCAATCTTTCATGTTTCTTGGCTAAATGGGTGATTGTTAATAATACTCACACCTTGTATTACTCCTAAAACTAGATGATGAATGTTTTTTTTTTTTTTCAAACCAATAATAATTTTGGATAGAATTTGTGAGTATCATCTTCATTCTT
>Ga0181465_100968_pt1 | contig 12313 bp, 10 predicted proteins | sample InSIn3gowninarea_FD_119076 | JGI IMG/M metagenome (GOLD analysis project Ga0181465, IMG submission 119076) | Clean room microbial communities from NASA Spacecraft Assembly Facility at Jet Propulsion Laboratory, Pasadena, California, USA -... ... | reverse complement strand
CAATGGGTACCAGGATTCTCTGAGGATGTGTCTGTTTGAGACACTATGTGGGTGTAGTTGTAATACTCCCATCAGTTAGAGTGATCTAGTGAACAGAGTGTTGATTGAACCAGACATGTTGGCAAAGATGTATCATGAAATGTAGATAATCAAGGAATCTAAAGTCAAGATAGGATAGGAAGAAGAGTTATGCAGATCATAACAAGATGTCTAAAAGTTTCATGTTGGGGAACATGTGTACTTGTGCATCAAGCCCAAGAAGAGCTCCTTGAGGATTGGGTCATGTACCATGCTGACACCTAGATTTTGTGGGCCTTTCAAGATTCTTGAAAGGATTGGACCAGTACCCTATCAACTTGTACTACCTCCAACAATGAAAATCCATGATGTTTTCCATGTGTCATTGATTAAGAAGTATGTTAAAGATGTTGATCGTTTGATTGAATGGTTTGTATTACAAGTGGATTCAGAAGGAGAATTCCAACTGGATTTGCAATGTAGTTTGCAGAGAAATATCCTCATGCTTCAAAAATAAGAAATTGAGTAGGTCAAAGTGCATTGGAAGCACTTTGGGCTTGATGAAGCTATGTGTGAGATGGCGGATAGATGCGGGCTATGTATCCTTCTCTATTCATTGGTTGAGCAAATGTTTTTGGTATATGTTTTGGAGTGATGTTTTGGTATATCTAAATATGTATATAGATGTAAATACTAATATGAGCCGTGTTATAAAGCTCTAATAAGTAGTATGGGTGTCATGTCATTATGGTTGTTATGTTTGTCATGTTGTTATGTTGGTTTTCTTTTCAGCAGGTTGATCATTGTAAATACTACAATGAGTTAAATTATAAATCTCCATGGGGAGCATGTTTTGATTTTAAGCCGTCTTATTGGTTGTAGGTGTCATTGAACATCGAGGATAGTGTTCCCCAAAGGGGGAGGGTTTTGTAACTTCCCTAGTCAAAATTCCATGTAAATAAAGTTAATAAAGGAAAAATAATAACCAAGTTCATGGGACACATATTTCATGTTAAATTTTGGGAAAAACATCCTACTGTGGTTGTTCATTTGGTTTTTATGGCTATGAAAATTGGCAAAAGCAATGGAAAAGGCTTTGAAAACAAAAAATGATAGTTTTGGAAATTTGATGATGAAAATAATGAAAATTAGGAGAAAAGGAAGTTGAAAGGTCATAGGTTGAATGTGAGGAGGAAAATGAAGGAAAATAATGGAAAATGAAGAAAATAAAGGCCTCATTAATAAAAAGGCTTCTAAAGATTAGGTTGTAGCTTTTTTCGATTCAGTTTTGGAGCTTTCTCTTTATTCTCTCTCTCTCTCACTCTTAGACACTTAGAGAATTCTTGGAGCACTCTAGCATTGAAAGAAAGAAAGAAAATGAAGGACAACGAAGGAAAAGGGAATAAAAGATCAAGTAAGGAAGAGCAGGAAAAAGAAGCTAGAACATGAGTAATTGCAGGTATCACAATGCATGTGTGATTTCCTTTCTAGTTGTGGCATGCATGGTTATGAATGTGTGTTCTTAGTTCTCTTGTTGTCATGGGCATGGTTTTTTCAGTGTTTTTTAGCCTTTCCTTGCCATTTCTAGGTTGCCATGGTGTGGTGTGTTCTCTTGTATTTTGTTGAGTTGGATTACCAAATGGTTTGAAAACTGAGTGAGGTTGTCTCTGAAAGAAGGAACACAAGGCCTAGGAATCCCTAGACTGAAGAAGGTGGGATTGTGGTAAAGCCAAATTTTGTGTGCATAGGTAGGCCTAAAAGTCCTTGATCGATGAATGGAGGGATATACGTTAAAGCCTAGAGGTGTGTGCCCTTGATCAGGCATAAGAATCCTTGACTAGTGAATGGCAGGATATATGGTAAAGCATGGAGGGTGGAGTTTCGATTAGGCTTAGGAATCCTCGACTAGTGAATGACAAGATATACAGTATACCCTAGAGACTAGGAGGAAAGAAAATTCCTCACGATGTAGGTGGATAAATACAGTGGAATCCATGCTTGTGTAGGGCCTAGTGATTTGGTGGAGGTTGTGGTAAAGCTTGAGGAAGCTCAGTTTGGTTTGGTTTTGAGTCCCACATTCATGCTTGGAATATGGAACAAGGGTGACTGGTTAAAAGAAAGATTTGGTTAATCCAATCTATGTGCAGGTGGTTCATGGAAGTCCCAAACCTTGTTGGATTTTGAATTCATTAATAAGAGCTGCTTTTCCTTGGTATTTCATGTGTAAATGTATTGGTTCATATGTGGGTCTTATGGCTGTTATATCTAAGTTATTTCTGTTAGTTATATGATGGTTATGAGTATGCTTTATGACAAACTTAATGTATGGTTCTCATCATGTTTTGATTAGTAAATGAATATACAATGTATATATGTCCTAATAGATGATAATACAAATATTTTATCTGGAAACAATGCATCCTTATGAATCTCAGATAAGTATGATACCCCTACACTCAGATCTATTGTTATGACTTGTAGTTTGCATATTTGTGACATGTTTGACGAAATGACTGTCATGAATAGTAGGGGTTAGGTCAAGTATTTTTTCAATTGTTTGCGTTAGTGCCTTTGTTTCAATTTCATTTATCATTCTTGAAAGTTTTAGGAAGTTTTTGGTAGTGGCTTGAGTCTTTGCTATGAAAACATGGCACAAAATCCTAGGTCTCTCACTTAGAATTGCTTGAAAAAAGACATAGTCATTGACATACCTTATTTTTGGAGTGAATAGAAGACCTTGGTCACATGCATGCCTTTTCATAGGAGCAATGAAGGCTCTAGGACAGTGAAAAGGCAAGTTATCTCAGGGGTTGGACACCTAAAGGGGCTGGATAGCTCCTGAAGGTTTTGTAGCTCTTAAGAAAGGTCAGATTGGTTTTGTTTTTTCAATTCCGTTATCACCAAAAAAATTATCATCTAGCCCAATTTACTAGATGGATCAAAGTAAACCTTGTAAAGCCAATTTTACCATAGTAAACAAATTTTCACTGTGAGAAATTACTTAATAAACCACCTTTGTTAAGTAATTTATACTTAAACCCTTGAAGAATAATTAAATAAATCATTATTTTTTGGATTTTCTTGTAGGAATAATTAATTAAACCATTGTTCAATTATTGTTCCTTGTCATATTTGACCCAATCATGAAAAATAAACAGATAAATCATTAATTATCTTATTTCTCTAAGAATAATTAATTATCACTAACTAATTATTATTCTTTGCAAATTTGACTAAATCCCTTAGGAATAATTAAATAAATTATTATTTGTTTATTATTCCTTAACTAATTCCTTGAGATAATAAATAAACCATTTGTTTGTTTATCATTTATAAGTAAAATTTTAAATATTTTTTCCCTCCTAACCAAATATAATAAAATATTACAAGTGGTTATTCCAAGAATGGGATCAATAATATTTTATTATTTCTCACTATTCGAGGATAGCTCAATATTTTATTACAAATAGAAGGGTTTTCCATTCATTATTTACTTTCATTTATTTTCATTGTTGCACTCACTGTTGTAACTCTGATTATTTTCATTGTCGCACACCATATTTTTGCTCGGTTTACACATTATAGAGGAGAGAGACTCTACACAAGCTAAAGACGTTTGAGGATAGCGAAGAACCCATCCCATAGAGGGGGATTGGTAATATTTATTTTTTCCCTTCACAGGTGTTATAATAAAAACTATTCTTTGTATATCTGGTTTCCATTGGATGATTGGAGTTATTACTCTTTATTTTTGCTGTTTAACTATGATTGTGGCATAAATCCGGACTTTGGCAGGTTTTGCTTCTAATAGTTGCTACAAATCTACAATTTTTAGCAACCATTTATATAATTGTTGAGAATGTTTGTCATCCACAATATTAAGTGGGTTCTTTCATACATCTTTGAGAAGAAAACACTACAACAAGTTCCACTTCCTTAACTATACATGGGGAATTGAATCACATCATAGTAGCCTATTGTCACATGTTTACCCCAGTGAGCTAGTTAGCTTGGGTAAATGTGGGAGGAGGGTGCTACAAATATGTTATGACAAACTATCTATTGGAATATCCACGATAGTTTACAGATCATTTGGTATTAGAGCAAGTTTGTTAGGGTCTTTTTTGGAGATTTCGGGGCTCTAGATTAGTAGGGCCAAAAATTATAAAACCCTAATCATGGCCGATGAATCTGTAAACAAACCTCATGATCCTATATTGGTAAGTTTTATGTGGCTTGAACAACAAGTTGTAGATATCAACTGCAATGTAAATCTCCTCATGGCAGCCTTGAATAGAAAGTTGTGGATACTTGGAGAAGATGGGGGTTCAAATGAAGAGGACAAATCAAAATGGGTGTTATAGGCCATTCAATCACATCCAATCAGTGAGCCTCCTAATGGGATCAATCAACATCCTATTTCCCCTTTGTTACCATCTTGCACAAAGCCGTAAGCATGTTCCCTTCATCCCTAAGAATTTCAACCCAAAACTGCATCATTTGGGCCAGTTTTAGGACCAATGCTCCTTGTATGCCTACTGGGGTGTGATCACCTACATGTTTCTCCAGTGTGGCTACGGATCCTATCCTACCAGAATTTGGAGTTTTCACCACTTATCCTTTGATCCTATCCCTCCATCAAAGGTGGATCCCAAACTTTAAATTGGTAATTGGATAAGAACTTGTAGCTTAGCATACGTCTCTATATATTCTTAACCTTCTATGTGGTTGGGGGTTTGATTTTGGAGTATGCTTCTGTAGTGAGTAGTTATTATCTCATGCATTTAGGGTGATTGGAGGTGTATAGTGTTAAAAGGAAAGGACAAGTCAAAAACTTGGAGGAACTCTTTTATAAGATCAACTACTACTTATGGTTGTAGTCTCCTTCCATTTATATTAATGCAAATAATTCATTGTTTTCTTATGTGATGTCGTTATTTCATATATTTCATTACCATATTAATCTATTGAATGAAGTACTTAAATCTACATAGCTCTCGTGGTTTCTTGGCTTGCATTATCTGACTGTGCAGGTTCTAATTTTGGCATTTAGAGCCAGAATTGGAGCTTCTACGCTAAGGAAGGAGTGAAGTGTGCCAAGGATTATAGGCAGGCCTCACTTCGTCATATATTTAATTTAAGGAAAAGAATTTTATTCCTTGTATCTCTATTGTTCTAGGTTAGCCACCGACCTAGAAAGATATTTTTTTTCCACAATCATAAATCCTATATAACAATGGGGATCATAATATCAGGGAGAGACAAAGAACCAGTCAAAGAAAGAACCTAGAAAATATCAACCTGAATCGAGTGCCATGAATTAGTCCCTGTTTAAAATGGAAGAAAAAGTTGGTATCAATCTGTACCATGGCGAGAATGATGCTATGAAGATGAACCATTGGCTGCAACAACTGGAAGTTTATTTTAGCATCCATCAGATCGATGAAGGGAAAAATATCTCATTCGTTCGACTAAAATTAGAGGGCCACACACTGACTTAGTGGGAGAGCCACATGGAAACCATGAGGTTGGGGGGAGAACCTTCAGTGATTAAGTGGGAGGATTTTGAAACCCTCATTAAGTCACAATTTTATCCCATTGTGTATGTGGAGGACTAATGGATCTGGTGGCATTACTTTAGGCAAAAGTCGGGCCAAAGTGTGCAGGAGTACACTACAAAATTCAAAAAGATAGTTATAATGTTGGGTATCTCTCCAAATAGCCCAGATGTATTCCTCAAGTATTTGGGCAGTATGCACCACCATATGTGTGAGAAAGTGAGGTTATTCAAGCCCAAATCGGTGGATGGGGCTTGTCTACAGGCACAATACCTAGAGAAAATAGGACTAAAGAGAGCACAATCAAGTGGATTAAAGAAAAAGGAGCAATAAGATGCTTCTAAGGAGGGGTAGAAGAAACAAAATGGGGTAAAATATAAAAATATGTCAGTCACAGCGCACCAATGCAAATATCTAAGCAACCACTGCAACCACTACAACATTGATTGTCAGACAAAGGAGAAGTGCTAGAAGTTTCACCCAAAGTTATACCCGAAGAAAAAGAAGAAGGATAATAAGAAGAAGAATCTCATGGGCACTGATCCCAACAACGAAGTTGAAAGCAACTCAAACATGGATGACAAGATCTTATGTACACTAGTACAAAAGGAGGTGAATCTAAGTAACCTTTAGCGACAGAAAGAGAAAGAAATGGAAAAACTCTTCCATATAAAGATACAGGTCAAGAAGATAAATATTGAAGCTATGTTTGATTGAGAATAGTAGATGAATCTCATTGAAACAGAGTTGGTGAAGAAGTTGGTGTTGGAAGTTTGTGATAATCCAAACTGATATGCATTAGGATGGGTAAATAAGGATGGAGAGTTGAAGGTAGCAAACAACATAAAATTAAATTTTCTATTAGTGCCGATTTTATTGATGAAGTAGATCTAGATGTGGTTCCCCTTGATGTATGTGGAGTCTTGTTTAGGAGTCCATACATGTATAGCATGATACAATATTCATGAGGAGAACTAACCAATACCGAATCATCAAGGATGTAAAATCATTCATCATCAATGTGCACAAAGAAACGTAAAAAATTTCACTACTAAATGCCAACCAAGCTGAGAAATTGATCAGTTCCAGCAAAAAGTATGTTTTATTGTTTTTAAGATAACGTTGGCATGGAAAATCAATAAGAGGCAAGGAATCCTTGAAGGGGTGCACTAAGAAGAAAAAACAACAATTGGAGGAATTTGTATAGGCATACAAGGATGTGTTTCGAGAGCCCAAAGGGTTACCACCTAAGAGAGAAGCAGAACATGAGATCCAGTTGCTACCAGACTCCCCTTTGCTAAATATTGGGTTGCACAAGAAGTTTGTTATAAAAGCAAGTGGGTGAAGAAACAATTATATGAGTTGCTAGAACTGAGTGTGATTCGACCAAGTACATTACCATGTGGGTTACCCATCATCATTGTGACAAATAAGGATGAGACTTGACAAATGTGTATAGATTACAGGCGTTGAAAAACATCACACTCAAGAACAGATACCCCAGTCTAGGATATATGATCTTCTAGATCAGTTGCAACAACAAAAGTACTTCACAAAGTTTGAATTGAAGTTTGGATATCACCAAGTTCGAGTGAAAGTAGAAGATACATGGAAGACAACCTTCAAAACCAGGCAAGGTTTATGTGAGTGCTTAGTCATGCCATTTGTCTTATGTAATGCACCAACTACATTTATGAGATTAGTGAATGTGTATTGCGCCTTTTTATATATTCATTTTTTATTGTATATATGGATGATATAATGGTATATAGTGCTACCCACGAGGAGCATATGTCACATTTGACGTAGGTGATAGAAAATGAGCCATAGTGAATGGATCGAAACATCGATTCACACAATTATGGATGCGAGAACTTCGGAAGAAAACTATACACAAAGCAATAACTGCTAGAAAATATCAAGAAATGTTAGTTTGCACAATAGTCTTTGGTGTATCTGGAGTATGTGATTGGTGGAGGAGAGATGAAGATAGATCCTTCCAATATGGAGGCCATCATGGAATGCTTGGTAGCTACTACTATTTCTGAGGTCGGGAGTATGATTAGGGAAGAAAAGTACCTGAGGAAATTCATAGCCTCTATTTCAGTGGTAGCAACACTACTGCATTCCATAACAACGAGTGGCAAGATTTTCCAGTGCGAAAAAGGTCAACATAAGTATTTTTAGGAGCTAAAGAATAATATCACTCAATAACCAGTTCTGGCATTACCAAACTTGCAGTGACACTTTGAAGTAGAGACAAATGTGAGTGGGTATGGTATGGGAGTTTTCTTGATGCATGGAGGAAGGCGTGTATGCTACTATTCTGAAGTATTTCATGGGGAAATTCTTAATTTCCCTACCTATGAAAAGGAGCTCTATGCCATGATGCAAGATGTGGAGTGGAACCACTATCTAATGGGAAGGGAGATAGTAATCCACACATATCATTAGTCATTATAGTACTTACAGGCCTAGAGTAATCTACAACAAACCATGCATTACATGTGGATGGGGCTTTTACAAAAGTTTCATTTGGTGATCAAGTATAAGAATGCAAACACAAACAAGTTCGTTGACATGCTTTCAAGGCCACCCACATCAAATATTATAGCTTTGAGGATTCTTATGCACATGGAGCAATTCACCCATGATACATATAAAGAGACATATTTAGAGGATGAGGACTTCAAGGAGGTGTATCAACAGTTGTATAGTCAGAGTCATGTGCACGATGACAATAGAACCATTCACTACCATCTTGAGGAAAGGTTAGTTTATAGGTTGGATGAGTTATATGCTCCTAAAATTAAGAAAGTTCAACTGATTAGAGAGGCTCAGAGGTCTAAGGTTGTAGGGCAATTTGGTCTATGGAAGACCATGGCTAACTTGCATAGGTATTTGTATTGTCCTCAGATGCAAGAGTAGGTAGTTAAGTACATAAGAGGATTCATGCTTTTTTGTACCAATAATTCTAACAAGAAGCAGGGTCTATAACATCCCTTACTTATACCTACTCATACTTAGGAAAGAATTTTCATGGACTTTGTGGGATGCTTACTGATAACCTAGAAGGGACATGACTACCTATTCATGGTAATTGACAGGTTCAACAAAATGTGTGTTCTAATTCCCTGTAAAAATACCATCAATGGAAAAGAAGCAACAAACTTGTTCTTTGGACAAGTCTGGGTGCACTTTGTGTTAAAATTGGAAAATAGGGCCAAAATCCATGTGGGTCATCTTATTAATGGTAGCTGATATTTTTCTTAGATCCCTCTCATCAAGAGGTGTAGGATTGATCTAAATATCATCCGATTTCGATAAGTATTCATGAATATATGAATTTATTTGTGTTATGGGACAATTCGTCAAGGTCGACTAGCAACCAAATAAGCCCTACAAGTGCTAAACATTTTATTATAAAAGGAGATGACTTGAGAGTCATTCCTCACACACTCATCTCCCTTGACCTCTCCTCTCCTCTTGTTTGGGTTGTCCTCTCTCAAGGAGGATGTTGTGGAAAGGGTCTTCTAAGAGAGACCTAGATGCAATCTCATGAGGAGATCTATTTGCAGGTAAGAGGAGACCTATATGAAACTCAAAGAAATCCCTATACGTTGTTAAGAGGGAGTCATATTCGCAGCTTAAGGAGGAAGCCTAGCCACTTCCCAGATAGAGAGATCTAGCTACAGTGAAGGAGGCCTATACACAACTGAATGAGAAGCCCTAATGTGTAGTCCAAATTTCCCTAGCCGCAGGTCAAAGGTGCCTTAATCTACACTTAAAGGGAGGCCCTAATCTACTGTAAAGAGAGCTCCAAAACATAGCTAAAGGGATTCCCTAATCCGCAGTCATAAAGGAGACTAGGAAGTTGTCAAGGGTGGTCCTATTTGCTATCAAGAAAGCTTCAATACGCAACAAACATGGAGCCCTAATTTGCTGTCCCAAGAGGCCCTAAATCCATTGTCCTAAAAAGCTCTTTATTCATAGTCAAAGTAACCTAAAGCCACTATCAATGGAGCCCTAATACTCAACTATGAATGCAACATAGGTAGCCCTAGAACATAGCAAGAAATTTTCTTAACACAACACTAAGAATAGACAGTGTGTTTGTTGTAGGTGACAATGTGATAAAGGAAGACTGAAGGGATGAAGAGGAGGCCATGTATCTTGCTAGAAGGTAGAGGATAGATGAAGCTGTTTAAGAGTGCCTAAAGGATGGAACAGTCCTCCAAAAAGACTGCCTTCGACCTATTCTAAGGGATGTATAATGCTATTGTAATAAGAGATGGATAAAGCCATTGTCAAGGGTTAGAAGTATGTGTTTGAGTGCAGGTAAGTGTTTTTAGCTTGGTTGTGTTCATGAGGAAGGCAACACTACTATTTGAGACTATTTGGGTATCATTTTGGAAGGTCAACAGTTACATCTAGTTGTTGTCCTAGGATGCAAACCATAGCACACAGCTGAGGTTGTGTTAAAGATTTTCAGGTGTGGGCAACACCTTCAAAGGGTAGCGTGGCATGAGAGAAAGCTCTCCAAGGTAAACTATAGTCCTAAAAAGACTTATCTCCTGATTTTGTGAAAGAATACAAGTCATAACAACAATGGAAATTAGTGTAGCAATTGTACATAGGAGCAGCAGTAGCATAGTAAGCATGGTGCAGCAGTGGCACTATGTACAACAGTGCTAGACACTGTGATAGCAACAACATGAGGTCCAACATTGTGATGATGAGTGCAAAATTGGGTGTAGATCTGTGATGTGAGAAGCTCAATGAGTGGAGCAGCACGATGAGGTTCAACATGTGGACGAGATGCAACACAATGATAGGTGAAGGATTCACCTTGGAGAATCAGTTGAAGTAGCATGTCTTCAACTAATCTCATGTAAAGATGATCTATTCTCTTATCTAGAAAGTCAAAGTGTTGACTTCTACTGTAAATGTACTATCTCTCTCTCTGCTAAACTATTAAAGAACATATAAGAAGAATTGGCGAAGGGTTTCCCCACATTGGGGTTTGTCCCTGGCTAATGCCATATCTTGTGTCTTGCCTTGTCTTCTGCGATTTAAGTTTATGTTATATCTGCAGTTTACTTTAATGCTGATGTGATTGCTAATCTAGAAAAGATATTGAGCTAACTATGAAAATTGAAATAAATTTCTCTAAGCATAGAACATACCTAAAATTAACATGGTATCAGAGGTGAGGTGAAGACAAAGCCAAAGAAAGAATGGAAGAGAAATCATTGAAGACAGTTGGAAAAGGAAAAAAGGATCAGTGGATTCCTTATCCCTCTTCAAATTCACCTAGATGAAATCCAAGCAGAGAATATTATCAGAATAGCATACCAGAAGCTTTTGATGACCTACCTAAATATCACTCCATTTGAGAATTCTAGATCTAAGGGTGGAAGGAAAGGCAGATGCCTTGGTTGCAATAAGTTTAGCCATTATGTGGAGTATCCAAATGGCATGGACACATCACTTGATGGTGATAACAATCATTCCAAGGACATCTTCAATGATCAGAGGAATGACAGGTAATGTAGGTCATCAAGGAAACAACTGATTCTTCAGAGAAAGCAAGGAACCCCAGGTATGAAGAATCAAATGTTGTTTCTGATAAGATAAAGAGGTGTTATCTTGTATTGGCCCTCTCCTTCAGATTATTTGGGAATCTGGCTTATTGATTGTTGTGTTTCAAGGCACCTCATTGGATAGAAGGGTGCTCTCTCAAATTTGGTAGAGATGAAAAAAACCATGGGATTATACTTGGAGTCAATGCCACCTATCCTAGAAAGGGTGTAAGGAATTTTACCCCTTAATTGAATGTCGGTAACTCGTTTCATTTACAAGAATCTCTTTTATGTACTTGATTGCAATAAGAGCCCAGTGTCCATTTCGGCAATGGAAGTCAAAAGCTTTCAGGGTGGCATTCATTAGTGGAAAGGTACGTGTATGGAAATAGAATTTTCAAAGATGCTTTTATATTTGAGTTCAGGGTTGGAAGGAATTCCACTGGGGACCATGTCAGTTGACACGTAGCACTGGAGGTCTATAAGTCAAATGATGATAGGGATACCTGAATTCAAAAGGAGCATGAAGGTACATGTTTGAGATATACCAAAGGAAAAATATTACAAGGGGACCATTCCCCTCATATATAGGTCCACAGGTTTGGAACAACCCAATGGGTTTGAGATTCATGATCATGAATCTCATGTGTGCTAGTGGAAGAAAGCCCTTTATGGCTTGAAGAAGATCACCTAGGGTTATATATGAGAGGATTGATAGCTAACAGATGAAGCTGAGATTCACTAAGAGTGAAGTCGATCCAAACCATTGTTTGAAGGTTGTGGATGATCAACCTCTCATACCGACACCTTCTGAGGACAACCTATTTTAGACAAGTGCAGGCCCTCTCACTTACAGAAGTAAGAGCGAGCAAGTTGGATTCTGGATGTGGAATGGTAAATTGCAAACCTATGACTACCTTGAGGATCTTAACTTTCAAAAGTTATATGGTGATGATGTCAGACCAGATTTGAGAAATGCCTCTGAGTTTCATAAACTCATTTTCATTGATGTTCTTGGTGAACTTCCGTCTGGACATATGTTTTGCATTTAGCATGGGGAGCTCATATTTGGTTGAGTCTCACTAGATTGGTGCCAAGAATCTTCTGAGATATCTTTGGGGCACAATCTCTCATGGATTGAGATACACTTCCGAA
>Ga0181465_100867_pt1 | contig 12320 bp, 18 predicted proteins | sample InSIn3gowninarea_FD_119076 | JGI IMG/M metagenome (GOLD analysis project Ga0181465, IMG submission 119076) | Clean room microbial communities from NASA Spacecraft Assembly Facility at Jet Propulsion Laboratory, Pasadena, California, USA -... ... | reverse complement strand
CTCCAGTCTATACCGATGAATTACCACGAGGTCGAGGAGGCTTGGACATTGGTCTTCATCCTGCCTTGCAGGAAAATGCCCAACAAGACAGATTGCTCAAAGGCAAAGTACCGCTGGTTAAAGGAAAGCAAAAAGAGCAGAAAAAGGCACAACTCGATCTGTCTGGTCCATCACTTGAGGAGTTGAAAGCAAACCCATATTTCGACAGCTCAATCAGTGTCAAAAATGCCTCTGGAAAAGGTCGATTGTCTCGCCAGCTGGTTTTCAATCAGCAAGGCAAATATATTCAGCAAGCCGCCGCTCTTCGACGACAAGCTCAGCTTGAAGATATGAAAAGGAAGATTGCCGAACGAACTCGACAGATTGGTATGGAAGAGGATATCGAAGCCGAGAAAGCATTCGAAGTTGAACCGCCACCAGAAATCGAATGGTGGGATGAAGGGCTTGTCAACGGAAAATCCTACGATGCAATCGACGACTCTAGCAACATAGAGTAAGGTCTGTCAGGGAGAGCTAACGAATTTCCTGACAATACTATATTTGTTGTTATCGTGGAGGTTGAGAGGTGAGAATACATGAGTGGTAGGACAAGACCATGGACACACAACTACATAGTATTTTATGATTTGTATTAATGATTGGTTTGATCCTCCCGAGGTCTCGCGCTGAGCTCTAGAGATGTGAGTTTGTTTCTGGCTAAGTACGTGCTACAGCAGATATGTGGCTGCTGCGTACAACAAAACAGTCGTGGCTCGTGCAGGCTTTTTTGGTGGATTTACAAGAAAGCCTGAACATTCTGGTGACAAAAGGCTCAATGCTGTTGTCACAGTTCTGGAAGCAGTTGTGAATGTCTTCTGTTAAGTAGAGATGCTGTTGATTTGATTTGCATAGAATTGGGGTTCACGTTTCTCGAGAGGTACACTGGTAGTGTAAACATTACTCCGTACAAGCACAGAAACACCGGACAACCAAAGTTAGAAGGAAGAAAACCTGGACCGCAAGTGTCAAAGTGGTCGTGTTTAAAAGTTCGCACTGGCGTGAGCAAGCGCTGCTATGATTGAGGCACGTGCCTGGTGGCCTTTTCCAGTCTGACTGTTGATCACCTCTCAGCTTTATGATCGTCGATGAGACCTTTTTAGGCTTCAATATCTGCTCAAAAACCAAGACTGGACAACCATTGAGAAGCGTGAGAGATATCATACTGCACATCCGAGGATAGTACTACCCACGGTTCTCGCGCTACCGTACCTTCTTCGAATCATATGAAGAACCGCCGATCCAATGCTGGCCCGTTGAAGACTCGTTCGGCTTGTGAGGAGGTTCGGTGGAATTCTACCGAGTTAGTCAACATTGTTCACGTCCAGGATGGAAGTGGTGTGAAAGACAAGTTTGCCGATAAAGGAGTAGGAAAGGTGGAGACGGATGACACATTCTCGTACATTCCTTGCGACAAGCCGTGTTGGAGCATTCAGAAGCAGAAGAAGCATGATTTTGGTGCTCCGAAAGATCCCACACACCCACAAGCGCCTACTCCTATCACATACATGCGGACTGTGACTCGGAGTCTGGAGTAGCGCTATTGTGAGATTCTTGCTCGTTTGCAAGATGGTGAATGGGTTGATCAACCAGAATGTTCGATTTTAAAATAGAAACATTGCCACGGGTGAGAGATGTCAATGTTGTGATTGACAGCTCCGAGACGCATGACAGAGGTGAAGTTCTTGGCCTGGAGAAGAGCTGGTACTGCACATGTGACAATTGTTCATCGGTGGCATTACCTTTCATGGGAATATTCTGTACAGCACAATACTGTAGGCGCAGCAATCGGGAGACCGCAAGGACTCCAGTGCTCAAAAACCAAGATAACTAAAAGGGGTGGGCAGAGAAGAAGCAAAAAGAACTCGTTGGCCGGGTGCAAAATTTTGGTTGGTACGTCAGAGGACATCCGTGTTGCCATTTTTACGCATGTACAGAATCCATCCCTATGTGGAGTGAAGCCGAAGCTTGACGATAATGTCCGGTTTGAGCCCAAGGTTTGGTTATGCAAGCGGCCACTCAGCTGAAGCACATGCACTCGATTTATGCCGAGCAAACACGACAAACAGTGCGTATAGAGTGCGGACGCAGAATCCGCTTATCGATAACCTTATTGAGGCGGAGCATTGATGACAAGTCAGCCTACTCGGTACAACGTCATGGAAAGTTAGGCGGAACTCTCCTGCGTGTCTCAAATGTGACACCGCAGTTCTCCATGACCACGAATGCCAATGCGAATTTTCAATGGCCGAGCATGTGAGTGCCACGATGTTTATACCAAGCTTTTCGTCCCCGACCAGTTGAAGAGTTTATGAGCGCCACTCTACTCCGCTGCTCGGGCTTTGTCATTGCTCGGGTATTAGAAATGTACTCCATACGGAACTGGCTCCAACCCCAGCAGCCATCCACGACTACGCGGCAGGGCTGGGGATATTTTGAGAAAAAAGGCACACCTCTTCCGAGACAACTAACCATACACAGCTAGTACTTTCGTCGATCATCTCGTGAGGCACGCGAGTTCGGTGGCTCCTCGACAACGTTGACTGTCCACGAGCCTTCTCTGTTCCCAGTTTTACAACTGTCGAAGTTTTCCATCACGATGCCAACGTATGCCCCTGCTCGAACCCATATTGGTGCAGGAGACAAGGAACGACCCCTGCCTCTCAGGAACAGGTAACTCGTCTTGCCGATCGAGAAGCAATTCATGACACGCAAAGGACTGCGCCATAATGCGGGTAGCATGTCTCTAATGTCTGATCATTGAGGGTGTGCTCACATTTCTTTTCTGGAAGTGGTTGGCTCAAATGATTGATACAAACACCATTGTCTCATGGGATCAGCCACTCCCACACAGTACTTTCAGCTCCGCAATAAATGGCGTGGATGATCAATAACGGTACCTGCTTTTCGCTCAAGCAGTGCATAGCATTGTGGAACTGCCATGGTTCTTGCATCCTTGTTAACAACTCCATATTGTGGGTTCTCTCAGCAAAACCTAGAGAAGTCGTTAAGCCTTCACTGCCTGCTCCAACCTCGATGCCGTGGTAGACGGAGCCTCCGCAGCCGTACCTGCGCATTGTGACCTCAGAGGCTATCTATTTCGAGAACATCTCTCAACAATCGAGATGGTATCAAGTGGTATAAGATGGGAATTCCTGGTTGTCAGCAACAATTTCCTGCTCATCATCAATCACTTCCAGACCATACTACTACGATACAAGTCTTCAGCATTTCTTGCTCAGGCTAATCGTTGTCTTTCGTTACCTTAACACACTCGCTATTCACTTTCGCTAGTAATTCACTATGAAGTCCTTTTACGTTGCAGCTTTCGCTGCTGCCGCATCTGCTGCTGCCCTTCCGGGTAACAACGATTCTCAGACCAGTGACAGCACATGGGGTGCTTGGTCAGGCTCCTCTACTACCACTCCCTCCGCAACCACCACCACTACTACTCCCTCTGCCACTACCACCACTGTCAAGACAACAACTACACCAGCCTCGTCTTCCTCGAGCGCATCAGAGTGGGGCTCGTGGGTCTCTTCATCAACTACTGTAGCTTCCTCATCTACTACCACCCCAAAGACATCATCTTCAGCTTCATCGACAAGTGCCTCTGAATGGGGTACATGGGCTTCCAGCTCGTCCACCACTCCTAAGTCTTCGTCTACAACCACCACCACTACCAAGACTCCAGCAGCTACTACATCAAGTGCTTCCGAGTGGAGCGCCTGGGCTTCCAGCTCGTCTACTACCACACCAAAGGCGTCGTCATCAGCTACAACCAGTGCTTCTGAGTGGGGTAACTGGGGCTCTAGCTCAACCACTACTAAGTCCTCTTCGACCACCGTCAAGACCTCCAGCTCGACTTCATCGGCTGCCTCCGAATGGGGCACATGGGGTACTTCTTCCTCAACCACCACTCCCAAGTCTGCTTCAGCCAGCTCAACCAGTGCTTCTGAGTGGGGTAACTGGGGCTCTAGCTCAACCACTACACCAAAGACATCTTCTTCAGCAACAACAAGTGCTTCCGAGTGGGGCAACTGGGGCTCAAGCTCAACCACCACTCTCAGCACAGTCACCAAGTCTACCCAGAGCGCTTCTGCCGCTTCTGAGTGGGGAACCTGGGGTTCAAGCTCTGCTTCTGCCTCTACCTCAGCCACACCAAAAGCATCATCTACTTCTCAAAGCGAGTGGGGTAACTGGGGCTCATCTTCCACTCCCGCCGCTTCCACCTCCAAGACCAGCTCATCCGTGAAGACTACTCCTGCTTCTTCTTCATCCCAGTCTGAGTGGAACAACTGGTCATCTGCTGCATCTACCACCTCTGCCAAGACTACCCCTGCAGCCTCAACCTCTGAGACTTGGGGTGCATGGAGCTCTTCATCTGCCAAGACTACTCCTCAGGCCGCTTCTTCTTCCAACAATGAATGGAACAACTGGTCATCCAATGTCGAAAGCAGCACCGTCAAGACCACCCCAGCCGCTTCTTCATCTGAGGAATGGAACAACTGGAACTCTGGCTCATCTGCTGTCTCCACCCCAGCCAAGGCTACTTCCGTCGCTCAATCATCCCAAGGCTGGAACGAATGGTCATCTGCTGCCTCAACTGTCGCTGCTGCAAAGGCTGCGGCTACATCTGATGCATGGAACAACTGGTCCTCATCCTCCGCCGCCGCTGTAACTACTCCAGCTGCTACTACTGCATCATCTTCCCAAGGAGGATGGTTCAACTGGGGCCAGACTTCCACCGTCAGCGTGTCAGTCTACGTCACCGAGACTCCTTCCGCCGTCACAGTCACCAAGGTTTCAACTGCCCCTGCCGTTACAGTTACTCAAGTCTCAACTGCTCCCGCTCAAACCGTCACTGAGACTCAAAAGGCTTCCACCGTCACAGTCACCAGTGTCAGCGTTAGCGTCAGTGTCAGCACCGTGACTGAGAAGTGCTCTACCACCACCACCACCACTCCCGTCGCCGTCGTTTCCACCAGCTCTTCCGCCTGGGGCAACTGGCAACAGGAGTCCAGCACCGCCGCAACTCCTGCCGCTGCTTCCTCCACCGGTGCTTGGAGCCAGTGGTAAAAAGTGATATCTTAATTTGAATATCACTTTTCGATTTTTAATTCTTGGGGCACACACGATATGTGCGAACACTTTTTAATGAATAACGAAAGTTCACGACACTCATTACAGGGGAAGTACCTACCTTACCTATATAGACGGGGCATGGATATGGATACGGATACGGATATGTATAGACATACCTATATTGGTAAAGTAAATAGAGAGAAACACTTCTATGAAGTGTAATGATATTCTACATTGAATCAAAAAATATCCTTCATCATAAATGTGTGGTTTCATATTTTGTTCCCTAAACACTTTAGTCACTTCCACTATCATGAATCTGTAACGCACCATGAACTAATCCCGTATCGTTAAAGAAGGGGTAACAAGCCTCGAGTTCCATTTCCTTCTCCGTACTCGGATCAACAAGCAAGATGTACAGATTTCGAAAGGCAAGTATTGAAAACATCAAGAACTCCAATTCTCCACAGGGGGGTTAGAAAGTTAAGAAATATTGACATTGAAACTCTATTAATCATGATGATTCTGATCACAAACACTGATGTTTGAGTTTATTCTCAACGAGAGTATTCTATTGTAAAGGACGTTATCTCGGGAGATACATCACTACAAAGATCACGAACTGTTATGTGAGAAGTTAAAACACGATCTCTTGTGCAGCTTCGCTGCGCAAGTAAGTATATTTAGAACAGACTCGTGGTACGATATAGTACAGTACAGTACAGCACACTACACTACAGTACAACAAAGTCTTCAACACCCGCTGTCGGTCGAACATACCAGCACCTCTGTTCTTCCCTACTCCTCTCTCTTCCCTTCCTTTCATTACGTAATGTACATAACACCTTCAAGTTCCAGCATCACCCTACAGAAACACACTGAACTCCCCATTACCAGCATCATCAGCACTACTACCAACCAGTGCTGTCTTCCTATCATCACCATCATTTAAGTGTTCGTGTCCTAGACATGTCGCTCGTGGCGTGTCGTGGTGGCCATGCGTGAAGAATGCTTGTTCATTCGCTCTGTCCACATGTGCGGCTGCGGCTGCGGCTGTAGCTGTAGCTGTAACAGTGTTGCTGTTGTGGAGTGTGTATTCCGAGAGATTGTGCGTCAGGGCTTGGATTGCGAGCGTGGTTTTTGGGTGTTGGGGTATGGGTGCTAGGATGGTGATGGTGTCGTTATCGTCATCGTCGTTGGGATCGTCATTGTCGTGGGAATCGTTATCATTATTGTCGTTGTGGTTTTGAGGCGTGAATGACTCGAAGTTTGGAAAGGAGTGGTATGCCTTCATACTCGTTGGTGCTATCGTTTCATTGTCGTTATTATCCTCGTCACTTCTACCACCGTTGCTGATGACTTCAGGTGTGCTCTTGCTCTTGAAATCGAAAGAATCAAGGTATTCTGTAAACTCGTTAGCTAATGCCAGACGCAGACTTGGACTTGGGCTGACACAGCGCAGGGCAAAGCATGCAGATGGCGGGAAGAGCGCTATACTATTGCGGCGTCTTCGCTCGTCTGAGTCTATGCCTGCGTCCGTGTATGCGTCTGTGTGAGTTTGTGTGTGCGTACCTGGCTTGAGCTGCTGGTCTTGCTCTGATTCCGATTCCGGGGTTTGGTCTTCGACGATATAGGCACTGTTTTTGTCATTCAGTTGCATTTTCGTTGTCAGTTGCGTTTGTGCCGCATTCCGGTCTCGTACAACGTGGGCATTCGTGATTGGGATTGGAATCTCTAAACCATGTGCACGTTCATTACCACTCCCATTCTCGGACACCTTCTCAACATAGTTCGTGTTCAGAATCAAAGAGGTCGGCTCCTTGGCTTTACGCCTCCCGAAGTGGTGCAGTGTATGTCGGATTCGTGATTTCAAATGCGTCATTCCTCCCCGGAGGCTGGACTTAGATGGGGACAAAGAACTCGAAGTCTGTAAATGGGCTGTCGGTGCGGGACTAGATACTATGGATTGTAGTTGTGGATGCGTGTTTGTAACAGTAGTGGTATTGGTAGCTGCTGGAACAGAGCTCTCGGAATCCGTGGGTGTTGTTTTGGTGGCCAGCACTTTTGATACTCGTCGTGACGCACGGCGCGAGGATGAGGATGGGGTGGTGGATTTGCCGGATGATTTTCGTAGATGGAGGGGAGTGGGTAACGCAGATAGAAGAGTTGAGCTTGTACTGCTACTGAAATTGCCGTTGGCCGCGTTGACGTTGATGTCGAGGTCTAGGCGCGGTGCATCGTAGGTTCTCGTTTTGCTTTGCTGGAGATATTCGTCTTTGTTTGATACAATGCTATTATTGGGCTTTATGGCGTCTGTAAAGTGCGTGTGGACATTCTCTTTGTCATTCTCGAGGCCATTGTTGTTGTCGAGATCGTGGATAAAGGACTCGCTGGCGTATTCAATGTTCCACGGTGCACCGGGCGAGATCTGAAAGACGCCTCCACTTCGACCGGCTGCTCTTCGACGAGCGCGGCGGACTGCAAGAGATGTTGTCAAGTCGGTAGGTGTTGACTTTCTCTGTATGGGTGGGGGGTCAGATTCCATGGTCATGATCGCGTGCAGTGAGAGAGGAGGATTCTGCAGCAGTGGTGCGGGTAGGGGGGTGCTAGTGGTGGGTAGGGTAAGGAGTCTGCGGCCAGGGAAGAGCAGGAGATTTGGTGTGGTAGATGTGGAGAAAGCCCATACGGTAGAATATGAAACAGGTAACAGGAAGAGAGCCGAGTCGCGAATTCATGGCGGTTTAGGTTGATGAATTGGTGAAACTGACGTTGTCGAAATTAGTATAGAAACTTCAGTGGCAGGATGACCTGGAGATGGGATTGTCGACGCGTCTGTTTGATACTTGACAAAGGGGGTACTGCCATGGCAGCTGCCCAGCAACAGCTCAGGAAGTGAACGTAAGCTTGGAGTGCACCAGGTGTGAGAGGTCTCGAACAAAGCTGATTGTTTCGGGTCCAAAAATAGGTAATGGTTATTGAGGTCGATATAGAAGGGGTAAATAGGGACGCAAGCCATTAATATAGCCATAGCCTTGAGGTTGCGGATGAACAAAAGTAATGACAAAAATGGTAGGTTAGTGTGATAGAGGTAAAGACTTTCAATAGACTTTGCACATCTTCGTCAATATGTTCTCGGTAAGCTGCCGTAGCAGACGACTCATGTATCTGTTTGCGCTAGTAATTTGTCCTACCCAAGTCTCCGTAACATTGTTTCGGGCCTCTCGACAAGGTGGGCAACAATTCTTGGATTACTAAAACCGAATAACGCTCTTGTGAACCCATGGCTGAGAACGGTCAGTACTCAAGGATTGCTATTATCCATGGCGACCTCCTCATTTGACTTGTTAGCTTTCCTGGTTCATTTCACCTCCAGGTATTGACCGTACTTCAAAGGTCCTTGGCTGCCTGGTACTTGCTCTTATGATTGTCGCAACTTTTCTCGGACAACCACGTACTAAATGGCGGCCGTTAGTCATGTAGAGTGTCCTCTGCCTTCTTGGCCTGTAAAACGTTAGTTCAATCCCCAAAGGCTAAAAGACAGGTACCAATGACCTTGGACCTCTTGCTCCTCCTTCGGTTTCTCCTCTTTCGGATCGAGGGGTCTTGCTCATTAAGTTCGACCACGTGGTCAATTTGTACACGAGATTGTTCAGTAGTGTCTGCTACAATCTCGACGATTGCCGCTTCGTCATCTTCGTTGGTAGGGTCAATCTCGATTTTCGGGTCTTCCTCTCCTTTTGCAATGGTTGGAGTATGAGTGATGTCTAGCCCTGCTGCAGCTGGTGTAAGGTACTCAGTAATGGATAGTTGAGTCTTATTATCTTGATCTTGGTTTGCCAGTGTTTCTGGTAGGCGTGGCATGTTCTCCGGGTGCTTTCCATGTTCTTCGAGGTTAGTAATGTGTCTCTTGCTTGCATTCTGTCGGCGGTCACACTTACTTGATCTGCCTAATAGTGCTGGCAAAGCTGTTGCTAGAATAAGGGTGAAGACGGGGACAAGCGCAGTAACAAGTGCTGTAATGATGTAGCCCAGGCCATAGCTTGATGAAGTTGATTGGACCGTATTGGCTGTCCAGCAACCTAGGTAGCATGCGATAAAGGTATACAACATTTGCGGCAGGAGATGCGGAGTGTCCTCCATCTCGAACTTTGGAGGCTTTAATAGCGATCTGAATGGTGCGACGCAGATTGTATGGTTGATTTTGTACAAGGTGTAAGCGCTTTTGAACCAGCAGAGGTGGTGTGTTTAGAAGCCTCATAAGTGTTTTTCGACAAACGGAATATCATGGCCGACAGCAACCAACGAGATAGAAGTAGGGGCGTCAGGCAAACAAAATCGAAAGTGCAACACCACCTACCTTCACTCCATCATAGTTTCAACAGACGACATATTCCAGCATCAAGAGTGTCCACCTGCTTTTACTTGAGCCGATATGTTGACTGCAAGGCCAACGAAGGCAACAACATGTTTCATCGATGGTAAACATCATACAGTGGAACAGTCTTGGAGACTTTGTCAAAATCGATAGGGCGATTCAAAGCATGAAAAAGCTGGGCCAGTTTGGAGGTGAAGCATTGCACACATGATCGATATTGCAATGGATGGCGACGACAAGATGCTTCGTGGATGTCATTGCATGCTTTAACCAATCATATGGATGTGATGGTCATATTAGTGTGGACTCAATGGACCTTCCCCGCAACAAATTGATCACTTATGCAGTCAAGATTTCCCCCATCTTGCATTTGGATTTGTCAACACTGTCTGCCTGTTTTGCTATTATATATCCAAGTGTTGATAGTGGTGTTCTTCTGTTCTCTTCTTCACGAACCTACAACGAGCGAGCTCAAGCGCGAGATGGCATCAACAACAGGAACTTCAGAACGAGACCTGGCACGAGAAGAGCAGGAGCCACTCCTAGGCAGGCCAGGAGATGTGACCCAGAAGCCGGAGCAGGGTTTCCAGTGGAACATTGTTACTGGTACGAATCTTGGCTCTGCCTTGGACGATTAGCACTGACAATTACATAGGAACCGCAACTGTAGCTCAAGCAGGAGTATGGATCCTGACAGCTCTGGTATGGGCGGCTGTTTTCGAAGCTGATTTCATCTTCTTCTCTTATCATCCGGTATGTTATGGTCGTACAGATATGGCTGGTTGGTCGTTCTAACAGACTTGTGCAGCTCCTCAACTCGGCCGCCATACTCGTCCTTACCCAATCAATCCTCCTTTTGCAGCCAACAGCGACACAGAAGCAGAAGATTCAAGGAACATACATACACTCGGCTCTCAACTTTATTGCCCTAGGCTTGTTGATTGCAGGTCTCGTGGTTATCGAGATGAATAAGGCTTCACACCCAGAAACTCGATTCCAGAATATCCACGGAAAATTTGGACTTGCAGTATACATCCTGCTCATTATTCAATTCCTAGTAGGTGTTGCACAATTCTACTTCCCAGGTCTTTTCGGTTCAGTGGATAGGGCAAAGTCGATATACAAGTATCACCGAATGTCGGGTTATGCTATTGTGCTTCTGTCTGTGGTAACCATTTGTTTGGCAACACAAACCGGCTTCAACCAGAACGCGCTGCACATTCGACTGTGGGCGTTAGTTGTGGCGAGTGTCCTACTCGTCGCCGGTCTTCTTCCAAGGATCAAGAAGCAAAAGCTGGGTTTCTAGAAGGTGTGGGGTAACTCCTTTGGCGGTTGAAACACACTATTCGAGAAGAGGCTTGTCTTGAGCTGCTCGTGAGACTGACTCTAGATGGAAAACAATATTTAGATTGCTATACAGTTGACAACCTTCGCCTATGATTATGCCCCGATGTGCTACACCTCAAGCACGGCAGTTACATTGCAATGGGCTTCCATGTCACACTCGAGGGGCATACTGTGTCTGCTCCTCCTTTTCTACGACGAAGGACATCAATGTCAACACAATGGCTGTTGCAAGTTCCAATACGATTAGCTGCTCAATTATTCATGGGCGCCATGTGGGCCATGGACCTTGACCTTCCACATACTACTGTAAAGTGGAGATATTCATTCTGTAACCTTCGGCTCTGGGGAAAACGCGAAAAGTCCGATCATTGAGATTTACCTCACAATCGGCGACCTTGACTTGCTACTCATGCTCCCTACAACGCGGCGCGGTGAGTGGCGATATCGAATCTCAATGTGATCTTATGGATCGAGAATTGAAGGCACTGAGTTTTCCCGTCTTATCTTAAGCTCTTTTGTCTGTCATAGTTCGGCCCCGACGAAAGGACACGACGCAGTGGCACTTTGCTACTGTTTCTATAGCCATATGCACTCAATCGTAACTTGTGATTATCTAACAAATCATTATGATACACTAATCAAGATAGCTGCTCCAAAGCGGCGGTACAAGTATGGAATACCCAATCAGATCTATCAATGGCATTATCCGCACCGATCACGGGGTCGTTTCATGCAATTCCCCTGTTACGAAGAAGCGTTCATGGATTATCTCAGGATTTGACCAATGCACTACAGCGGCCTCTTTGATGATGGCGAAATACCTACCTAGATGTCAAGCAGTTATGGTAGCGAGTTTGGTATATCTCCGATCCTGTTGGTAGCCCCACGACCCCGCAAGCTGGTACTCGCGACGCGACACGGCTTTTGTAAGATTCTATGTCCGAATAACGAATCCCCTTAAATAGGACGACATCAATTTTCAGAATTCGTCTATAGTTGAGAAAATCGAAAGCGGCACATACATTCTTGCTCTCTTCAGACCTTTTAGATCTGCATCTAACTGAAGCATCTTTAACCATCATGGACACCCCAGAAGTCCCCGTCACTTTCGTCCCAGCCAAGGAAGGTGAGGTTCTGATGTTAGGTACCGTGAAGATGCGAATCATGGAAGACGGCTCACACACAGGTGAGCAAGTCCCATTGCCAGTGGAGCCTCCATCTCAAGAAAGACCTGAGGCTCTGAGCCATGAGCAGCCAAACATTCCCCCTCCCAACCCTCCCAACCGATCCTATCCCGTCCTATTGCCACCGCACCCCTTCTCACATCCCCCATAACAGACAACCGTCTCGGCTCCGCCGAATTCACCCTCCCCCCACACACCAAAGGCCCCCCAGCGCACTGGCACGAAATGCACGACGAAACCTTCCTCGTGACCCAAGGCCGCATGCAATTCCACGGTCTCCGCGGCATTGCTTG
>Ga0181465_100687_pt2 | contig 12338 bp, 14 predicted proteins | sample InSIn3gowninarea_FD_119076 | JGI IMG/M metagenome (GOLD analysis project Ga0181465, IMG submission 119076) | Clean room microbial communities from NASA Spacecraft Assembly Facility at Jet Propulsion Laboratory, Pasadena, California, USA -... ... | reverse complement strand
GAGGGAGGAGCTAATTGCAACAGAACCTCTAAAGTCGTCGACTACTGCTGGTACCTGGGGGAGAGATTATTTCGACCGATGGTGGAGGAAGAGGTGATGGTGCCACCTGCGATGCCTCTGAGGTATATGAGGCGGGAGCGAGAGATGTCATAGGAGGTGAGGGTGGCGGTGATGGTCGGTGAGCCTTATTCTTCGTATACTGACACGACGATGACTTATGATTATCTTGATTTTGTGTCGAGCTGGTTTATGCCTCCCAACATATATGACGTTATGCCTCTTCTCCATGCGGGCTCTAGTAGGGGCATGAGTCAACCAGTGGGGTCTGCCCACAGTCCAGGTGGCGCATCGATATCAGCAGCGACGACGACTTTAGAGGTTCTGTTGCAATTAGCTCCTCCCTCTTACAACATCAGATGGCCCGATGGAGGATCGATGAGTATGCTGCATCGCCCCAATGCGATGGACTCGGAGGTGCTGGGGCTGACAGAGGATGTCCTTCAGCCGGAGGTATACCTTTTCATTTCTTTGACTTTTGTTTTTTTGATTTCTTCTTTTGCCTCACACTGGCTGATTTGCTATTTTCTCTTTTTCTTGCAGCAAGTTTGGGTGTCAGCCACTTGGCTAGGGATTGTATGCTTCTGGAACAGCTCACATCCGAGACTCGATCCCAGTTCTATCTTTCTTGGTGTCGTCTGCTTCGTCTGGGGAGGGGTCTGGATTAGGTAGTGGAGGCTCCTCATCTCGTCGCCGGGGAAAGCGCGTAGGCCACAAGGACGGAGGGTCTTAGAGAAAGAAAAAAAAGAGAGATAAAGAGAATGTTTTGGGGGGTTCGGGCTGAGTCCCGTTGTTTTTTGTGTTTTCCTGCAAGGCAAAATGTAATAAAGCAATATATATGCAATGGAATGGGATTTTATTAATTTCCTTTTTAGTGAATTAATGCATATACACTTTTTACTTTACTGCTGAGACCGTAAAAAGGATTTAAAATGACTCGAGAGAAAATTTATTTTAAAATAGGATGAGTGAGGAATATATGGAGAAGGAAATTTTGAATTCCTTAGAATAAAAACTATTTTTATTGAGTTTTTAATTTTGACAAAAAGTAAAAAGGAAAGTTTCTAAAAATAGGGGGTTGCTGATCGACATACCCCTTGTCCTACCTATCGGTAGGTCAGTATAGTTTAATTAACCCAAGTCTTTAATTGTACTTTCTTCAACTACTTGGTCCTTGATGGGGCAGGGTTTCCTTCGGGTTTGTCTTTAGCTAAGATTTTCAAGTATAAAAAGGGGGAATGGTGGAGCATTTTATTCACCCATCCACATTACCTTTCTTTTGCTCACTTTTTTCTTCTTGTCTCATTATTCTGCAATTATGGCTCTCCCCAAAAGTGTTGAATTCTCTTCTTACCTAAAAAACTTAGAGGCTATGTGCTCATATAATGTAGACTATGATGCTTTCAACATGCGTCGGGTTTCATTATGGTGCAACCGACCTATTGAATGGAACATGCTAATGGCGACGGTACAATTCTGGTAACCCGAGGACCATGTCTTTTGCTTTGGCTTGGACGAAGTCAGTTCGACTTATGAAGAGTTTCCTGTCATGTTGGGAATAAATCCCAGTGTTGCAGTGGCCCTGCTTGAGTTTTCTCGATCTCCTCGAGAGCTGTTAGCAGGACTTCTCCATATATCGCCCTCGGCGGCTTGGTCATTAGTTATGGGAGGAATGATCTCTCTCTCGGATGTGATGCATTCTGTGCATCTATAGGATGTTGGTGATGCAGGCTATACCAGAGCCGTTATCCTTGACTTAACTTCAAAATTACTGTTGGTGGCCAGGGACCTGTTGGCGGTTCCACAACTTACAGAGATCACTTCGTGGATGTCATACTATCGTAATCTTATGGCGGTTGATAGTACAAATATAGCACCCTCCATGGAAGTTACTCAAGCATGCACAGAAGCTTATAGGACGCGGTTAGCTACTCTGTACAGGGTGCGGCCCTACTCACCACATGGCGCGGCCTTACCTAACATAGGGAGCGACAGATACCACTTGGCTTCCCATACTTACCGCAGACTTACACTACAGGGTGCAGCACTCACAAGCTCTAGCTTTACAGGCCGCATCCCTCTCTATTATAGCAGCTCCAGGCTTGATATACCTCACGCGCTCAGGGCACGTGACACTACTCATACACCTATAAATAGAGGACCACACCTCGAAAAAAGGGATCGATCGACTCCTCTCTCCTGGATCAGGAGAGAGAATTCATAGGCGAAGCCCTGTCCAACTATACTCTCTCTCTCTAGAGCATCGGACTTGGGGGCTAACTCCTTGCCATCGATATGCCGACCATCCTTCAGGCTACATCCAGGGCTCCTGCTTATCCATTATCATGTATTCTCTTCCCTTCACTCTATTGTACGCCTTCAATGGCATTGTTAAGTTGTACAACAACGTATACATAATGAGAGTAGTGCAACACAGTGGACGTAGGCCTATTTTAGAGGCTGAACCACTCTATACCCTGTCTCCTCTTTCACCTTATTTACTCTATATGCTTATTTTGCACTTTAATATTGATTTGTTGGTATGAGAACGACTTATGGGCGATTTCTCGTATCATCAGTTTGGTGCCGTCTGTGGGAACGAGATATTTTTCATTCTTGTTTCTCTAAGTTTTGGGTTCGCAAAACACCTTATTCTATTCATGGGAATCCTTTGGGTCATCATCTCATGAGTAAATTTTTGGTTATTGAACTCCGTTTTACATTTACACTCTTGAATGGGTATTTTGTATATTCAGATCTGCTTTTGGGTCTTCATTTCATGACCTTAGATCTATTTTTTCATACCCTGATGATGTTACCTCACCAAGATAACGCTGAAAAGTGTAAAAGGCAATATCCTCACAAAGGTGGGTAGCTAGGGATGAGATCCATTTTCTCATTTGTTACTTTCTTAGCCTATGATCTAGGGTTTCCTACCATGATTGTGCCATTATTGTGCACTAGGAGGTTGTTCTGCCTTGGATAGACCCTAGTAGGTACGTTCTCCACGTGTTTCGTGTGAAAAACTCAATTTCTGGGTTCTAATTCTGAGATTGCTCCCTGCCCAAGAAGGGATGCGACCTGGTAGTTTAACTGCCCTTTTGCTGCAGCCCCTATTAGTGCAGTTGGTTTACAATATCCCCAAATCGTCGGGGAAAAGACACATGGTCTTCAACTACACCTCGGTGAATGTCATTCAAAGGATGCGACAGTGCACGCTTTGCTGGCCGAGGCCTCGTCAGAGTATCATACAACAGTTCAAACGCTGCCTCTCAACTTCATACTTGGTTAATACAATACTTCTGTGATTATTCACTCCCGCTAGTTTTGTCTCAGATTATATATTTTGTAAAGACTAACAAAAGCAGAGAATGAAAGGATAGTCCAGCCAAAGCGCAGAAATGAAGAATGAGATTGTGTAGCTGTACAATCACCTCAATCATCTCTATGACAGTCATGCTTCCCTCCAGACCCAGGTCAACTATTTGACTCAGAGGGTCCTCATGCTAGAGGCCGCGGCCTCATCCAATGTGGGTGCGGCACCCAGGAACATTATTTCAACAGCCTTTGCTACTGTGGCAGTCGCAGAGGATCCGTCCGCGGAAGTAATCAGCAGGATTCAGAAAAGGAAATCAGAGAAGGCAGAAGGGAGCTCTAAGGCCTACACCCCATTGGCCTTCCCGATTGAAGACATCTTTGAGTCCATTAAGGAGGAGAAGCTGCTGAGGTAGCCAGAGAGGCTTAAAGCTCCACCCCACAAGAGGAACAAAGCCAAGTGGTGCAAGTTCCATCTGGACCATGGCCATGACACTGAGCAATGCTACGCACTGAAGGATGAAATTGAATGGATGATTGGGCAAGGGATGCTGCTGAGGTTCCTCAGAGATGTTTAGGGGATGCAGCCTAGTCTCATAGACCATATGCACCTTTTTTCATGCTTATGCCTTGTATTGTCACCACAAAGTCATGCATATATAAATATAGATATATGAAATCAAGTTCACTCTTGTAGTGTCATGTTTTGATTCTCATTTCCATGATATGCTATCTTATAAATGACTGTTTTGTCTTAAACAGACGTACAAATCTCGATTCGTGACAAGATGTTATATCGGGAATGATAATATCTAAATGGGCCCACAAACGCCCTACCAGACGCCTGATTGTCCGAAAGCACATGATAATTGAAAATGGCAAAAAAAACTATTGAAAGCAGTTATCCAAATTAGTCTGCAACATCACTCATAAGGGCCTACAGTGCCCGTTCTTAGCTTTTGGGATGCGTTAGTAACTGTGAGGGCCAACAGTGCCCGTCCTTAGCTTTTGGGATGCGTCATTAACTGTGAGGGACAACAGTGCCCGTTCTTATCTCTCAGGATGTGTCATTAGCCCAGGTAGGTGACTCTCTCGGCAAACACCATTAATTGGGTGGATAGAGACAAAATATCATTAACTTGGTGATCTCATAATAGCTTGGGGAAAGTTCATAATACCTAGCCCGGGAAGGCCTGGAAATAACCCACAGGGGTCGAGGACTTAATTGTCTACGGATAATCCTATATTTAAAGGGGCCGAAGACTTAATTATCTGTGGATAATCCTATTATAGAATGTGAAGGCTTTATATATATCCACATAAGCTTGGGAAGCTTTATAATACCTAGCCCGGGGGGCCCTGATAATAACCCGATCGAAGCGACCAAAGGAGAGCCATGAAAGGCAATTGAAGCGACTAAACAAGGCTGTGTTGCTTTGATCACGAAGCATGCCAAAGCTACAGAAGGATGGCCTTAATTTCCCAAAGGACTAGAAAGATTCCGCAACCCTATATATACAACTGCGGCCATTAACTGAATTCATTCAGAAGATGCGATAGATAAAGATAGGCAAGATTGTTAACCTGCCGCGGCCATGTTTAAGAAAAGATAAAACTATAGCAGATGAGCTCTGAACACTCTAAGGTGCCCCGACTCTGTTCATGAATGCAACAATATATAAGAATTAAAGCAGAAAGGTTCAAGGCAAAGGGAACATGCTGCAGCCTATGTGAAGAAACTACAGTGCCGCGAACTTAAACTATGTGCATTCAACCAACGAAATATTTCAAATGATTAGTCCAAACATCAAGACATTGGAAGAATAAGAAAAAGCATTCATTAAAGCATTAAAGCAAGCGAAGTATAAGAACAAAAAGCTACTAGAAAATGAGGCAAAAATAATCAATTCAGAAAAGGTGGCTGCAACCTGATTAATGTTATCGTACAGACAAAGAGGCCGCAGCCACTACAAGGGGTAAAATAATAGAAGGGAAGCAACCCTGTATTAATGATCAATTCAAAAATTAACACAAGTTTAGGAAGCTGCATCATCATGCTCATCTCCCTCGTCACCATCCGTGGTTGTCTCAGTCTCTTCATCAGCTGCGCTGCCTCAGCCTCTGCCCTCAGCCTGGATCTTTCCTTAGCCACGGCCTTGATCTCTTTCACGCATTCCTGATGCTCAGCATCACCAAGGCCCCAGGCATGAATGGTCTCCTTAGAGTCGGAAAAGTTTTTTATGACCCTATGCCTAAGTTCTTGGTAGCCGCGAAGGGAGGCCCTATTATTGATGAGATAAAAGTCCCTAGAGCCCTTGAATGACTCCACAGTACTGTCAATGGAAAGTTGAAGGGCTTCGGCATGGTCCCCCTCTATTTTTTGAATTGTCACAGCATGGTCTACGGCATCTTGGGCAGCCTTGGTCTCCAGCTCCTCGTACTTCTATTGAAGAAGTCTGAGCTGGTTACCGTATCATCAGCAGTGATACTGGTAGAGACCCTGAACGGTCTAGATGCTTGGTGGGAAGGCCGTTATGACTTCTTGAGGGGTAGCCCAGTTATGCTGTTCATGTGGTCGTCGGAGATATTTCGTATGGTGGTCCCTCCTGAATATCCCTTGGCACCTGTGCCAAACTTCTTTACTCGCTACTTTATCACCATGGGCCTGGAAATCGAGAGCTGGAGAATTGGTTTGTGGAGCACGAGGCTCAAGGTTTGCGTTGATCAGTGCCTTGGTAGGGAGAGTTACAGCCCATTCTAGAATTAAGGGAATATCATTATGTTCGTTTGGTTGGACTCTGACAGACTTCTTTTTACTTTCCCTGGCGGCTTCTACGTCAATTTGGCTAGGAACAGATTATGCCACCTCGGAAACTAGACTTATTTCTTATGGAGGATTTGACAGAGTGCATGTGCACGTGGCTGGGCTCTCTATGGGAGAATCATTGGCTGTCGACCCATCCTTCCCAGTCTGTTGGCAGAGTTTGGCATGTTTTTGGGGATTACATGAAGTGGTTGTGGAGGAGGGTAGTTGCCAAGATTCTGGCTGAGGAGATCGGGCAGAGGTGGTTCACCATGTTTTACACCATGGAGGGAGGTGTTGTTGTTTCCTTAGGATGCTCCGAGTTTACCGTTCCATGGAGCGCCTTCAGTATTCCATTCAAGCAGGGGATGTTTGGGGACCTCAAGATGTAGATGATGATGGGGCTGGTTCTTCTGACAACTGCGGATAGGATCCTTGGGGAGTTTTATTTGTGAAGCTTTTGTATGGTGTTTGGTTATGTATCTGGTTAGAATAATTTTAGGAGAATAAGGTTTGGTTAGCGGGAGAAGTTGTTTGACTTCCTATGACGATGTAATTGTAACGAAATTTTTCATCAATGAAATGAAAAGATTTTAATTATATCATTGTGCCTCTTGATGAGTTTTTGCATTTGAATTATCTATACCAATCTCTAAGGCATACATAATCCTTTTGTTCATGTAAATGATAAAAATGAACCGTCGTTCTCGGAAATAAAAAAAGAATTGCCTTTTGTGAAAAAGATGGGGGCCGTGCTCATGTGAAGTATATGAGCCGCCTACGTACCTCTGGGGTTTTGAAAATTTTCTGAGTTTCATTTTTGAAAATAATTTTTTTAGAGGATCAGGCCCCACATAGTTCTGAGTAGAGGGAAATGAAGATTTTTTTTTGAATAGAATGGAGATGTGAAGAGTCATAGAGCACCGAGATTTTGGACTATGGTTAGAATTTCTTGAGACGAGATAGGTTGACTGGACGGGCCATCTCTTCCCCATCGAGGTCGGTGAGCATAGCGGCGCCACCGGATAAGATCTTTTCCATAATGTAGGGGCCACTCCAATTGGGCTTGAATTTCCCTCTGGGGTCCCAGATAGGTTATACTATTTCTCTAAGGGCTAAATCCCCTTCTAGAACACCACAGTCCTTGACTCTTTTGTGAATGACTTTGCTATTCGGTGATGGTACCCTTGTATATGATATAGATCTTTCAGTATCCTTTCGTCCAAGAGTGACAATTAGTCAAGACGGATCTGATGCCAGTCTTCCTCGCAGACTTTCCTTGCAAGCATGATGTGTAGTGAAGGAATCTCCAGCTCAACGGGTAGGAATGCTTCCATGCCGTATAATAGAGAGTAAGGGGTAGCCCCAGTAGATGCTCGAACTGAAGTGAGGTAGCCCCAGAGGGTGTAAGGGATCCGATCAGCCCAATCTCCATAACTCTTGATTATTTTACTGATGATTGCTTTAAGGTTCTTATTAGCTGCTTCGACTACTCCGTTGGTGTAAGTTGGTAAGGAGAAGATTTGTGTCTCTGGATCCCGTACTCATTGACCACTTCTGTGACTTCTGCCTCAAAATGTTACCCGTTGTCTGCCAGTAGGTCGTGCGGGATGCCATTTCGACATATGATATTTTTTAGGATGAACTTGGCCACCTTTTCGACATTCAGAACTGCGTATGACTCAGCTTCGACCCATTTGGTGAAGTAATCGATTGCAACGAAGATGAATTCATGCCTGTTTGAGGCTTTGGGTGTAACTTTCCCTATGATATCGATGCCCCATGTGGAGAACGGCTAGGGAGAAGTCATGTTGTACAATTCTCATGGAGGCAAGTGCTGGAGGTTGGAGAATTGCTGGAATTTATGGCATCTTCGCACATAGGCGATGCAATCCTGAACCATGGTAGTCCAATAGTAGCCCTGTCGGATGATTTTCTTAGCAAGCATATGGCCATTCATGTGGGGTTCGCACTCCCCGCTGTGGATTTTTTGCATCATCTCTTCAATGTCAGCTCCTGCGATGCAGTGTAGATGGGTTCCATCGAAAATTCTCTTAAATAATGCTTTATCACAGATAATGTATTGGGCAACCAGTTTACGGAGGGTTGCTCGGTCTTTCTTGTTAGGATTTCAAGGATACCTACCATGCTTGAGGAGGTGCCAAATATCATAGTACCGGCAATCGGTTATATCCGGATCTTCTTCTGTGATGAGCTCAATGTGGTAGCAGTGAGTGGGTTTAGCTTGCTTTTGAACTAGGGATGGGGCATCGTTATTCATTCGAGTATGTCAATCAAAGAGGCTAAGGTAGCAAGGGCATCAACTAAGTTATTCTTTGCTCGGGGCAAGTAGTAGAAGGTGATATCTTGGAATTGGGAGGTTAACTCTTCTAGGTAGGCATGGAAGGGTAAGAGTTTCTCGTCCTTAACTTTCGATCTTCTGAGTACTTGACTGATGATGAGGGTTGAATTCCCATAGACATATAATTATTGAATTCCTTTCTTGAGAGAGATTTTGAGGCCTACTGTGCATGCCTCGTATTCGGTCATGTTGTTGGTGCAGGAAAAATTTAGCTTGATGGCAATGGGAGTGTGACAGTCATTAGGGGAAAATAGGAGTATCCCAATGCCATATCCTTTCTTGTTGGCAGGGCCATCAAAGAATATTTGCCACCGGAGGTCTTCGTAGGAGGTACAAAGAATATTTTCATTTGGGAACTCGAAAATCCAAACATCGATTTCTTCCACAGGGTGGTCAACAAGGTAGTAAGAGATGGCTCTTCCTTTCATGGCTTTTTACGTGACATACACAATGTCAAATTCGGCTAGTAGCATCAACCATCGGACCATTCAGCCAGACATGGCAGGTTTCTCAAGCGGGTATTTGATAGGATCCATTCGGGACACAAGTTTGATAGGAATGGCGAGCATATAGTGCCGTAATTTTTGGGTGACCCAGACAAGGGCGACACACGCTTTCTCCAAGGCAGTGTAGTTAACCTCGTACCCATCCAATTTGTGATTGGCGTAATAGATGGCCCTCTCTTTGCAGGACTCTTCTAGATATTAGGCCAACAAATCCCTATCTGCGGTGTTTGTCACGGTCAGGTATAGGATTAGGGAAAGACAAGGCTACGACGACATGAGTACCAGAGGTCGGGTAAGATATTGCTTGATTCGGTCAAAGGCCGCCTGACAAGCTTAGTTCCAAACCTTAGTTGAATCCTTCCGGAGGATTTTGAAGATGGGTTCATAGATAGAAGCCAACTGGCTGATGAACCGGCTAATATACTGCAATGTTCCAAGGAATCCTCAGACTTCCTTCTCCGTTTGGGGGGTGGCATTTCAAGTATAGCTTTTAGTTTAGACGGATCTGCTTCTATCACTTTCTCGTTAACCATGAATCCCAAGATCTTTCCTTTGGTAACTCCAAAAACATATTTCTGTGGGTTAAGTCACATATGGTATTGCCGTAGTCGCTCGAAGAACTTTCGGAGAGCGGGAACATAACCTTCCCTTATCTTAGACTTGATAATCATATCATCTACATATACCTCAACTTCTTTCTATATCAGATCATGCAATATGGTTGTGGCAGCCCTTTGGTAGGTAGCCCCTGAATTTTTGAGACCAAACGGCATAACGGTGTAATAAAATGTTCCCCAAGGGGTGATGAATGCGGTTTTCTCTTGATGATCGGGGTGTATCTTGACCTGGTTATATCCAGAAAACCATCCATAAATGACTTGAGAGCATGGCTAGTTGTATTATCCACAATCATGTCGATATTGGGTAGTGGGTAATCATCCTTCGGAGAGGCCTTGTTCAAATCTCGATAGTCAATGCACATGCGAACCTTTCTTCCAGATTTTGACATGGGTATGATATTGGCTATCCATGTGGGATATTCGATCACACGAATGAAACCTACATTCAACTGTTTGACCGCTTCTTCCTTAACCTTGAGCGACCATTCGGTGTGGAGCTTTCACACTTTTTTTGTTTGGTTTGCATGATGGGAGAGTTGGAATCTCGTGCTGAGTGATCTCGAGATTTATGATGGGCATATCATCATAGGACTATGCAAATACATCCATAAATTCCTTTAGTATTTCCTCGATTTGCGCGCGCTCTTGTTCGTCAATTGTGTACCCTATCCTAGTCTCGCGCAGTTGGCTACTAGAACCGAGATTTATAATAATAGTTTCATCTTCATTAACTTGAACGAGGTTATGCTGTTTGTCATTAACCTTATTTAGATCAGTTAATAATTATTCATTTGCAAAATCATCATCATCAAGATATTTATTAGAATCAAGACAATTAATGTAAGGCACAAAATGATACTCAAAATCTTCATTTATTTCATTGTTGGGAAAAACAGTGTTGAGAATCTCATCGACGGAGGTCTCGATTACATTATGATCGGAATAGGGAGGAACAAAAAAAGAAGAGGAAATGGGATAAACATCAGAGTTAGGTTGCATTTCAACAGGTGGAACGGGTATAGCATGCCAATTGAGGAGTGGTGCATCAACAGCTTTGATCAGGCAGAATTGATCTGATGATGTAGTGCTAGCATGGACCATGGAGAGTGTCAGCCCCAGTGTTTTCAAGTTGAATGAATCCTCGAAGTCACTTTCCTCAGAATCTTCGATAGCAACTAGAGTCTTTTCAATGAGTGGTTACCCATGATGCTGGGAACTTTTGGCCCATGAGTAGTGTCTTGGAAAAGATCTCCATTCCTAGTTTCATCTTCTTGTCCATATGATCATACCATGGTTCAGGAAAGCCGCAAAAGGGGAAATCTTCACCCTCTCTGATGAATCTTTCATTCAAGGAATCTCTTGAGACATTCTTGGCTCTTTCTAGACTTATCTTCAACCGAGGTTGGCAGAGCATTCTGAGTTCTTCTGCTGAGGGTTGATAACCCAAGCCATAAAGAGAAAAAGCTTTCTTCAATATTATGGGTTCAGGTATTCCCTATTGTCATTATTCCAACTGCAGTTCGGGCATGAAGTGCATGTTCTTGAACATCTGTATCACATTGACATTGCCATGAGGGTTGTGTTCTGAATAAACTCTATATTTGAAATCGTCCCCTGCTGGGAATGGAGGCACTTCGACTCGAAAACTTGACAGAAGCATATCATTCCCCCCATGCTGTATCTCTAGTACTAAGTTACTGGTGCTTCATTCTCGGTGTTACCATCGTCGCACAAGATGGTGATGACCTACCCATTGGCAAAGAACTTTAGTTTTTGATGTAGGGAATAAGACACACCCTTGATACTATGGAGCCATGGTCGTTCAAGCAACAGATTGAAACAAGTCGAGATGTCGATGATTTGGAATTCAGTGATGGTATTTATAGGGCCAACCCCTATTGTAAGCATTATGGATCCCATAACTTCCTGACGAGTATTATCATAAGCACGCACCATGCAGAGGTAGGAGCAAGGTTGCTCACTTTCAGTACCAAGCAATTAAGGGTTCTCAATGGGCAAACATTAAGAGCTGATCCATTATCGACAAGAGAAAGTGGGACGGTCTTTCCCATGACTTTGACAGAAATATTGAGAGCATAGTTGTGATTTGGGCCAAATTTAGGGATTTCTTCTTCGGAGAAGGATAATATTCTAGTAAGGTTAGAGATTCGACTAGATTCACTACTTTTTCTAGCGTGGTGGAAGAAGGGAATGTGGGCCTGGTAAGTAGTCTGATCAAGGCATTTTGGTGCAACTGGGAAGACATAAAGAGTCCCCACAGAGTGATGTTAGCTTGGGTTTTCTTCAACTAATCGAGGATCTTGCTCTCCTATAGGGTTATTACCGGCATAGGAAGTTTCTCAACACCTTTTCCCTTAGTGATCGCTGAAGTTTACGAGTTTAGAACTTGGTAATGCCTCCCTGATCTAGTCACATGGTTCACAAAAGAGGGGAAAAATAGAAACCCTGTTTACTCATCCATTTCGGGCTGTTCGGCCACCTTGTTAATCTCTCCTAGTAGCTCTTTAAACTATATCATTCCACATATGCTGACTATTGGTCTAGTCTTGTATGGGCTTTGCTCTTTATCTAAACTATCGAATTCGTCCCCCCATCTGGTGGAAACGACATCATCTTTCCACAAGAAGTCAATACACTCCACAACCTCAACAACC
>Ga0181465_100964_pt1 | contig 12349 bp, 10 predicted proteins | sample InSIn3gowninarea_FD_119076 | JGI IMG/M metagenome (GOLD analysis project Ga0181465, IMG submission 119076) | Clean room microbial communities from NASA Spacecraft Assembly Facility at Jet Propulsion Laboratory, Pasadena, California, USA -... ... | reverse complement strand
ACCCCCCCAATGGAGATAGTCTCCTTCAACTGCAAGGGGCTAGCTAGGCCCAATAAAAAACTATCACTTCAAAGAACAATAGCCGCAGAACCAGTGGATGTCATATTTTTACAAGAAACCCTTGGAATAGCGGAAGCTATCACTCACTTTCTTGAATCAATGCTCCCTGGATGGAAATTTCTTGGCCTTGATGCCAATGGTAGATCTGGTGGAATCGCCCTAGGCTTCAACCCACGCACCATTATTCTCTACAATTGTTGGGGTGGATCTGGGCATATTGGGGCAGATTTATTCATAGCTAACCTGGTGTTGGAGATTCAGTTTTATAACGTGTGAGGGCCTTCTCACAATCAGCCTGAATTCTAGGATCATCTTTTGACCTCTTAGCTTCTACAAAAGGAATACCTTATCATGGGAGGTGATTTAAATTTCTCCTTAGGCCATTCTGAATCATGGGGACACCGAGCTCAGAGAGATCCTCTATATGATTACTTTGAGAATGCTCTGGATTCATATAACTTGATAGATATACCCTCTTCGAAGCTGCAACCAACTTGGAGGAATAATAGGATTTGGAATGATGGTCTAGCCTGCAGACTTGATCAATTCCTGTTTAGGGAAAAACTGCTTGACCATGGCTTTAATAATAGACAATGGGTGGGATCAGGAGGCATCTCCGATCATTTCCCTATTTATATGGAAATCTATGGTGGGCATGGGAAGCCTAAGGGGCCATTTAAATTCTTCTCGACATGGTTAAAAGATGCTTCCTACATACACATGGTCACATATTTTTGGAAGAGAAATCCCCCAGATGCTAGAGGAAACATAGCTAAAGGTTTTTCTCACAATCTCACTGAGCTAAAGAGGCTTTCTAAAATATGGGCACACAACAAGAGGGTCAAGGATGATCAAGCCTTGAGGCAAGCAGAAAGTGAGATAGCAGAATTTGAAAATGATCAGGGGGGTTATATAGCTCCATCAAACATAAGCAAAAAATCACGTATTGCTATGCAGCGAGAGGGAAAATCTTAAAGGACCGAGAAGAAGCGTGGAGATTGAGGAGCAGGGCAATCTGGATGCAAGAGGGAGACGATAATACTAAATTTCAACACAAATTTGCAAATGGGAGGAAAGCAATAAACACCATCTGGCAACTCTCGGATGAGCGAGGACAAACTGTAAAACTTTCCCCCAACTGGCTTCACTAGCATCCTCTCATTTCAAAAATATTTACAAAGCTCCCCCTGATGTCAATCTAGCTGAAATAATTCAAGTAGCTCAGATTTATCCTTGCTTTTTGGAATAGGAGGATGTCAAGGATTTGACTATGGAAGTCTCCCTAGAGGAACTGGAAGCCACTCTCAAATGTTTTAAGAAATATAAGAGCCTTGGGCCAGATGGGTGGTCGATAGTGTTCTATCTAGATTTCTTTGGGATTTTGGGTGCAGACCTCCTCAAAGTCATTGAGGACTCCAGACTTAACGATAGAATGCATGCTCCCTTCTCCTCAACCTTTATTACACTCATCCCCAAGATCGATAACCCGACCTCTTTTGGTGACTACAGACCGATTTCCTTATGTTATTTCATTTATAAGATCATGGCCAAAATTATAACCAACAAACAGAAACCTATCTTATCCAATCACATATCTCTGGAGCAATTTTCCTTCCTACAAGATCGCCAGATCCATGAAGCCATGGCAACAACTCAAGAGATATTTCACTCTCTACATGTCAAGGAAATGAAAGGTATGATTCTTAAGGTAGATCTCTCAAAGGCTTTTGATAGAGTTTGTTCGTTGTACTTAAGAATGTTGTTAACCCACCTGGGTTTTCCTTTTGCTTTCATTAATTGGATTATGAGTTGTATCACTGATAGACCATTCAGTGTTCTGGTTAACGGAAGCGCATCTCCATTATTTCATTCTAAAAGAGGCCTATGCCAAGGATGACCTCTATCACCATTACTTTTTCTCCTCATAATGGAAGGGCTCAGCAGAATAGTCAAAGAAGAATTCAAAAGGGGCATATTGCATGGCATAAAAATCACGGATCACTGCATCTTGACTCATCTGTTATTTGTGGATGATGTCTTGATATTTATCAATGAAGGCATTGGGGACCTGACGAATATGAGGAATATATTTTCCCTATTCAAATCATCCAATAGAATGACTATTAACTGCACCAAGCCTACTTTAACAGTGGCAGGATTCTCCCAGCATGAAATCCATTATGCTCTTCAAAAATTTCAATTCTCCTACCCGGTTCTTGAGGAGGGTCTCAAATATTTAGGATGCAAGCTAAAACCTCTGGGCTACAAAACAGCAGAGTGGACCTGGCTTATTGCAAAGATGGAAAAGAGACTCAACATTTGGTATCATAAACATCTATCCAGGGCAGACAGGCTTGTTCTCATTAAAAGTGTACTAGAGGCCACCCCAGTCTATTGGATGACCCTGGCATGGATTCCCAGGGGAATTCTCTCTAGGATACAAGCCTTATGTTGAAAATTCCTTTGGAAGGGTATTCAAACGGGGGAAATTTTTTGCATGGGACAAGTGGGATGCTCTAAACCTGCCAAAAAAATGGGGTGGCTGGGGGATTAAGAAACTAGAGGATTTCTCCTCAGCACTGGCAGCAAAACTTGGTTGGCAGCTCATTACTACTAGCAGTCTTTGGACAAAGGTGATTGTCTCCAAATACATTGCCCCACTACAAGTGATGGATTGGCTTAGACTTCCTCAAAGGCTCTCCATAGGGATCTCTATAATATGGAAGGTGGTCATCAAGTCTATGGACTCCATCATAGTAGGTATTACTTGGAAAATACAATCTGGATCAGCAGTGAGGATTGGGCTGGACCCATGGACTGGTTGTGGTAATGCTCACAGGCTGCCAATAGAACTCACAAGCCACCTCAATGTAACGAATATCGCACACTCTGAGCATTCCACTTTATTTCAACAAGCATGGAAATCGGCTCATCATTTGAATATCCCATATCAGTGGTATCAGACCTGGAATGATTATATCAAGGCTCTTACAGAAGCACATATCCGAATAAGTGAGGGTGAAGATGAGATAATCTGGGCTCTTTCAAAGGTTGGGAGATACTCTCCAAATGAAGGCTACCTTGTTTTGATTGAATCTCGCAAACCTTTGGACATAGAGTCATGGTGGCAAAATCTTTGGAAATTAAAAGCACCTACCAGATGTAGATTCCTTATGTGGACAATCTTAAAAACAAAATTCCCATAGGAGACAACCTCCTCAAGTGTTCTCAATATGGTCCATATTGGTGCTATCTCTGTAGATGCTGCAATGAATTAGTCCCTCACCTATGTATAGAATGCACAGCGGCACAAGAACTATGGTAATCTCTTTTAACATCGATGGCACCACAATGCAAGTGGACGAGAGCATCTATCACAGAAGCATGGTCTAATTGTTGGACTAATGCCATCCTGACCAAGCTTAGTAACCTACCTCTCCTTGTTTGTTGGGCTCTATGGATTGCAAGAAACAGACTCATATTTCAAAACATCGCCCCACACTAGCCCTCTATTGCTACCTGTATTAGTGAAACTGAGTCAATTAATCATCGGTTACCTTGGGCCTATTTTGACGGCTCCGCCCAAGAGGGAGGATGTGGTGGGGGATCCATTCTTCATTTATCTATCTCCCACCAATACAACATTCAGTTGGGATTAGGGAGGCGAACAAATAACCTTGCTGAATTAACCACCGCAAAATTTATTGTGCAATTTTCTTTGGATAAACATTGCAAAGATCTACAATTATTTGGGGACTCTAAAGTTGTTTGTGATTGGATAAACAAAACTACTAGATGCTCTGCTTTTTCATTAAGACATATTCTGGATGAAGCCTTGCAACTTATCTCTTATTTTGACTCTTTTACATGCCATCATATCTACAGGGAATGGAACACAGCTGCCGACAGACTATCCAAGGAGGTTGCGGACAAGCCTCCGGGCACTTGGTTAATTCAGGGACAGAGGGAAGGTGCTCATTATCAATACTTCCATCGGCCATATATGGACATAGTTGTATAGCACCGGCTCAATGGAAACCATGACTACTTCATATGTTTATTTTTTGTCGTCAGTCTTTATTCCACCTGTAAATATACATATTTTCTCTTGAAATGCTTAGCACTATTCAAGTGTTGGTCTACTTATTTGGTAAATTATCATACAGTATATTACATGACATTGTTGCCTCCCTGTGTGGAAACAAGGCATCAATTTTCTTGAACAGATACACAACTGAACTTTATTTTTGGATAGGCAATCCCTCTCTTATAGCATATGCATCATGCATTTACAACATATAATTTTCCTTACTTAATGAAACTTACGATTTTTCCAAGGGGAAAAAAACTCTTGCAAGGCTGAAATTTCTATGGCAACTGGCTAATGCAAGAGGGATGATATTATGGGCCAGACAGACAAAGAGAAGTGAAAGATAGTATTGGGTTACTTGAATTGGAGAATTCCAGGTTTAACCATAGGTCTAGGTGTATCTCTCATTGAACAAGAATAATTTCTCTATTGAAAAAGGTTGTTTGGTTTTCCCCTTTGTGGGTTTTTTCCCAAGGTAAATCTTATCTTCTTTTGTGTGTAATGATCTCTGCTATTCCATTGTTATTTATGGTTGAAATTTTTAATTATAATTGCTAAATGATATATTGGAATAAGTTGAAAGAAGAACTATATCAAAAGTAATTATCATAATTTCAAAAAATTTGTGCTAACCCTAATTGCACTAAGAAAATCAAGAATTTGAAATGCCATGATGAATCTACAATGGAATATGTAAAGGTTTAGGATGATCTGGATGAAAATCTATTTCATACGTTATTCTGAAGAATCCATCTTGATGACTTCTTGTCCTGGATGTTGAAGAGGTGCATTTTAAGTATTAATGGTTGCGAAGTTGAAGATTTGTCCTTCAGCATGTTGATTTGGAATGGCATGTTGAATGGAGTTTTCATTTATGCCAACATTGATTCTTGAATGCTCTTAATATATGTCATGGATTATATCAGTTGGAAAATTTAACAGACAAGAAGCCCTAGAAGGATGGTAGGAAATCATAGAAGCCCCGCACTTGTTGAATTTTTTGAGGATGAAGATGATTGAATTTGCTTTGGAGACCATCATCATTTGATTCTCCTCATTGTGCTAATTACAATGGTATGTGGCACACCACGATGCTCCCCATGGTGTGAAAGATATACTAAATAAAATTTGATGACCCCATCTTGTGGTCAAAATCCCCATCGTTAGATGATGTGGCAAGTTACTCCTTGGATGGTTTGTTTGTGACAAAATTATTTTTTCTTGCTTCTAAGATAGTCATAGGATGGTCATTCTAAATTAATTTCATAGATCAAAATTAAATTTGCCTACTCGACTTCCAAAAGGAGGTTAATTTGGCTCCAAAAAGAATTTTTAAAAATTGAAGTGTCCTTCCCTCCAAGTCGGATCCCCCCAAAAAAGGTGAGGTTGTCCTCCCTTGAAAATCCATTTCAGCCCCTATAAAAAGAGGTTCAACCTCCCCACAACAATGGCACAAATTGGCTCACATCTTCTATGATTTATGTGTGTCTAGAAGGATGAAATTTCTATGGTTTTCACTGGAGACACACGGATATTGAAAGGTATTTTCTGTGGGTTTTTTTTTCTTGGACTTAGGGCTACACTGGCAGTGGGTTATTTATTTATTTTTGTTTTGGCTAAAATTTCTTTGTTCTAGGTTATTTATAGTAGGATTTTTTGTTTTTTTCTAATTTTAGGGTTGCATTGACTTTCATTTCTTGAGGCACTTCAGCCTCTCTTGGAGGGTAAATATGAACCTACAGTGCAGTGTAAATTCATTCCTCCACCTGTGATATATTACAACATGAACCCAATGTGAATTTGGCCCTCAAATTGTGGCATACTTTAGCCCTAACCTATGCATATTTTGGCCCTCAAAACTCTATGTCTTAAGCACTATTTCGGCCCTCCAAAGAATCAATGGTTTAATCTTGTTTCAACTCTCCAAATATCAATAAGCTTCATTTATTCATTGTAGCATAAGCCCTACTATTGTGCTAATTTGGCCCTCAAAATTCTATCATTAAAGAAATTTTGAGATCAAAAATGAGCCTTAAAACAAAAATGTACAACGAAAATCAACTTTATAAGAACCAGTAGGATTCAAGATGATGATTTCAACCATGGGGGATGATTCACCATTTTTGTAGTAAAAAAATAAAATTATTAATAAAAAAAACTACTTTCCAACTCATATTTTCAACTTATCTCCCTACGATTTTACTCAATTTTTTAGTGGGATCCCATGTTGGATGCATAATTTAATTACACATCCAAGGAGTAACCATGTTGCATACTTTCGATGGACCCGACTACACGAAAAAAATGAGAAAACATGATTGCAATCATGTTTTTTCATGCATTTCTCATTTTTCGTGAACAAGATCCATTGAAAGTATGCAACATGGGTACTCCTTGGATGAGGAATTAAATTTTACATCCAACAAGTGCTCCCACTCGAAATTTAAGTAAAATGATAGGGAGATAAGTTGAAAATATGAGTTCAAAAAGTAGTTTTTCTTTATTCAATCTAAACTTTGATGATGTAATCTAATATTATTTTATTATTTCCACTATTATTTTATAATATTCCTTAGGAGGCCCATTTTGGACCTCAAAAGTTCTCTAATTCTAATCCTTAATCTAACCTTACTTCGGCCCTTTCAAAAGTTAGTGGTATAAGCCTAGATTAAGCCCAAGTTTAGAACTTGTTTTGGCTTGAGACATATGCCCTAAATTTTGTGTTGATTCGACCTTCCAACGTGATTATCTTCTAATCTATAACTCATCAAAAAGTATAGTTATGTTTGAAGGAATTGCAGTGGTGTGCTTGCAGTAACTTGGCACTTTGTTTGTAGCAAGGGTATCTTTACATCAGCATTTAAAGATAAGAGAATTAAAAGAAAATCAGCAAAGGTCTAACCCTTGGCAGAAAGAAGTATATTTGATCAACTATCTAGTCTGACCTAGGCATCCATTATCTACAAGAATCTAAGGACTAGAGCAAGAGCATGCATGATATAAATATTGTTATCTATGTTATGGTGTTGAAATTTAGTGCTTTACTTCATGTATTGACTTGTTTAGTATAAAAGAGTGTATTTGTTTGAGTATACTACAAAAAACCTTAACATTGCATGTAACCCTATATGTTGGCATATACTGGTCAACATACTTGTACATTTATGTTGAGTTGTGGTTAAGAGAGTGTATTTGTTTGAGTATACTATAGAAAACCTTAATATTGCATGTAGCCCTATATATTGGCATATACTCATCAAAGTACTTGTAGATTTATGTTGAGTTGTGGTTGTGAGGGTTGGATGACAATAGATTTTTTGTTGTGATTTGTACTTCATAGAGGGCTATGCAAAGCATTCATCTCCATATCTTCAAGAACAAAGCACTCATCATATCGATGATACACTTCAAATATAAGGAGTTGTGTTTGAGCACTGATAGGGTTTGACTTACATTGAAAATCTTGATGGCCAGTTCGCATTGAGATTCAATAGTGGAATGTATTGAATCATTGAATCAAGTTTACATTGCATAGGCTTCGTTCGTTCAATGCCCTATGATCCTAAATTCATCAAGACAGAAGTTGATACAACTTACAACTGGGCATAGGTCAAACAGATGGCCTATAGGTCTCCATTTTTTAAATTAGAGTTTTATTTGTAGATAATTTATGCCAGTTGAAGAACGGAATTGGTATTAACAGCTAGGTTTTGATCATTTAAACAGAAGAATTTATTGTTTTTTCTAATAACTTTGTGTCAATACTACAAATCAAAAAAATCTAGCAGATTACGTTGATGTTATTTATTTTATTGAGTACAAGGGGTTTCATTCTAAAAAGTGTGAAATTTGGTCTATCAATGTGAATTGAATATTGGAGCCTTGAGGGAAAGTTGCAACTTGTTGAGCAAGGTGGCAGGATGGTGGAAGGCAGGATATTGGATTCTCCTTTAGGTTTGAGCCTGAGAACAAGGTGTCCAAGCATCATTCATATTGAGCTAATAAAGCCAAGCCATTGGTGCATCCTTATAGTTGGAGCTAGTACACCAGGGTGTTGGAGTTGGTAAACTAGGGTGTTGGAGTGTCCTTTCGGTTGTAGCTGATAAATTATTGGGTTAGAACTTCCTTCCAATTGTAGTTGGAGAATCTTGGAAGTTGTAACTTCCCATTGATGTATTCTTTAAAAGACAGACTAAAAAGCATTCAGTGGTTTTTTTCCCGGAATGGCTTCCACCTAATAATCTGCCATCTACTATATTTGATATTGTGCATTGTTGAATGGTGTTGATTTATGTTTTGATCTGATGCTAATGCTAATTAATTATTTGTAAAGTAAAATTAACTAATAGAAGAGAAATATTGCTTCACCCCCCTCTCAATATTTCCAACAATTTGTATCAGATTTGATTCCTTCGGTTGTCACTTAACATCTAGAAGGAAAATCTCGAAGTGCATATATGGGAAATTCAAAGAAAAAAAACCTCCAATGTTCAAAAGAATCAAAGGAAGTCTCCAGTGTTGCATTAATGAAGTGAATCAAGTTAGTCCACCAAATCCTGAATTTGATGAAGCCAAATATGAAATATGGGACTCTAGAATGAAAATCCATTTGCAAGATCAAGGATACGATGTATGTCAATCTTGTGTTTTTAGAGACACGTCTATGGACGAATCTAGAAGGTACAATCCAAAATCCATGAATTTCATATTCAGTGCTCTTCCAGACCCTATAAAATCCAAATTTTATCAGTGCTCATAAGCCAAAAGGTTTTGGAAAAAGCTCCACAATCTCCACTCAAAGAAGCATGTAGGTCAAGCTTAAAATGATGATGATGATTGTGATTCAGATCAAGAAAATGAGGAAAAAGGAGTAGTACATTTGGAACTAGAATTGATGAGTGCCTTATGTGATCTTAACAAAGCAAAAAAGAGAAACCAGGTACTCAAAGAAGAAGTTTCCCTTCTCATACTTCAAGTGCAAGAAGATGAAGAAAAAGAGAAAAAACTGACAAGTCAACTAGAGGAATACGGTCATAAGTATGTAGTTGAAGTTGGTCAAAAGCAAAAAGGACTTGATGCATCCTTAGTAGAAATTAAGAGTCTCGTGAAGGAAAATGAAAGGCAAAAGGAACAAATGCAAGATCTTAAAGTAGTAACAGAAAATGTCACTCTTCTAAAGCTACAAAGAGGAGGCAGAAGAAAGAAGAAAGTCTTGAAAAGTCAGTTTCAGGGAGATATTTCTCAAAAGAAAAAAGAAATTGACATTTTGCTAACTGAAATAGACAAGCTAAGTACGGAGAAATTGTTGGATGATGAAAGGAAGAATAATATTGCTCAGTTGAAAATAAAGGCAAAAGAAGAAGGTGAAGCTCCATGTGTTGAAGACACAAGTTCCCAATCCCCACAAACCAAGATTGATGAGAATCCTGATAGCGGGATCCCTCAAAGGCCAAATGAAAATGAAGGAAAGAAGAAGATTAAAAATTTTGTGGCTCCAAGAAGTAACGTTGAAGGATTCAAGGACAAGGATCAACAAAAGGATGTACATCCTCCAAGAAAAAATGTCTACAAAAGATATTCAAGACAAGAAAACCCATCCAGGTATCTTATTTTCTTAATGGTTATTGTTTTTCATGTGCTATTTTTGGGCATATGGCTAGGGATTTTAAATATCATAACAAGGATGATTATTTAGGGCATATCAAAACCCTAGAAGTAAGGTTGCACGAACTCAATACAGATATTCCAATGGCTTTGTCAGCATAAAGTATATGTTAGTAGCTTCATCATTCAAGCCCAACATTGAATGTTACAAATTCCATAAATATGGGCATATAACTCGCGATTGTAGGTACAAGATGGAATCTTCCATGAAAGATAGCCCTAATATCGGATTCAAAAAGGTCTAGAGAAGAAAACAAAAGCAAGAAGATCAAGTGAATGAGAAAGTATTTGCAATCATTCTTTCGGGATTTGTAAATTTGAAAGGTTATGATGAATCTACAATGGAAGATGTCCTACTTCAGGATGACCTGGCCAAAGAGCTAATTCATCATATTATTTTAAACAATAAAGATTGATGACTCCATGTCCCATGTTGAAGAGGGGGAGTCTATGTGACAGTGGTTTCACAATTGAAGATTTATTCTTTGGCAATTTGAAAAATGTCATTTGTAAATAAGTATTTAGAACAACAGTTAGTGAGTAGATTAATCAACATTGTGTTCAAAGGAATAGCAAGTTCGAAAAGACAAAACTGCAAAAGATCTCAGTTGTGGAAATTCATAAAAGGAATAACATGATATGGGGAGAAAGGCAATCTATTGCAGGAAGTATCAGAGGAAGATAATTGGTCATGGGGAGAGACGTAGTTACAAGAAGATAGACATTTTTCACAAAGTTAGAAGAAGATATTTCGTCAAGGAAAGTAACCCTTTTCCATTAATGTTAAAGGGGGAGAGAAATCAAGCAAATAAGATCAATGCATAAGGGGGAGCAATAGTTGCAAGGGGAGTACATGTGTTTCCATCAATGACAAAGGGATAGATTGTTATCATTAATGCCAAAGTCTATTCTTGAATGCCCTTAATATACATTATTATTACATCATTTGGAAACTTCAATAGACAAGAATCCCTAGAAGGATGGTAGGAAATCATAGAAGCCCCACACTTGTTGAAGTTTTTGAGGATGGAAATTAATTAATTTTTTCTTGATACCATCATCATATGATGCTCATCATCATGTTGATTCCAATGGTATGTGGCACACCACAAGGCTCCCTGCAGTTTGAAAGATATGTCAAATCAAATTTGATGATCCTATCTTGTGGTCAAAGTCTCCAACATTAGATGATGTTTAAAGTTACTCCTTGAATGGCTTGTTTGTGACAAAAATTACTTTTCCTTGCTTCTAATATGGTCAAAGTATGGTCATTCTAAATTAATTTCATATATCAAAATTAAATTGGCCTCTACGACAAGTTGGATTCCAAAAGGGGATTAATTTTGGCTCCAAAAAAAGTTTTGAAATTCAAATTAAAGTGTCTTTCCCTCCAAGTCAGTACCCCCCAAAAAAGGCCAATTAACGTCCCTTGTAAATCCATTTTGACCCCTATAAATAGAGGCTTGACCTCCCCACAACAATGGCACAAATTCGCTCACATCTTTTGTGATTTTCCTGCAGCTAGAAGGATGGAATTTTTATGGCTTTCTCTGGAGGTTGTGATGTTCCCAAACAAGAAAATGTAGAAATAAGAAGTGCAAAGACTAGCTACAGCAATTAAATTTCAGAAATTTACAATCACACATAATAAACACTAGAAACTGAGCCAAAATGTTGAGCCATTGTATTAATATTTAGAAATGGAATACGTCAATGACAAATTTGGAACCTAGGCATGCTACTGTAAGTTATCATAAAAACCCCAGCTAAATACTTGGCTCAAAGTGTTGGAAAGTCCCCTCCAAAACTATACCCTTCTATTAGTTGTAGGTGAATAGGTGTTTGGGCCCTTTAAAGTGCCCAAAAAATTCCACCATTTAATTGGAGCATCCCCTCAACAAACCCAGAAAGGGTTTGGCCCCTTTCCAACCTACCTCAGGACCCCTAAAAAAGTGCATATGGCCCTCCTACTAGTAACTCGCACTCCTAGAAAATACCTCTGCAAAAATGTGCCCTAAACTCTCTGTGAATGTTCCCAAATTTCCCCACAAAAATCCCTTCATAAATATCCCAACTTTCCAGCCCTTTATATCTCCTCTGGCTCAGTCACTCAACCCCTATGTAGGCCTTGCCTTGCAATCTCTATGCAAGCCATAAAATGGCGAAATTGTGCCAGAAAACTCTCAAAAATTCAACCCTACAAACCACCTCCAATATATTGAAATTACCAACAAAAAAACATGTTAGATCCCTATAATACTAGTGATTCCCCCATTACTATTGTCATTGTCACCCCTATTATTGTTTTTGTGCCCCTATTGTCCCCATATTGTTATTATTGTGCCCCATAGAAGCCCACTATTGTTGTTGTTGTGCCCTTATATTATTATTGTTATGTCGGCTTTGATTATATTGTGACCCCTTAGACTCATATATATATATAGAAACGAGGTTTTGTCATTTGTATCATCCATGAATTGTTCATTTGTGTAATGTAAAGGAGGTTTCCCCCTCGAAGAGGCTGAATTCTAAGGC
>Ga0181465_100548_pt2 | contig 12369 bp, 11 predicted proteins | sample InSIn3gowninarea_FD_119076 | JGI IMG/M metagenome (GOLD analysis project Ga0181465, IMG submission 119076) | Clean room microbial communities from NASA Spacecraft Assembly Facility at Jet Propulsion Laboratory, Pasadena, California, USA -... ... | reverse complement strand
TGTGCGAAGAGAAAAAGACAAATTATATCTTCCACTTGACGAATCTTGCAAGATGATGGCAAGTATGGAAGGGCAATAGGAAATAGTCACGTAATCAATACATACATAGATTGATTTTCTCCATGCACAACTAGAAGAATCCAACCTAAGGGCCTGTGAGTTGGAGAAGAACAACATGGATTTGAAGGAAGAGGTTCACCACTACAAAATGACGTTAGAGAGGCAAGAGGATTGAATGATAATGAAGTTGATTGCCAAGGATATTGAATTTTCTATCTTAGTGTTAGAAATGGAGCAGAAATACAAGGTTGAATTGGGAACTCTCTTTAGTGAGCTCAAAAATATGCAGAGGGAAAATGAAGAATTATGCCTTCCTCTTAAGCACTCTTGTAACAAGATTAAAGTTATGGAGGGACAACAAGTATTATCAAGGGAATTAATGTATACATAAATTGATTTACTTCACAATGAGTTGTATGAATCCAACATAAGGACCCATAAGTTGGAGAAGGATAGCATGGATTTAAAAGAAGAGATTAAGAAGTATGAGGTGACAATAACTGAGCTTCTTTTTGAATTTGAACAGGGATCCAAAAGAACTTTTGAGTCAGTCAAGAAAAGAGAAAGTTTGGCTGGACAACTAGAAGCATTGAAAATTGAAGTGGCTGATTTAATGGGGAGAAGGAAAATCTAAGTAAAGGGATGGTGGGTAAGGTATCTGAAATGGAAAGTCTATGTCAAGAACTAGATTGTCACATTAAGGTTCAGAGTTTCCTTCAAGAAACTCTGACATAATTAGATGATTTGAAAAGAGAGAAATAAAATCACACCCTTCAGTTGGAGCAATCTTCTGAAAGGATTCGACAATTGGAAGAAGAAAAGGTGGCCTTGGGAGAGGAGGTATCCAGGCTTCAGGAAAGGAGGGATAATTTACTTCTTAAGGGTGATGGAAGTCATAAAAGCTCATCTGGATTTTAGAAAGGCTTACTTGTTGCTAAAGAAGAGTTGTTGAAGAGAGATGAAGAGATTGAATCCCTGCATAGGCAGTTGGAAGGGGATTCTAGTAGTGTGTTGTTCTTGGAACAAGAGGGTAAAGAGTTAAGAGAAAGATTAAGCACATTAGAGATTTCTTGGGTCACATTCCAATCTAAAGTTGAAGAGAAATAGATACATTTGATTGAGGTTCAATTGGCTCATTCTAAAATTCTTGAGGAAATCTAATGTAAGCACTCTAATGTTGAGAACCTAATGAGAAAAATGAATCTCTTAGAGATAAAAAATATGGGATTGAAAGAGAAGATTGGTAAAGAGGTAGAAGCTCATGAGAGATTATCTTTTGAGATTCAACAAAACAATGATGTTGCAGCTAAGACTAGGTGGAAGCATAAGAATCTCTAGAAGATTTACAAGGGAGAGAGTCTAACACATCAATTTCAAGGTCATGATCCAACATCTACTTATAAATAAACAAAGATTTAGGAAAAAGGTGTACCTTAGTAGCCCCATCTGGTGCCTATAGACATTTAATTTGGATCGAACATTCACAAACACATAGACACAAGTTGAGTAGATATTTTTATGTTAAAGAAATAATTCTAAGAAGAAACCATAGGATTATCTGATATCTCATTCAATCCACTTAATGTAACACTATATAATGGCCACTCAATGCTCATCCCTACTAAGCATGTGTTAGTAGTGAAGAGAGGGAGGTCACTACCACGTCAACCTTGGGACTTGCATCTAACATTAATTCCACATCGAAAAAGCATTAGAGTCATGTTGCACCTTATAAACCCCATGAGTTACTTAGAGAGTTAAAATGTAGGACTGAAAAAATAAAAAAATAAACACATACAAGTAGAGTAGGGATTTTCCTAATAAAGTTTCAAATTGGCTTACATGCAACACAAAAACAACATAATCCTTTTATGTGACAATGGACCAAATTTCTTCAAACTATGATTTTGGTGCATCTAAGGCTTGTAAGAGGTCTAGTTTTAAGTTACCAATTTTTGTATTGAAAGATTTTAATTCTTCCTCTACATCTCTCATGGTGTTTATGGTGAATTATTCTACTATTGAAATCAAAACTGTCATTTCTTGTGAGTTTATCATAATCTAATTTTGCAACAACATATATTGATCCTAATTTTGTGCAAAGGTAGCTTTTGTTCTTTGAATCTCATCAATCAAGGAGCCCCTTTCCATTGCTAGTTCTTTCTTAGAATTCTTCCATCATTCTATATCACATTTTATTGTTTCATTTACTCTCAATAATGCATTGAGCATCAGATCTGTTTCCCTAGTAGTCCCTTGACTCTCCTTAAACCTTTTAAGTATAACAACAACCTCACTAGTTTTCTCGGTAGCAATAAGTTTGACATCACTAAGCTCAAACAATAGTATTTGTTACTAGCAATAATCAAATTAAATTATTAATCCATAACAATAGCCAAAAATTGGAAAAAATAATCAAATGACTATTGATGTTATAAAGAAATAACAAATAGATTAAGCACACATGATAGCATCTGTTACCAACAACACTCAAATTAAATTATTAAGCCATAATAATAGCCAGAAATTGGAAAAAATAATCAAATGCCTATTGCTATTATAAATAAATAACAAATAGATTAATAACACACTATCATCTTGATCAATAATTGGATTTTAAAAATGGACAAAGAAATGGGAATCAGGTATACATCATAATATGATGCAATAAATGAATGGTCTTAGGACCTCTTTATCTTTTCTCCAACCTGATTCATCCTCCCTCATCCCTTCTTCTTCTGTACCAAGCATTCAGGCCATCTCTAACTATAGGATTTCAAGTTCCTTGTCTTTATGACTTACCTCTTCTTGTGAATGCTTAAGCTCAACAACAAACATTTCAATTTTATGTCTTCCCTCCTCCTCAACCTTCCTAAACTCAGCTAACAAGGAGATTAACTAGGAGTTAATCATGCTAATCCTAAAACTAGTGGCTAATAATGATGTTAGGACCCTTAAAATGGTTAAAAAGAGGTTCCATGATTTTGTGATAAAAATTTTGATAATGAAAAAAAGTATTAGGGCCATTCATAATGGATTTTTTTGCATAAAGCATTTGCTGCCACATTGTATAGCAATCTCCTATTTGGATAGTTCCACCTCTAAACGTACTCTCTGGTTGGACCTTGGATTAAACAATGAGTGTAGCTCATAGCACATAAAATCCCTATTAAGGTTACTATGGAGCTCAACAACTCCCAAAAGGGCATAAGCAAGTCATAAAATTTCACCCACATTGGGCAATTGTAAGAAACAAATCTTTCGACCGTAAAATCTTTAGTCCATTGTGATAAAATGACCAAATGATTCCCAAAGGTCTAGGTCTCCCTAGAGAAACAGTTCATTGCTCATTTTTTGGTCTAAAAAATAAAAGAGTAAAACCACTATGTTAGATATCCAATGGAAATAACCTTCTATTGGTATATTTAACAAGTCTCCTAAATCTAATAGTGGATCATAGTCTTAGGTGGGAAGGGGGAGGGAGGTCATCTACCCAAGAGGTACCCAATTAGAGTCTTGGAAGCTAAATTGTAAGATAAAAAATTTAACTAATCATAATCAATTATAACATCAACAGATTCAAGTTTACCTTGTGGTACACCTTTGCGACAAACTCTTGAGGACTTTTTGGTGCCATATTTCCTACATTCTTCCATTGCAACTCTCTTTTCAGACTAAATTAGAGCATTATACAAGGTTGAGTTCAAAAGGATCTCATTTGCAACCATGTTTTGGAAGAGAAACAACCTTCCCAAAAGGACAATGGTAGGGTTCATGCCAAACTATGAAAAATCAACTTACTATATTTTTTATGATTGTGGAAAATTTGGCAAATTGATACAAACATCTATGATGTGAGTTGCCTCATTCAAGTGAATTAAATTACAATCAACCCATTAATAGCTAAAATATTCCCTATAATCATTATTCCAACATCCCCATCACCTAAGAGACTTTCTTAAGAACTCGTGAAGAACCAAGCTAATTAAAACTTAACTTGGAATATGTGTGAAAAAGGATAAATTTTCTATTGAACCTAGTACTTACATATTGTAGCTAATGGTGAGTTCATTGAAGAAAGTGATGAGGAGAGAGATAAGGAGGGGCCTAACACATAATCCAACATAGGGAACCTCTAATAGGAGACTTTAGAGTTGTCATATTAGAGTTATAGAAGAGTTATTGTAGAGTGGGGCATCTTTAAGGACAAGTTCAAACCTTTTGTGGGACGTCGTTCTTGGTCTTTTCTACATATATAGAGTTTGCAACTATTCTTGAATTATTTTACTCTTTAGAGGTTGGAACCTTCTCTCTCTCTCTCTCTTTACATTTTGGATAATTTGTATCTCTCTAGTGTAGTGTAGTTTTGTTCTATAGGTTTTCTACATGCTGCTAAAACTAGTCTAATCCAAAAAGTGATGCATTATTATGGCTAGTTTTAGTATCTTTATAAGTGCCCAAATTGTTCTTAAAACCAAGATGCATTATTTAGTGTCATTCTATTGGAAAAAAATGATGTTTTGGGGTTATAAAATACTTAGAATAAATGCATAGGCTTTCCAGGATGGCTGCACTAGGTTTCTAAGCAGCATAATTTTGCATATTTTGAGGATTTTGGGTAGAGTGCTATAATTGGGATTGTAGAAGGGATATGTTTTTCTCCACATAGGTATTTAGTATCTTAAACCAAAGGGTTTTATGTGGGGTATGTCTTTAAAATTGGAAGTATTCTACAAACACTAATTTTTCTTCAGTATTTCTAAATTACCATAAAATAATATAACTTTCTGTAGTCTTGCATAATGGATAGTTTATGGTTGAAAAACTAATTTTAGGTTTCATCATGGATAATTTATGGCTAAAAACCCTAATAATTAAGAATTAACTCATTTATAGTAGGGAACATCTTGTCAAGAGGAAAGTTGATTACATTTGTGCATATTTAATGCACATATGAAATTATGCAAAAATATGCAATAATTACAATAATTAATGAAAGAATCTTTTATTTGTAATTATGAAAAAATATGCCATACTTGACTATATAATACCTTGGGACTTGTTAAGGGAAGTATGGGTTGATTCAAAGATCTATTAGTGGATGAGTGTCCCTAACTAAGGACATATCTATTTAAGGCTTAATTTGGCCCTAAGCATGCACATATTTGGGCTAGCAAGTAGTGGATTGAAAGATATCCCATGAGGATGCAATTGTTGCTCTTGATTATTCAATATTACTAGTTATAGGGTATATTGTTGTATCCCTAGGGTTTGTTGACTATACTGATTATTTTTGCATCTAGGGTTTGTTATTGTAGTCCTAGGGTTTGATAAAAAAAATTAATATAAATAAATAAACTACTACTAGGGATGGATATCCTAGAAATTAGGGTTATCCTGGTGCTAAAGATGGGTTGGGTTATGGGGTGGAGTCTAATAGATCATTAATAGCTGCAAGGTGTTGATGGTTAGCATGTTTTACGTCAGATGTTTGTCTATCCGCATAGTAATCCCTTTTAGGTAGTCTCCACAACGAATAATAGGTAGTTGAGCTTCTTATTGCAAGTTGACCTTGGTCAAACAATTTTCCTTGTTGAAACCTATAATTAAACTACATTCTATTTCCGGTTGACATTAATCAACATAATAGATATCTATAATGTATGCATATTGAGTTTATTGTATTTTTACAGGTGAAATTGAATTTTTTTTACGTAATTCAAGTCATCTTGTTTCTATCCTTATTAAAGAATATATTTTCTACATGTAAAGAACCTTGTATTACAAATTAATTAAGTAGGACTATTATAGTGGTATTAGAACTTGGGTGCGTGAAAGATTCTAGAAATAGAATCTAAAATTTTAAAGAAGTTGGAAAGAAAAGAGGAAGAAATTAGAAAACTCCATCTTGACCTATAAATGTAGAAGGAAGTGAGGTGAGTAGGAAGCAACAACAGAGCCTATAGTAGAATCAGTTGAGAAAGAGGATTTTAATTTCAAAAATTTAGAGCAAGAGGCTCAAGAGAGTATCTAGGGTTTTGATGATGAAGAACCTAAGAATAAAATAAGTTAGGGGGCTCAATATAGAATAAGCAACAACATATAGAAGATAGAATGACAATTCACAACAAAAATCCAAATAGATTGCAATATAAGATCATAGAATCACAATGGAGCTCATTTGAGTTCATGAAGTCACTAATGGACCCACTTGAATCAAAAAATTTAGAAATGAGCAAAAGTCCTAAAAGAGATTAAGATCAAATTTGCATTATATGATGCAAATGAGGCTTGGGTGCCCTTATATATTAAATATGGGATTTTTTAGCCTGAAACCTAGCCTACTTACTATTTTGAACCAAGTTTGTGGTTTCCCTTATGCAAACATGGGCCCATCACTCGTCCACTACATAATTAACATAATTATCCATAGTCATACATATTAATTTGGGGACATAGCATGCTTCGACCTCAAAGCATGGGTCTTCATTATTTGCATGATCTTCTACATCTATAGGTCCTCCACTTGTGGTATATGAGTCTTCCTTTAGTATCATTACATTCCTCTTCTTCTTGAAATGATTTACCCTCAAAGCATTGATTTGTGAATGCTTCTACCTTTATGTCTTATCATCATTCTCCTTTGATGATTTATTTACATCTTAGACTATTCATCACACTATTTATCTATTTGTAGTTTCTATTACACAAACTATTGGTTAAAATTAGGGTACCTGGTGGGACCCCCTTAAACTAACAGGGGAGGTTATTTGTTATTCATTGACGAATCATGCATTAATTACATATTTAGAAATAAGTCATGAAAACATCAGAAGAATTTGGGGTACAAAGGAATCTTCACTAAATAATCATTCATGTACATAGAATATTCTTAGTAGATAAGGATTTAACTCTAGTACATTGAATGCTAGAAACCTAGTAGATAAGGATTTAACTCAACTCTCATGGTTTCCAAGGGTGAATGGAAACCCTATTTATAAGTTTTCTCTCTCATAATAAATGAAATGACCTAACTATTCCTATTTTTAGGTCATGATCATACATTTCCATTAAAACCTCCATATATTAGCATTAAATATGACTATTTTAGCCTTAAGTACGGTGCTTTAGCATTAAATGTACCAATTTTGTAATAAATGCATCATTTTAGCCTATAATGTCAGTTGTTTGATTGGTTTGACTTAGTCAAACTATACCCTAACCTTAAAATGACATCATAATCCATACATTAGGTCGACTGGGCCTCATAAATGCACTTTACATCATTAATTAGGGTCGACTGGGCCTTAAATGTGTCAGAATTCTATACTTAAGTCGAATAAGGGAATTGACCATATTTGATCGTTCCATAAATGCACCTAAAAGTCAGTTTCTTTAAGGTATGATGTCATAATTCTATACTTTTAAGTCAGATAACATCATAGGAGGTTGTACAACCTTATTTAAGGTGGTTGTACCTTTATTTTAATCATTTAATATATTATTCTTGCAGATTTGACTGTTTGACTACCAATGACCAGCCAATTTGACTGATTTGACTGCCTTAAAAGTTGGTGCCATGTCATGTCATCTTTAAGGTTGCCACATCATCCTCAAGGATGCTACGTCATCACTAAGACTACCATATCATCGCCAATGCCTTTGACCATGATATAAGGGTTGTTTGATTCAGTCAACTATGTTTGACTAGTTATTATACTCCTTCTAAGGTGATTTTGCTTCTTCGTAGATGGTTTTGAATTCTCCTAAGGTAATTTTTGCCCCTTCTTAGGTGGTTTTAATCGTCTTAGGGTGGTTTCATGTCATGTCATATTTGTTTGATGATGATGCATCATTTTCTAGAACTCTTTGGCTTGAAATCATCATAATGAGGAAAATCTTGGTTTCCCTTAAGCGAATATCTGGCTTTTCCACTTCATTTTACTATCGGAGTTTCCTAGATTGGCCAGGGACTGAATCTTCTATAAATATCTCACCAGACTCTAACCTTTTGATTGTCCTCACTCAAACATATTTGGAGAAAATTGGGTAGGATAACTAGTGATGAGCCTCCTGGCCCCTTACACGAGGATAATTTTCTTAGGCATTTTCAAACTTGAACTTATTGGAATGTGTTGCCATATTATTTTTTCACATTTTGATATGCACTAGTCGATGATTAGAAAATGTCGATTCACTTTGATGTACGCATTTTTTTTGGTTTTTCAATTTTTTTGGATTTTATATATCTTTCAGATTTTTATTTTTTTTGAATAATCACCTAACTGATACCAAACTGCAACACATACCAAACTGCAACACATCAATATGAATTTATCTTCTCTTTTTTAGGAAAAGTATGGTTTTAGACAACTCCCATTAACCAATGTGAGTAATGGGGATCCATCTAACTGCTCTAGTTGTATCAAACTATTACTATTAATTACTGTAACTCAAAATTCTCCTGACCACTTTGTTTTTTATTTTCTAGGTTTGGTTCTACACTTGTTATCATATAGTAACACCTGCTCACCTTCTTTAAATTTTGGAGGAAAGAAGTGGTGGTCATGCCTTACTTTTTGGTGTCGCTTTCCTATCTTTGTCTTTTTCTTATCATATCTGTGCTTGAACCCAAAATAAGAGTGGTAGTTAAAATATAAGATTGTAAAATCTTATATTTTACAATCTTCATTACATTTGTTTCAACTACCATTGGTAGAAACACTAAATTTGTTTCAACTACCATTGGTAGAAACACTAAATTTGGCTCTAAAATCTTCTCTATATTTCAAGAGTAATTCTAGGATTGTATCATGGTCAAATTTAATGTTTCTTATATGAATTTAGGGTAGGTGAATCTAAACTCACTAAATCTGTAAAAAAATTATAGAAAGGCGCGAATTTGGTGCTAAAAATTCTACAATTACAATCACTAATGATGTGTTGTATGACATAAGAGGGACCTAACACTTGGTCCCATGGAAATATAGCCTTTAGAGGGTTATGACCAAAGGGAATCCCATATGAGGATAATTCCCTTCTATTATTTTTTTAATAGGAGTTTTCTACACCATTGGTTTCTCCTGTTAGTTGGCATAGTCTAATTCATTCACAAGGGCCCCTTACATGGATGAGATGTTGAGTAGATTGTAGTTATATAACTTTTCATGAGGGTGCACGAGCATGCTTGCATTGTGAATGAGAATGCATACATGGGTCTTCCCTCTATCTTAAAAACCTTCACTATCTTTTATAAGGAACCCTTAGGCATTGTATTCATACATTTATTATTCTCTATTAATGTTATGTTGTAATTTTGAATTTCCAAATCTCTCTCTCTTTTTACTTTGGTTCTTTGTTTTGTCTCTTGATTAGATCTTGTCATTTACTATTGGTTAGAATCTATTTTGTTTCCATAATATTGTACCATGTAGGTCAAGATACGTTTTGGTTTTTGTGCAATAAAGACACATGCAAAGCCACTACGGTCGTCAACCCAAAGGCTTCAGTTTTGACTTTTAGAAAAATGCATAACACTTAGTTTAAAAAAGGTGTAATGCACTGCTTGTGTTTGCACCTAAAAGTAGTATGAGAGTTTGTTTTTACTATCAGATCTAAATTTCATCTTCACACCCAAGTTATTGAGATCACCTTGACTTGTTCTTCTATCTTATATTGATTGGAAAATTACAATGAGTTTATTTTCCTTGATGAAAACTAGTTTTCCTTTGCTTACACTCTTTTGATGATTCATATTCTATTAATCCTACTTGGATCGTTGCATCAATTAGTATCAAAGTAGTTTGCTTTTGGGTGAGAAATTTTATTTTATGATTATTCTTTCTTCTTTGATTTCGGTTGTTATGGTCAATACATGCTCCATGGAAAGGACTATAGGTTGAAACATGGAGAATCCTTTTAATCAGATTGATAGACTTTAGTATCACCAGTTTAACCATTTATTATAGGGACTCATTTAGAGAGAAAATGGGATCAAATAAATCAACTCAGTCATTTTATAAAAGGAACACTAAAGCACAAAGTAGACCAAATTCAACTTATGATAACGAAAATGAAGAGGGAGTAGAAAAAGTCATATTGCATGATAATTGAATTAGTGAGCCTTATAGCTCAACTTCAAACTCAACAAACATAATCGACACCAAATTATTTGAGTTCAAATTCTCCTCCTCCTTCTCTTCCATATTTATCTCATTCTAGCATTTCACATGTACAAACTCCATCTTCCCTTCATAACCAGTCTTCATAGTCATGGGTGTCCTTGTTGCAATATTTACACCATTTTTGACTTTTCCCTTTTTCTTTGGTGTTGGAATTATTCTTCACATTATTCATTTTGTTGACTTGGATTTTTGGTTTGAATTACCCCCCAATTGTTGTTTTGGGGTTGGTTACCTCCCCATTGATTGTTTTGGGTTGGGTTGCCCCGTTAGTTGGTATTTTGGTTCTGGGTACCTCCCCAATTGTTGTTTTGGGAGAAGTTCCCTGAAAAAGGATTACCCCCATTATAGGAATTTCTATTCAATGGATTGGTTTGGTTCATTCTTGATATTAGTCCATTCCCATAAGAACCCAAGTTATTGTTCCAACTGTTATTTGGGTAGGTAGGGCCTTGGTTAAAGGTAGTGGTAACCCCCATGGAATTGGTGTTGAAACTAGGACAAGCTTAACATCCAAGGTTGGGTATCCCCATTTGGTAACTAAGGTTAGGTGCAGGATTTTATAGAAACTATTTTGGTTTCCTCTAGTCCAAGGCATTGAGGTGTTTGGTACTAGGTTAGGATTATGGGTACCCCAGGTGGTATTGTTAGGTCCTTGTCCATTTGGATAAGCCTGGAATATGGTACTTCCAATTCCCTAATACTGTTGTAGGATGCCACTACTACTTGCATTGAAGTTGGGCATGTTAGGTGTTCCTCCACTGTTATTTCCAACTTGGGTATTATTTTGAGGATTATTGGGTTGTGCATTTTGGAATCCTTGATTATTATTCATCGTTTGTTGATGAACCAACAAGCCATAATTTATGAATGGATTTGTATTTTTGGATCTCTATTTGTGAATCAAATCCTGATTATTCTCAGTTGGATTCAAGTTCCACATTAACTACGATGGTTTGGAACTCTCTGGATTCCCATTGGATGCCATCTTGCTTTTCTATTTGAATAGGGGATTTTTGTGCATGCTCACTGGTTCTTCATTTTGTGGTGAAATTCACTCGACATATCTAATGATTCCTCGATGTCTTCAGTGGATATCTCATCTTCTATGATGCAACAGGATGGTCCTTCTTTTGTGAGGGTTATTTTTAGGAAGTCATTGATCATGGACTCCAAGGTTCTTTAGAAATGTTTTGGAAGCGTCTTAGTATGTCATGTTTTTCTTAAGAATACACAGTAGCATGATGATAGAATGGTGCACGAATATGCGAGTACATGGTTGTTATGAATTATGGCCCTTGGATATCTCATCTTGAATCCCTCATACATTCCATTTCCTATTGCCATTGTCCTTGGTGTTAGAACTAGTCATCCCTTTGTTGCTAGCCATGTCCAAAATAGAAAAAACTCAAACAAAAGAGTAAAGAAAAAAATATATATACGTAACCCCAAAAACATCATTTGTCTTGTCCTTAATTTTGTTAAAATCCTTAATCAACTTTAAATAAATCATTGGGATATATTTTTCCCAATCTTCCCTCTTTCATATATCATTGCTTGGGGCAAAGAAGTCCAAATCAAAACTATCTGCACCATTGATCATCAAATCTAGGCTTTTAACTTGATAAAGGACAACACATTTATTTTTGTGTGTTTTTTTGTTCTTACTTGTTAATTATTTGTGTGATTTTCTTATTTGTCGCATCTATGTCAATCCAATGGCATATTGCAATAATGACATCATGGTTTTCCATATCATGGTGCATCTTTCCATATGCTATAATAAAACAGGTTGCCCAAACATGTGGATTTAATGCAAGATTAGCAACAAGTAACATTCATCACATTCATTCCAACTCACTATCATTTTGAGATCCTATCCATATCCTTAATACCTACCTGTCCTCTCAAGGGGGAATAATCCCTAACCAAATCATCATTCCATTTTGAATCTCCCTAATCATCATGACGGTAGGGGAATCCTAGTGTGCCCATTTCCTTTTTTCCAACATTCTTTGAAAAAATGTTGCTTCTTCAAGTCACAACACTCTTTCAAAGAGGGAAAAAATGTAGACATTTAAATCTATACTAACATATTCATTAATCATGTACCCCATTATTCTACATT
>Ga0181465_100960_pt1 | contig 12372 bp, 9 predicted proteins | sample InSIn3gowninarea_FD_119076 | JGI IMG/M metagenome (GOLD analysis project Ga0181465, IMG submission 119076) | Clean room microbial communities from NASA Spacecraft Assembly Facility at Jet Propulsion Laboratory, Pasadena, California, USA -... ... | reverse complement strand
CCGTTGTCCTGTGTGCCGCCGTCAATTTTACGGCGCTCCCCTCCTATCTCGTCCTGCTCCACTTCTAGCTACAGTACGGCATCGGCTCGAGTCAAAGTCTTTACAAGACTTTAAAATACCTATCCTCCATACTGAGTAATACAGTACAGTATGCATTTTTCCGACTTCAGCCTTCGCCGACAGGTACCACTCCAAACCCAATTCTATGCTCGTGTCAAAATGAGCAAAGGGATACTGCTGGTGAACAACTCTAATCTGGAATACAACATGGCTTCTGAAATGAAGTGCTCTTTGAACTCGGTTGATCTGCTGGGGTTCAGAAGACAGACGTCCTGACCTTACCGTTTAGTACTGTCGTCGGGCGAGCAAGTGTCTCGGTTGTGCAGACCGACATGGATAGGTATGTTAGCATTCAGAAAGGTCGTCGATCTCGTTCTCCTGCTGTACTCGACATAAGCCAGATTGCTTGCGAATTCATACCATGAAGCATTGACATTGGTCAGTATCGCTGAATGGGTCAATTCAATTCGAGTACAGTACCCACTGATACAGCTTGAGTTAGAGACTGGGGTTCTGTACAGTAGTATAGCAGCACGCACATTGTCTCTGCATTCTCAGTCTGTCGTATCTTTGAGTTCATGGTGGATTCTGTATGGATGTGCATGTGGATGTGGACTGCCAGCTCGGTGTCCTCTACGAGAGTAAGCAGCCGTCTGCACGGGTCGTTCTTAACCTGGTCTATCTACTTCGTTGCCGAAAGGTGGTACATGGTGCCTGAATGCCCAGAGAGCTCTGAGGGAAAAGGGAAATGTAACGGAACAAGGGAGTGTGCATACAATGTTAACGGAAGGGAGATTGTCAAGCAAAGCATCCCGTTGAGTGAGGTAGGTATGTACATACGTACGATACGTTTACCATTGATCACTCATGTATCTGTTATACGTACGAATCATCCTAAGACGCCGACCCGTCCTTGGACATGATCAATGTCATTTCGGGCTTCGTAGTCGGCTGTATCGTCCTGTGCGATTTTCGGAATATTGATTTTGGCCGGAAGAGGTCCTATCAAGGCTGGTTCTGGACTTGATGAAAAAGACTGGTAGATCGTATAACCATGCTGTTGTTCCGAGTCTTCACTGTCGTTAGCATGCAGATGGAGTGTACGTATGTGTTCCTGTGGGTCAAGAATTTTCGGTGTTATGAACTGTGAAGTGAAGATAGGACATCGTGAGTGTGGTCATGATAATGACATTTGTTCGCAGCGATATGCTGTGGAAATGCTATAGACGGTATCTACCAGACTTCACCAACTCACACCGCTTTTGCGAAGTGAAGAAGCAGTCTGGTCACTTCTGTCGTGGTCATAAATGTAACATGCAACAAGGAGAAACGCCTTTCAAAGTACCATCTAGTTCTCATGCAAGACCTTCTTGAACTCCTCCGCCAAAGCCTCTGGCTTGCCGTGGTCCACACCCTTCTGGCCGATCTTGTCTTTGCTGTACTGAGCAGCGTAAGGGTTGAGTCGGAGAAGTACCTGTCTGTTCTTGAGAGGGTTCTTCTTCTGAACGGAAGTTCGCTTGGTGATGGCGTAGCCCTTTGGCTCCTTGAGAACGGACTGGATTTCGCTAGAGTTGATCAGTCGGTTGATATCGGCGTTGCTGACAACGTTGGATGGCAACAGGAAGTCCTTCTTGTGCGAAGAGGCCTCGGTGGTGGAACCGTAGATGTCGTCGAGAGCCTTGAATGCATCGGAGGTCCAGATGATGAAGCGACCGAGATGACCACCTGGTGCGAGCTGGAGCAGGTTTAGAGCAGTGACGGGGCACGACTCGACACCTGGAATGTTTCGGAATGCTCGGACGAGGTCCTTGCCGTCGGACTCGGGGCTATACACGACGAGAGGACCACGTCTCTGTCTGTATCGTCGACCTCTAAGTTTACCCTTGCCTGCTCGGAGTTTGCGCGACTTTTGGACCTTCACGACATCTGGGCCGGCACCGACTGCCTTGAGCAGGGCAACTGCGGCTTGAGTCTTGACTAGGCCTTTCACGGCTTCGGAGGAGATAACGAGAGGAACTTCGGTGACGGTCTCGATTCGGTGGCCACGGGCGAGGAGGAGAGCTGGGACTGAAGAGGCTGCAAGAGCGGATGCAACAGCAAAGCGTCTGAGTTCAATTAGCACTAAGGTCTAAAACATCATGAGTGCGAGTAACATACCTCTGACCCTGGTTGACCTTCTGATGCCACTTTCGCCAGACCTTGGTGGGAGCGAACATTCGACCGGATCTGCACATGTTGCCAAAGGCTGCTTGACCAGCACGGTGTGTACCACCACCGGAGACACGAGGGATACGTGCGACAGCACGACCTGATTTTGTTAATTATTTATGCTCTTCCTCTTGCTTCCAGGACTCGTTACTGACCTGTACCCCATGATTCTGCGGATGTTTGTTCACCTGCCTTTTCGCTCACAGCATATGGTTGTCGCTTGTTCTTGGCCATGCCAGTGTGTACGATCCTGTCCTTATCTTAGCTATGTTCGTGTCGATTTTCATTTCGGGTGTTCGTACTGGACAATATCAGGTCGGATGGGGGAGCTGAAGACAGCAGGCAGAGTGTGAGTCTGTCCGCTGCTTGCGCCATCGGCGCCGATGATACCCACGGTCGGTCTGTTCGACATCTTGAGTGTGTGATAGGAAGTGGTTATGCAAATAGTTTATGGTTGTATGATTGCGCAAATCAATTTCTGAGTGCAGGCGCAGTTCGTGTGGATTCTTGGCACACGGGTAACCTTCCATTTTGATAGAAGTGAAATTAAGGCAGCAAGGCATTAGTTCCTGACTACTGTATCAGACGTGTATTTGTAACCTATCTATGGCTACCTATTTGGTGGGATGCAGGAGTGGCTGACGAGCAGAACAAAGAATGTTTCAAGTCGCCCTCGATACGTCGTCTGGACGTTGTACTGTGTTCAATTTTGCAACGGTCTCCTCCCTGCACCATATACTTGTCGCTTTCTCTACCTGGTTCGATGACATCCACTTACGCCGAGGCGTCTTCGTTATTGTTTCCTCGACTCAATTGCTCACAGCGCCGCCAGATCTTTGCGACTTAGGCCTCCCCTCGCTTGCTTGTGCGATAAATGCTACTAGGTCATATATTCCAATCTGCGGCCAGATGTAGCTCTTCTTGTTGAGGACAAGGCCATCTTTGAAAAGTGACGTTCCTTGATTTCGACGCCTCTCAGAATCACACAGCTACATAACTGACGACCTCACACAGCTGAGAGCTCATTTGGGAGTTGTAGATTGTGCCGATGCCCATTTGTAGCAGGAAGTTCAGTGTGCAATATCATGGGTGGACACGGTGATTTTTCCTCCAATATTACCACTTATCGGAACAAGTAAAGCTATGGTCCAGCTCGCGTTGTACTGATCAATGCCTTTAGCGCGTGAAGCCTGCTGAGTTTCTCATGTTGGAGGTCGGAATTGGGCCTCATGCCGATATATTCCACCAAGAAACCTTATGCTTTGCAGGGTGTTGGAGTTTGGGAGGTAGTTCAAGTACTTCCACTAACTAAGCGTTTCACATGACCAGCATGACTCTCATCCTGGCTCGCTGGTATCGAGATAATACTTTGCTGGGTTCTCGTAAATGAAAGTGGACTTGAAGCCTCCGCCACTCAACACGGAAGATGGCGATAACGGCCAATCACTCTCACTATCGCTGGCGTCAGGGTTTGGAAGTGCCACGCCAGTGGCTTTATCATTCTCGTTGTTGTTGCTCGAATCCCCAGCATACCACTTATCTGGTTGGCAATCTGCTAAGGGTCGATCATCGAAGGCCCGGATTCGAACCCCTTGTCGTCTCATATCGTTGCATGTCTTCACCAACCACGAACATACCTCCTCGTCCTTTGATTCTACGAAATGTTGGAAGGCCAGGCACATTGGAAAAGTAATATGGATGATGCCTAGCGCACCCATGTCCGGCATCAAAGCATAGGGAACGCTTTGTGCGATGCACGTTGCAAATTGCCGCGCTTGTTGTTGGCTTGAGGTGGTCTCCGAATATAGGTTAGCTCCGGGAAAACCCATGCTGTTGAGAAGAAGCTCAATTTGACATATGGTGGTCGATAGAACAAGCTGTATAGACCAGTAAACCAGGCTAGCATTCATGAAAAGATGGTTCTCCCAAGACATTTCACGGTGAAACGGATATGAGTCGTCCTTTCGAAGCTCGTGGCGAATGACGACCGGGCGCGAAAATTGCTTCTTGCCGTGCTCCCATTCTATAAGAACATCCTTCCGTGTATGACAGGCCCGAAGGAGTTCCTGGAGAGAAACATGTATATCTGGAACATGGGCCTTCCTCCGTAACTTATCAAAATCTTCCAACAAGCCTGGTAACTCCACAGCGTAGTCGACAAGCTGATCATGATATGTTTTGCATGGAGTGCTTGACCATGGCAATGTTAGCCAGTCCTCTCTTGCTAGAAATGTTCGTTTGCGGCGGACGATGGCCGAGTATAGAATGGGCAGACGGGCACCCAAGAAAACGTGATGCGACTGCCGAGCACTATGTTTCGACGGGCCTCGCAGCTCAATCAAACGTGCTGCACCTTGAGCATGACTAATCCAGCCAACTGATTTATTGAGCGCATCTCCACCTTCAAATATTTCGTAAAGACCAAGGAGTGCACATGCAGCAAGTACTTCTTCGGATTGGGCACGGGAGCTGTCAGTTAGAGCCCTTTGCAGGTCTTTGAGTGCCTTGCCGTAGACCTTCGTACTCTCCTTCACCAGGCGAATATCTTGGTTGCTTCGTCCAACCCTTGAAATGCTCAAAGCAGAGAAGGCCAAGTCCAAGGCCGGTTCATCCTGAGATAGCTCAAGAAGAACAGAAGTCCAGTTTGGCGGATGGTCACATTTCTGAAGCATTCCATCGTGCACCTCGGCTACCCCATGTGGTAAGTACAAATCCCAGAAAAGCGCACGGCATTGCGTCTCGATAGCTGTCCGGTCAAGTGAAGGCATCAAGGAGAGCGCGACGTTTTGCGCACCACGAGGTACGTAGTATGCCTTCTCAGCCGACTTGCTTGCCGGATGAATAATGAAGCTCAAATCACGTTGATAACCACCACACACGTATCCAGAAGCGGCGCATTGGCCACATATTGGTCGTTTCTGGTCACACTGTGATGAATCAGTACCAGGTCATAGCAACGATGATGTGAACTATACTCCTTTTTTCCTTCTCCTACACGTGCTGCATCCTTTGCTCTTTCCCGGTACTCCCACCATGCTCTGCCATGAACACTCCGCTCACTCACTTTCTCACGCAAGTGTGCGGTTGTACCACAAGAAGCAATATATGCTGAATTTGAGGTGAAGAAGAGATTCACACGTACATTAATATGGAAGAGAAGTTGAAGCCGAGGATGGAGCAACATCGATGATTTCAACCAACGAGGATACCAAAGATCCTGGAAAGCGCTAGTGAGTGTTAGCTCTGAAGCTGATGAGATGAAGTTGCTTGACAAGCTTGGAGGCTTTAGGGCCAAGACGGGCTTCGGAAAGTTTCGCCCGAACGTCCCAGGGTCCTTGTCAAGCTCAATCTGGGCGCTGGTAGCCAACCACAAAGTGGCTGGTCTTCCAAATTGCATAACGAAAAGCAGCCAGAAAATGCTTGTAAGTCCTCTGTTCATCATGGTAGCTTCACTGTTTGACTGTCCAGAGACATCTTGTGCAGTTATTCGCAAGAGTTCAATCGCACGTTTCACGGCATCCTCCATCCGTCTATTCTACAGCCACAGTGACGCTGTTAGACATGATAGTGCCCTTCTTAGGGGCTCGCCATACCCAATAATCGAAAAGTTGGAGCCTTACGTGCGCCGTCGTTACACGATTTTGTCATCTCTCGGCGCACGGTGGATATGTTTTTAACCTGGAATCGGCACCGAACCGTCTGTTCTGGATGAACCTGCGGATCCTGGGGCGAGTTGACGAAAGTCAGAGGTCGCGTAATTGTTGCTTTGCATACAGTAAGCAAGCCCGAAAAACTACAGTAAGTGCCAGGATGCCGGTGCTTAAGCATGAACTTTAATCCGAAACAAGTGAGGTCGTAAAGAATAAAGTACAATATTGAACAGTATTTGTACCTTGATGCAAGAATGTCACACGTGAAATAGGTGCACTGTGCGACATGTCAAAAGGACTCGAGAGGGAAGCGACCATTTCGGTGCACTTCAATCAAGTACTTATGGAGGATGCCGTAACTCAATGGATTGTTTTGATTGCGGGTTGTCTCACGTGCAGTACCGTTGGTGTGGCTGCTGCGTGAAGAAGTTTGAGCTTGTCAGCAGTGACAAACTCCCTGCTTGTCTGAAGAGAGGGGTACAATGCTCCGAGGTCCAGGGGCCTATCATTTAAGGTACCTAAATACGATACTTTCTGTATGACTCGCAACAATCGCTGGAGTGGGGGTTGCACTCTGTTATCGATAGCGAGTGCAGGTGTAAACACGTTGACACACCGTTGCTGCGCACGACCACAACTTTGCTGCATGCCATACAGGGATCACGCTTAACATCAATAACACAATGACAGCCATGCTAGTCGGCACACCATAATTGCGCAATATCCCAGAGATCGTTGTTTTGGATCAACCTTGAACCAACAGTAGTTGAGCCATAGTGCATCCATCTTCGACCTCGAGAGTGCAATGTATTCCAATTTATAACCCAAACACCACTCTTGTGCAATGCATCCTACCATGGCATACGACATAAGCCTAAGCAACATCCCAGCACTTGATCATCTACCTACCCGTAGCGAACCCGAACCAGCCAGTCGAGAGATGCAGTCCACCGCCCATACGAACGGACAAGATCAGCCATTCACTATCGACAACGCAGCAAATGATCTTCGGCCTCGAAAATACCAGATTGACAAGTCCTCTCTGAACCTCAGACGACGAGCTTGGCAGCAGGAGGACAATGACCTTGACCAAGTATTGGATGAAGAGCGGCAGGCATGGTCTAGACGCTCGCAAAAAGATCTCCGGTTACAGTACAACTTACCTGATGCAGTTCAGCCTCGAACCGCGTCAAATCATGGTCATGATGCTGTTGCCGTTAATACCAGACATGAGGCTCAACCTGAATCGGCTCGAAATCAGCGGAAGTCCAATTTTCGCGAAGGCAGCATGAACGAGGGTTCCCGAGCCACGGCTTCGACGTGGCAGGGGTCCCTCTCCAGCCAGACAGGGACAATTGAAGCATCAGACCGGAGTGAGTGCTCTGACGACGATTCAGGTGCTACTCCAAGACCTTCTATTGCAGGTCGCGCAAGCACTAGCTCGTCCTTCGACATTGAAGAGTTCAAGCCACCTCCGGTTACACCATCGACACTCAAATCCACCATCAAACGTCTTGGCCAAAAATTGAAACCTGGTGAATCAAAAGAGAATGTGCCTACACAGATGGTTGACATAAAAACACACCGAACTCCGAAGAGAGGCTTGCGTAAATCAATGTCAACATGGAGGATATTCAATAGCACTAACACAGACAACGAAGGGACTTCCGATGCTGATGACGAGCGTGTCAAGGCTACTAAGACTAGCAAGGCAGGTAGAAGGGTGAAGTCAAACGCAGAAGCCGACCCTATCGATGTCCAGCGATCAATCTTGGATGATCGAAAGCGCAAGGCTGAAATCGCATACTCTCAACAGTTTGGTACAGCAAGGAAGAGGCAGAAAGACAGTTCTGGTCTGCCGAACACCCCCGTTGAGCATGCTTCTCCCGGACCGCTGACAGCTACTAAACGCATGGAAACTCCTGTAGACAGCACAATCGCCAGAGCCATGGAATCGATGCTCCACAAGATCAACGACAATTCTAAGGCTGGTGCTACGAGTTCACCTCGAGGAAAGCCAGCTGGCTCCAGTCCTCTTCCCATCGGCACACCACCCGCGTCCCGCCACGGCCGCTCACTGTCACGAGAATCGAGCTTGAGTTTCGATAGCGACACGGACCGCCGCAAGCGTCAAAGAGTGCAGTACTACAACAAGCTGGAGAAGGAGAACCAGCACCTACGACTCAAGCTCAAGGAAAGTGAGGGCCTTCTCAACCTACAAACATCGCAACGTGCCGCTAGCCAACAACACCATGATACCGACTCTACTCCACTGTCCGGCCTTCGAAGCACATCCAAGAACACATCCAGATCCTCCCTGGATCCAAATTGGAAGCCATACGAAGAACAGCCACAATTACAGCCACAGCCACCCATCCCGCCAAGATCCGCCAGTCGACCAACCACAAACCACGCACGAGGTTACATACACACATCTCAATCAGCATCACCTCTGAAGTCGTCCACGCCATCCCGCTCAAGCCAACCCACAATCACCATCCAACCCGACGACGACGACATCCCTCCACTCCCACCTCTCCCACTGAACCTTTCAAAGAGACTCATACTCGTCCCAACCACAGCAAACAAACCCCCCGTCACAGACACTGCGACCATCAAACGCAGACCCCCTATTTCGCACCACAACAACATCGAGCCAGGTGTACTATTCGAGCTTCCCCGGCCCCTATCAATGGTGCTAGAAGGTATTGAAGATGATGTCAACAACAGTGACGACAACGACGAAAACAGTTTTAGCGATAAGGTTGTCACTACCAAAAGCAAGACACAATCACCAAACAAAACAACTGCCGCTGCAAGATCTCACAATACAAGCAGCATCCAGAAAGAAAACATAGGAGTGAAGCGAAAACTCGCGCATCTTACAGACGATAAAACAGATAAGAATGGCGGAGAATGGCAGTGGCCAGAAGATGCATTCTGAATCAATGATTCAATCAACCAATGAACAGATGAAAGAAAGAAAGGCGGAACCGCGAATCCTGTACGAAAATCCACGAGCATGATTGAACGAAGGGGTACAAATTGAACCTAAAACGCGGTGTGAGTTTGGCTACGGTACTTTTGAAAGGCTTTCGATGCATTGCATTGCGTTGCGTGGTATTTGAGCGAGCCTTGTTTATGCTCAGAGGCGTTTAGGCTACGATGATTGATTACAGTACATGCTTAGTTGGTTGGTTGATTGATGTGTTTCTTGAGCCTGGGTGTTACTGTCACCACCCTGTCACGAAGAAGCCTTCGTGTGCAGACTATCTGGTCTGAATGAATAAACAACAGGTTGAGCAGTCTATAGTAGTTCTTGGTGCTGCACTTTTGAACGCTTAGCTTGAAACAAGCCTACCATTCTAACCAGCACTTCTGAAATTAGTCGTATTAGCAGTAGTCGTGAGGAAGAGAAGTACTGTGTCAAGTAAAAACACTCAGACAGGCGAATTCGTCATTCGGCACGACCTTGCAGATTTTCGCGTAACGTTCTGTGCTGTTCAATGTTTCCACTATGCCTTATGGTCTATAACGTAGCTACGAAGCCTTCTGTCCTGCTATGGTATTACATTGCTATCCATGTTGTCTAGCCAATTCCTTCAGCATCATCTATGCCCGTGTTACAGTGATAGATCAAGGCAATTGAGCTTCCTTGCCTTGCGCAGCTAAAAAGTCCTTCAAAAGTCCTCGATTAGCCGTGTTGAAAGTGGCCTTTAGACTGCTCACTCGTATCCCGGGGTTTCGTTTGACAGCCAGGTTCTTGCTGATCTCGTTCAGACTCATCCTTGCACCACTCCGCTCCAGGTCCAGAGAAGCAGTGCTCACTTGTCGTGCCATGACTCTGGCCATGCCATTCTGAGATCTCGATCTGACTGACAACTTAGCCACAGACGCCGGAGATCTAGTCTTGAGGTTAGGGTTTGATGGTTGGTTCTTAGGCAGTAACAGCTGTGTTGGTTCAGTGAATGTCTTGATCTCCGACTTCTGTTGTTGAGCTATGATCTCAGCTTCATGTTCTTGTGCCAATCTTTGCAGTTGTTTAGTGCAAAAAACTTCCCATTTGTCTTGTTGGCTTTGTGGCCAGTTCAAGTTGATTGACCAGATCTCGCGGTCTCGGTCTTCGAGCATCGGACTTCGACCTCGAGGCTTGCGTGAAAGTACGAGCTGGTCGAGGCCACAGAAGGTTTCGGTATAACCCCATGCCTTAATCTTGCCGTTTGTATTTCTGGTGAAGCAGACACCAGTTTCTGACCAATTATGCTCGAACTCTCGTGAGGAGCTAAAATAGCAATCGGAAAGGATATTGCACATCCAGCTAGGAACGTATAGGACGTTATCGAGGGTAATGACTCGATGGTCTCTGCTGTTGGGCTTGCATCGTATTTTCAGATCCACCGAGCCGATGCCTTTCACAAGGACAGGCTTTTGACCAGCAACCGTAAGGACGTAGCTATCGAACGGAGTAAAAGTTCTGAAGGTAGAATTATCGACGGCAATATGAATGTTGGTTCCAGATGAAAATATCCATTCATAACAAGGCACTTTTCGGTGATGTTTCTCTTTTGAGGACTTGCGGAACGAGCGACGACTGTGAGGTAGAGGATTGGCAGGCTGAATCTGTGGCAGGGACAAATGCCCGCGAGGATCTGTAAAAGACATGACAATTATCCAAAATGGCAAAATTTGGTCGATGCTGGCGAGGTTGGTTGTTGTGAGGCGAAACCTCAGAGTTCTCAACCACACTGACCAAGGTGAAAGTCGTATCATATTGGGCTCAATGGCGGAAGGTGCAGAACAAAACAGCAGAAGGCAAAGGCAAGTGCAACCACGACGAACATCTTGGACCACAGTGGCCGGCTCTTATCCTCAAAAGCTCTTATGGCCATTGCTCAAATGGTCAAAGTTCTGTAAATGTTGTACTCCCAATGGCTTCGGCTAGATTTGAGTAGGAACAGAGCTTCATATACCGAAGCACGATAAGCTATGTGTAAACAAGGTGAGACCATGTGGATTCTGGGTGGGTGCCCACTCGGATGGGTTTGGGAGACGTGTAGTTGTCAACGGGAGGAGGACGAGCCACCAACGCAAGGCTGGCTCAGCACCGAGTCCGCAGCAACACCTGCAATTATGTAATGGTGGCCACCAGGCATGCTGAATTTCGTCTGATCATCACATTACATTTCCCATTCCAGGTATGATGCTCCAACCACTTCCTTTGCAATTGCTCACAGGTCTGTGAGCTTTGACAGTGCGAAGAATAAAAACAAGGCTGTTGACGGACAGTTATGGCGTTCATTGATGATTGTTCATCGTGGGTTGGACATCGTGTAACATTATCCGTGTGTATCAGGTTTATAACCCAAGTCTCGACTTTATGAAGAAGCATAATTCTTCGTAGCGGACTGAAGTCACAATCATCTACACAGTATCATCTGTGTTCGACCTCTTCACCACGGGCCAACTTGTCGGGCCACTTAGTGACCAGAAACACCTGCGATCCGTTTCGCTCCGCTCGAAGCCCTGGTAATCGCACGTCCGTGATCTCGCCGCACTCCAGCATCGATATTGCATGTACGGACCAGATCCGGTGGACACTACTTTCAAATCCCACTCCTTCTCCTCCTCCTACCTCTTTTCTCATCCCCCTCCCCTTCCGCCTGGTTACAACAAAGACAACCCCCACCGTGCCTAAACTCTCCTCCAACGGGCACCGGCATGTCTTCCCTCTCCCACTGTTCGACTCTCACACCCTTCTCCTCAACCCATAACTCAATCACATTCCTCCCCTCTAACTCACGCCAATCGACCGTCCACGACGCCGGCCCATGCGATCCTGCGACTATGCTGTACAGCTCATCGATTTCGTCGTCGTCAGGGCAGCCGGCGCGTTTGGCGGCGCTGCGGACCATGGGGATTATTTTGTGAGCGATGTAGGATTCTGCGGCTGCCATGGCGAGGGGGAGGCTGACAAAAACGCCGAGAACTTGGGGAGTTGTTTCCGTAATAGTGGGGTCGGAGGGATGGAATGTGTGTATTAGGATATAGATTTCTGTTGATTGAGTGGGAGGTAGAAAATTGGATGCAACGGTGGTGCTTTCTATCACACTCACGGCGCCGGGAACTGGTGGTGATTGCTGTGCCGGTTGTGGGTTGGTTTGAAGGTTTGTGGGTGGTGGTTTTGGAGAGGTTGCGGTTTTCTGAATAGTTTTCTTTTGGACCAGCATGCGCTTTGCACCTAGTTGAGGACCGCGGTTGCTAGCTTTATCGGCCATTGTGATAGATTTGTCTCTGGTATGTACCTATGTGATGGTGGTAGGATGGTCTGGTAGTGGTTGGTGAAGACATGCAACGATATGAGACGACAAGGGGTTCGAATCCGGGCCTTCGATGATCGACCCTTAGCAGATTGCCAACCAGATAAGTGGTATGCTGGGGATTCGAGCAACAACAA
>Ga0181465_100869_pt2 | contig 12379 bp, 10 predicted proteins | sample InSIn3gowninarea_FD_119076 | JGI IMG/M metagenome (GOLD analysis project Ga0181465, IMG submission 119076) | Clean room microbial communities from NASA Spacecraft Assembly Facility at Jet Propulsion Laboratory, Pasadena, California, USA -... ... | reverse complement strand
GGTGATATAGATAAAAAGCTCTCATGGATACATCGCAAAGTTGGCGATACGGACATTTACTTTATTGTTAATGGCGCCGATACTGCCCGGGACTTGGATATAAGATTTCGGATGAGTGGTAAGGATGTAGAAGTTTGGTATCCTGCTACAGGTGAAACGATGTTAGCAGGATATCAGGTTACAGGGAATGAAACAATGGTTACTCTTCAGTTAAAAGAGCGGGAATCTGCTTTTGTCGTTTTTAAAGATGGGGCAACTGGATTCGCACGTTCCGGTGGAACTGAAGTAACGGAACTGCTAACAACGGTTAATGGTCCATGGGAGTTAAGTTTTGCCCCCAGCCTCGGAGCTCCGGGAAAAGTGAAGTTCGATGAATTGATTTCATGGACGGCTCATGCTGATAGTGGTATTAAATACTTTTCTGGTTCAGCTACCTATTCAAAAATCGTTGATGCTGAGAAGAACTGGTTGAAGGCAAATAAAAAAATTCTATTAGATCTTGGTAAAGTAGGAGATATAGCAGAAGTTACTGTTAATGGTAAGAGCCTGGATCTGGTTTGGAAGGCTCCTTACCAGGTAGATATTACTGGAGCCATTAAACCAGGTAAAAATCAAATAATCATTAAGGTCACTAATCAATGGACAAATCGATTGATAGGAGATAAATTAGCGGGACCGGAAAAGAAAGTATTGGACGCCTACACGAATCCATTTGGTGGTCAGTACCAAATGATGGATTCTGGATTAATGGGACCCGTTAAAATCATTTCTGTAACAAATTCTAATAACAAATAAAACCTATCGGGTGATGAAAATTGTCAAATTAAGTACATTGATCATAGCGGTATCAGTTTTTTTTACACTTCAAACATTATGTCCTGTCAAGGGATGGACGCAGAATAAACCCCCAGCTGTAGTAGCTGGGTTTCCTGTTAACTATGATGAGGAAAAAGTAGGTAGTTACACGCTCCCCGATGTATTAACATTGAAGAATGGAAAGAAGGTGACCACTGTAAAAGAATGGAACGAACAACGCCGGCCAGAGCTTCTGAAATTGTTTGAAGAACATCAGTTTGGTAAAATGCCTCCCCGTCCTGCTGATATGACTTTTAATGTTTTTGACAAAGGAACACCTGCATTTAATGGTAAAGCCATCCGCAAGCAGGTAACTGTCTTTTTCACAAAAGATACTTCAAAACACAAAATGGATTTGCTGGTTTATCTCCCGGCAAATGCCACCAAACCTGCTCCTTTGCTGCTGGTCATAAATTTTAACGCCAATGCGAATGCTGTTGACGATCCTGGTGTGAAGCAAGGTTATGTATGGACCAGGGAAGGCAAAAGAATTCCGGCATCTGAAGCAAGAAGCTTCGGGAAACTGGATGTTAATCAGTTCATCTCTAAAGGTATTGGTATTGCTACAGTTTACTACGGTGATATAGAGCCCGATTTCAAAGATGGGATCAAATACGGTATCAGGGGACATTACCTAAAGCCAGGAGCGACTTATACTGCCCCGGATGAGTGGGGTGCTATCTCCGCATGGTCTTGGGGCTTAAGCCGGGCTATGGATTATTTAGAAACCGATAAGCAAATAGATGCCAAACGTATAGCCCTGCAGGGCGCCTCCCGTTTGGGAAAAACTGTTCTGTGGACAGGAGTTCGTGATCAAAGATTTAAGTTGGTTATTGCCAGTGTCTCTGGCGAAGGAGGAGCTGCCCTAAGCAGGCGTAATTATGGTGAAACCATCGCGCATATGACAGATACTTCACGTTATTATTACCAGTTTGCTCCGAACAGGCACAACTATTCCAGCGACTTTAACAGCGCTCCTGTAGATGCGCACATGTTGATAGCATTGATGGCCCCAAGACCTCTTTTGTTGCAAACAGGTAATACTGATCACTGGTCAGATCCTAAAGGAGAATTCCTCGCCGCTGTTGCTGCGGAACCTGTATATAAATTATTTGGTAAAAAAGGGCTGGGAACGGATAGAATGCCAGAACCTGGTGATAAAACGATGTTGAACACGCTTGGATACTATATGCATGATGGTGGCCATGGTATTATTCCTTCTGACTGGCCTGTTTTCGTAGAATACCTCGAAAAACATTTATAGCCTAAATGAAAAAGAAACCCGGGGGTACAGCTTCCGGGTTCTTCATTTTTGGTTTTCCACTCTGGTCTTTTTAATCGCATACAGTTGCTCTCCGCATACACGTTCTGTATCTTTTTACCTCGCGTTTTTGTGGTTGGTAATAAACCTCTACAAAAAATCCATTTAATTCATACACTTTTACATAGTAGCTGGGAATGAATTTCTCCGTTATCAGGTCGCCCCATAGGTCAATCACATCTTTTTTACCGGATTCGCTTAATCCGTTAAAGTCACGCATTGTCATCTTCTATGATTTTTGGGTTTATGATTGATTTGAAAGGTTGTAAAAATTTGCCTTCCCCTGGTAAGGCAGAAGCCCATGAATAGGACTGGAACTTCGGACTCGAATTACTTCTTTATGGATCAGGTTACGTAGTAATTGATGCTCAGTTAGGATAACTAAATGATTTACGTTCATAGATATTAAGATTGTTCAGAATCTGTCAACAAAGACAAAGCCATACAGGTTGTTAAACTTAGTTACGGTAGCTTTTGTTTATATATTTAGGTTTTGGTGGAAACATCTCCTCAACTTATAGTGCAAAAAGTTACAATTTATACACAATGAAGCGTGGTATTGATTCAAAACAAGACTGATTGGCTAAGTGGAAAACTTTTGTGAATAGGCATAGCATTTGGATTTAAAAGATAAATTATGTGAATATGGAACTGGGGGTTGTAGTATTATTTCAAAGAGCACTGGCTCATTACACTGTAGCAGTGAGAGAGGATGGAACTTACTTGGCGAGTCTTATTCAATATAAGGGGAGCAAACAGCACGAGCCACCTCATCGGATCTGGTTTAAAAAACAAGGTCGGCACTGCATCGGTGATACTGACGATCAGGAACTAATGGATGACTTGTATCATGCTGTTCAATCAAAGATGGATAAAGAAGAGGCATTGATCCCTATCAAAGGTCCGTTAGCTTATTACTTCAGAAAATTTCAATAGGAAGTTTTGTGCAGTCAGGAAATAGTGTAATTGTGATGAAAGGTAGTCTGTAATAGGCTGCCTTTTTTATGTTTGTATATGGTAAGATGCAAGCTCGTCATTAACCCCTGGCCAAAAGGTGGTAGGTTGTTTGTAAATATTATATTGGTAAGTCCCATGCTATTTATTAATTTGTTTGTCCATATAAATGAAACCTCATTTGGCATTATTTCAGGAACATCCGGATGCACAAGCAAAGATCGATCAGCTCCAACATTTATTAGATTCACTTTTAACTGTTGTTTTTAGCATTGATCAGGATGGCATCTTCACTTTTGTCAATAATACGGCACTTGAGGTCTGGGGCTATCATCCTGAAGAATTGATCGGTACCCCTTTTATTCATCTAATGGTTGAGGATGACAAAGAAAGGACCTGGAACTATTTCAGGCAAATTACATCCGGGCAGCCTATCCTTCATTTTGAGAACTGCTTTCAAAAAAAAGAGGGAACTACGGTGCCCATTTCCTGGGCAAGCCGGTGGGACGATCAGGACAAATTGTTGTATTGTGTGGTTCGGGATATTTCAGAGCGAAAGCAAATAATGGCCATGCGTCAGCAGTACCAGTCCGAATTAAAAAAACGCAACCAGGAAATGAATGACCTGTTGGAGCGGATAACGGATGCTTTCTTTTCTGTGGACCGGGACTGGACGGTTACTTACTTCAATCGCCAGGCGGAAAGCCTGGTTAAGCTTCCCCGTGAAAAGATAATATATAAGAACCTGTGGCAAACTTTTCCAAAAGCACTAGGTACACCTATTGAGGCAAACTTGAGGATGGCATTTGAAAAACAGGTGCCGGTCTGTTTCGAATCTATGTCATCTATGCAGCCTATCTTGCTCGAGTTCTCTGTATATCCTTCTCCAAACGGGTTAACTGTCTTTTACAGGGATATTACTGAAAGAAGGAATACAGAGGAAGAGATGCAGAAGTTGTCTCTCATTGCCAAAGAAACAGGTAATGCTGTATGCATGATCGAATTGGATGCAAGGATTTCCTGGATCAATAACGCATTTACCAAAATCACAGGTTATACGGCAGAGGAAGCGATTGGACGGAAAAACAGTGACCTGTTAATAGGTGAGGATACCAATTTGAATGGGATTATTGAAATGAATGAAAGTCTAAAAAATAAAAAGCCATTCCGGGGAGAGATTGTCGGTTACACCAAATACAATACAAAAGTATGGTTAGATATTTCCGGCCAGCCGATGCGTGATAAGGATGGAAATGTAGTGAGATATTTTGTTATCCAAACGGATATCTCGGAGAGGAAAAAACTGGAGCAGCAATTACAAATGCAACAAAAGCAATTGACCAGCGCTGTTATCGCTGCCCAGGAAAAAGAACGGGAACAGGTAAGTAAAGAATTGCACGACAACGTAAACCAGGTGCTTACTACTGTGAAACTCTATTCTGAACTTTGCCGCGATGGCTTAGGCGATACTAAAGACATAATGGATAAGTCCATTAAACTGTTGCAAATTTCCATAGATGAGATCCGGAGCTTATCCAAGCGCCTCTCTGTGCCTTCATTAAGTTACATTAAACTGAAAGACTCGGTAAAAGACCTGGTAGATTCAATAACAGCTACAAATAAGGTGTCGATCGTATTGGATACTTCTGCGATCAATGACCTGGAAATAAACGAAGAATTGCATCTCGGGATATACCGGATCATTCAGGAGCACATGACCAACATATTGAAGCATGCGGATGCGCATGACGTACAGATCATATTTATGCTTTCTGATGATGATCTCGTGCTGAAAATTATAGATGACGGAAAAGGCTTTGATATAAAGCAGAAACGTACAGGAATTGGGATCGCCAATATGATCACACGGTCACAAAGCCTGAATGGTACACTGAATTTAAACAGCGCACCTGGATTGGGGTGTGTATTGATCGCACAGTTCCCGCTCCAGGTGCGTTAAGTACTGGCTTAATCCTTCCATACCACTACATCAGCCGGCTTCAGCGTTTTACTTCCGATCAGCACTTTTGCTTTCGTGGGTATGGCTACAGTATATGGTTTATCTGAATAATTCATACCTACCCAGAATCCATCACGCCACTCCACTATGATTCCCTGGGGATAATTCTCAATTGCGATACCTGCCCTCTGATATACCTTCTGTAATACAGCTTTTTCCAATCCGCCATCATCAGTATCAGGCCCTACATAAGTTACTGTGCCTTTGCCTAATTTACGGGTAATGACGGCAGCTTTGCCTGCATAATACTGGTTGAAATAAGTAGCCCACACTTCAGTGCCTGCATCAGGCTCCAGCACATCTCCCCAGTTATTCCATTGAAAATTCTGTGTTCCAACTTTGATAGTGCCTGTTACGGAATCTGGCAGAAGATCGTAGAATGAAACCTTTCCGCCTATCAATTCATAGATCGGTTCAGCCCATTTCATCTCCCACAACTTACCGGTACGGTCTTTCTGTCCTGTACGTGATGAAAGTACAAGGTGCCCTCCATTCTGAACATACTGTTTCCACTTGTTCACCAGGCTGGCATCCAGCAGTTGATAAGCTGGTGCGATCATGACGGGGTATTTGGAAAAGTCTTTATCCTCGGTGATGACATCCACTGGCGCGCCAAACTGTTTCAAGGCTCCATAATATCGCATCAGGTGCTGCATGGTATTCCATTGATGGGTTTGTGGCTGGTTGTCCATTTCCCAACGGTTATCCGCATTGTACAAAACAGCGGTTAACCGGCGGCCGTACGGCGTAGGCACGGTAGCATTCGGATCATACTGCTTTTGCAACTCTCTGATCTCCTTGATTACTTTGATATATTCAAGGCCGCTGGTGCTGGGCGTAACGCCGTCCGTACTAATAATGCCATAATGGTATTGTTCACCACCGGTTAACGGCTGTTTGAAGCGGTAGTTGCAAACAAACTTATTGCCGCCTGCAAAGGCATGCCATATCCACATGCGCACTGCTCCCGGCAATGGTTGGGAATTGAATTTGCCCCAGTTGACCTGTCCTGGTTGTAGTTCCATAACGCCCGTTGTACCATTAAGCGGCCTGAAAAGGTCATTGGCAAATGAAATGCTGGTGGGTGATCCCATTCGGAATCCTAATGAGCCAACACCTTTATCGTAGCCAGCAACCAGGTACTTGGTATAAGTAACAAAATCAAGACCGGTGATGCGTGTTGGATCTACATCTACGTGCTCTGGCATCAGGTTGGTCGTGATCCATTGATCAGGGGAAATATGTTTGCGCAATATCTTATACTGTAAACTTAAAAAGTCATTGGCTTCATCAGCGGAGAAACGCTTGAAATCAAGTACAGCGTGCGGGCTGGGTTGAGCGATCAGTTCCTTTTGATTAGGAATACGTACCTGGCTGAAATCATTGTAACGGATACTCCAGAAAGCCGTACCCCACGCGGTATTGAGTGCGTCAATACTCTTATATTTTGCTTGTAGCCATTTGCGGAAGCTTTCCTGGGCTGCAGCACTGTAATCATACTGGCCATAATGCGAGGGCTCATTATCCAGCTGCCAGCCCCATATGCGTTTGTCGTTTGCATAATGTTTACCTAAAGCTTCAACCATGCGCTCTACATATTGCCTGTACACCGGGCTGGACCAGGAAATTTGCTGCCTCGAGCCATGTTGCATGGTGGTACCATTATCATTCACCATCAATATCTCCGGGTGTTTTTGAGCGAGCCATGCTGGTGGAGTAGGGGTAGATGTACACATGATTACCTTAATTCCGTTTTGAACAGACAGGTCAACAGCTTCATCCAGCCACTTGAAATCAAACTTGCCTTCTTCTGGCTCAATAAAAGCCCAGGCAAATTCACCAAAGTGTGTAAAATCAAAGCCTACCTCCGCCATCTTTTTGATATCTCGCTCCCAGTACTGGCGTGGCCATTGTTCCGGGTAATAATAGGAGCCAATGGTCATCAGGTCTTTCCTGGGAAAGTATTGGTCAGAAGTTTGAGCGTTAACCTGAACAGTCAGTAGCGATAACATAAACAACAAAGTACTTGGAATAACCTTACAGGATTTTTTCAATTGCAGCATGTTAGATAATTAAATACGATTTTGGTTTTAAAGGTAATGAACAATTGTATTACTGACATTTAAGGATATAACTATCATATAAATATCTATTATATATGATCTGCTTCCCTAAACCACAAACCACAAACCACAAACCATAAACCACAAACTACAAACCTCAAACTAACAACTCAACTTCGTATCTTTCACCCATGTACAGATTGATTCTAACCTTAAGCTTGTTATTCATTTGCACTATTGCCATATCCCAGCAAAAGGGTAAGGGTTTTCAGTTCGAAGAAAGAAAAGACAAAAAAGAATTGGCGGTCCTGTTCAACAACCAGCTACTCACCGCCTATTGTTATTACGATTCAAGCCGGAAACCTGTATTATTCCCGGTAAATACGGTGGATGGGATCACTGTCACGCGTAGTTATCCTTTTGCGATGATTCCTGGCGAAAGAATAGATCATCCCCATCATACAGGTATTTGGTTCAACTATGAATCTGTCAATGGCCTTGACTTCTGGAATAATTCCACTGCCATACCTCTCGAAAGAAGAGATCGTTATGGTGCCATCCGTCATCAAATGATAGTTGATAAAAAAGCCGCTGGAAATGAAGCTGCTTTAACAACGGCTTCTGTTTGGGTAAGGCCGGACAATAAAGAATTATTGAATGAAACAACGCAGTACCAGTTCAATGTCCGTGGAAATGATCTCATCATCGACTACACAATAACCTTGACTGCCAGGGATACAACGGTAATTTTCAAAGATGTGAAAGACGGCCTTTTAGCGATAAGGGTCGCAAGGGAACTGGAAATGCCTTCCAAAGATGCTACAGGATTTGTGGATGAAAAAGGAAATGTGAATACGGAAAGAAAAATGAACAACGAAGGAGTGACCGGCATGTACTATAGCAGTGAGGGGTTCAAAGGTGATGACGTATGGGGCACCAAAGCAACCTGGGTAATGCTTGCCGGTAAAAAGCAAAACAAGGATATCACCATCGCCATCATAGATCACCCTTCCAATATTGGTTATCCTGCTTACTGGCACGCCAGGGGTTATGGTCTCTTCGCAGTGAACCCACTGGGCAGAAAGGTATTCAGCAATGGTAAGGAAGAACTGAACTTCACCCTGCGGCCTGGCCAGTCCGCCACCTTCAGATACCGGGTATTGATCCATTCAGGCAAAATGCCTGCAGCCGCTGATATGAATAAGCTTGCTTCAGAATTTGCGGAACTTGCATCAAAATAAATGCTTATTAACAAACATGAACTTTTATTTCCGTTTCTCTTTGATCCTGGTCCTGGTTTCAGCAGGCTATACCCATTCTATTGCCCAGGATTCCGCTACCCCTGATAAACGCAGCTACAGGATATTCCAGTTCCCTGCCAATATGATTCCAACCATCGACGGCAAGACAGATGACTGGAAAATATTTCCTGATGATCACACAGTTGGCATGGATCAACTATGGGACGATAGCCGCAAGCACGCATCTGCCGATCCGAAAAACCTCGATGTAAAGGTGAAAGTAGGATGGGTAAAAGGCATGAACCGCCTGTATTTCCTATATGAGGCCTATGATAATTATTGGGACTTTACATTGCCAGACCTGCACAACGATATTTTCGAAATTGTAGTTGATGGCGACCAGTCAGGTGGTCCGTTGATCGACCGTTTTCATCCCAACAAAGACCTGGATAAGATGGACGCCTACTTCTCCTTCCACGGCGTACATGCGCAGAATTATCACATATTCACGCCAGCCGAAGGTAAAGATTGGGCGCTTGCCTGGGGTAGTCAGCCATGGATCAAAGACCTCCCATATGCTAATGCCGCTTACAACTACAACTTTAAACCTGGCCAGTCAGGCAAGCTTACACTGGAGTTTTGGATCACGCCATTCGACTATGCAGGCCCCGAAGGGCCTTCCCGTGCTGTTGAATCCATACTTACGGAAAACAAGAACATAAGCCTGGGCTGGGCAATCATTGATTACGATGATGTAAATGCAAAAGGCAATAATGGCTTCTGGAACCTCTCTAAAGAGCACACTATGTACGGAAATGCTTCCTATTTACTTCCCTTCAAACTCATGCCCCTGGAAGACCGTTTCAAAAAGCCTATAGAAGCGCAATGGTCCTTTAAGGTTGTGGATATGCAAAGACGCCTGGTGGCTTTCAAAGACGAATCAATAGGCAAGATCACATCCTGGAAATGGGACTTTGGTGATGGTACTACGTCCACGGAGCAGCATCCCACACATGTATACGAAAAGCCCGATCATTACATTGTTACCTTATGGGCAGAAGGGCCTGCAGGCAAATCACGGCGTGCAAAGGTTTGGGATGTGGCAGTAAAGTAAATAATGTTTACATTTAAGTAAACTTCAGGTCATGACACTTTTAGGATTTATTATTCTGCTGGTAATAGCCGCAATCTGCGGTTCCATAGGACAATCATTGGCTGGATATGATTTGGGCGGATGTTTTGTGTCGATAATCGTTGGCTTCATTGGCGCATACCTTGGCATGTGGATCGCAGGCAAGTTTGGCCTGCCCGAGATCTTTGCTATTTCAGTTGAAGGCAAGCCCTTTCCTATAGTATGGGCAGTAATTGGCTCCGCCATATTTACCCTCATTGTCGCATTATTACGACGGGCCTTTGTCGGACGCAACAACTATTAAATACTTGCCTTTAAGGCTTTGGTGTTAGACTGGCATCATTACTCACAAACGCGATCTTCTTACTGTCCGGCGACCATGATGGTGTGTTGATGGAACCCTGTCCGCCATATACATAAGCGATCACTTTCGGTGCTCCGCCACTTACAGGCATTAACCGCAGGTACACATGCCTGTAAAATGGATGGTCATTAGGATCAATATCATTCATGTACGACAGGAACGCGATCCATTTGCCATCAGGCGAAATATGCGGGAACCAGTTGTTGTAATCATCAAAAGTTAGCTGCTCCTGGTCACTGCCATCTGGTTTCATGCGCCACAACTGCATCCTTCCCGTACGCACAGAATTAAAATAGATATACTTACCGTCAGGACTGTATTCTGAACCGTCATCCAGGCTTGGATGTGTAGTTAGGCGGATCTCTTTACCACTGCCATCCGAAGCGATCTTGTAAATGTCAAACTCATTGTTTCGCTGACCGGTATAAGTAAGATACTTCCCGTCAGGCGACCAGCCATGCAAATAAGAAGGTCCGGTAGGAGTGATCAGTTTTGGTTTCCCACCCTCGATAGGTACCGTATAAATGAGAGAGCCATATTCCTGCTTTCCGCTCGAAGAGCTCAGCCCCAGCATCTTGCCGTCAAAAGAAATTACATGATCATTGTTGTTGTTCTTTACAAAATCTGTATTGATTTCCTGCGGCTTCCTGGTATCCAGATCAAAACGGTACATCAAACCTTTACTTGAATTATAGATCAAGGCTTTTCCATCGGGTGTCCAGTTAGGAGCTTGTAATGAACCCGGATCTGAGTACACAACTGTCCGGTGTCCGCTGTCCACGTCCATGGTCTCAATATGACTACCAATATAATCCCGGTATGGAGTAAAGCCTTCTTTTACCGGTTTAATGATACGGACATTACGGAACCGGGCCTTCTCAGTTACATCTTTATTGTGCGCGCAAACAAACAGGCCGACATAAACCTCGTTGCCCAGGTCCAGGTTGGGAACTTCCGACTTTGTGAATGGCTCACCAAAACGGGCTACAGACATAGTATATTGATTACCTTTTCTTTCAATTTGCAATACATCCGGAGCTGAGATCGTAGAGCGGACTTCTTCAACTTCACCACCTTCTGTCTTTCGATACTGTAACGAAATCAGCCCATCTCCATGCAATTGAACACTCACCATCGGCGAACTGCTGTCAAGACTGTTTCGCACCATCCATCCCGTCTTGCGGTGCGGATCAACTCCTTTACCAACCAACGTACCATGAGCTTGCAGTATAAAATCTCCTTCCAGTTTCTTCCATGCAAAATGAAATTCATCATGACTGCCCCAGATATTCGATCCCGAGCCTGAGATAGTATATTCTTGCTTCTCTTCATCATACGAAACCGCCCCCCGGTGAAGGACCGCACCTACATCACTGTTTCCATCAAATTGTTTGACCTGTCCCTGTGCAAAAGAAGAATATGCTAAACTCATAAGAAACAATATAACAATCGTTTTAAAAATATGGATACTGTTGATCATGCTGGTTTATTATAAAATAATCCTTACCCTTAGAGCAGGAAATGAAGTAGATACAATATAATGTTTATTTAGATAAAGAGAATGCTCAGGTGTAAAACTTACTGATGTGGCTCTTTTGCGGTTCTTTCCTGATGCAATAAAAATATGTGGAAATTTATTACAATTTAAATGACTCCTCTACTTCTATTTGAAATCAATATTCCCACTCATATACTTTAAATTGTACTTGAAAACATCAATTCGCCAGCCCTGTTCTGTATAAGTCAGGTGAAGATTGTAACTGCCGACAAATTCCCTTGTCTTGCCTTGAGTTGCGGAACTTTTATAATGAGTTGCAGTAGCATACGCGAAAACATCTGCCGTCTGTTCAGTGATAGTTACCAGGTGGTTACCGGCCAGGTGATTCACCGCATCCAGTCCTTCAAATCCCTTTTGCCATATCTCGCAAACCTCTTTAGCCGCCAACTTCTTTGCTTCACCTCCCAATGAGGTCATATCAAACTCTATTTCTTCTGTAAATACTTCGTCTGATAACTTGTCCCATTCCTGGGAGTCTGTATATATAAATAGCTTAGTAACAATGTCTATGATTTGCTCCCGTACAGAAAAATGGTTCATTGGTTAAATTGATTTTGGAGAGCAATAAATTTACGGATGTTTTGCCTCCCCGTTCTCAATCTTCCACTTTCAAATTATCAAAACTGTCCTGCTCCGCGGGGTTTTCAAATTTGCCTTTAACACATCTCTCCCGGAACAACCAGGATCTCCTGCTTCCTGCCTCTTCGCAACACACTCAGCGCCACTTTACGGCCTATTACCTGCTCATTCAGCAAACGGTGCAGATCATCGACACTCGAAACTGGCATTCCATCAAAAGCTACTATTATATCTTCCACCTTCAATTCATGATTATTCGCCGGGCAATCAGGTACGATCTCAAAAACATAAA
>Ga0181465_100824_pt2 | contig 12388 bp, 8 predicted proteins | sample InSIn3gowninarea_FD_119076 | JGI IMG/M metagenome (GOLD analysis project Ga0181465, IMG submission 119076) | Clean room microbial communities from NASA Spacecraft Assembly Facility at Jet Propulsion Laboratory, Pasadena, California, USA -... ... | reverse complement strand
AGGCATTCCCCAATAACAGCCTAGTTGTTAGCAGGACCGTACGAACATTGGTAACGCCAAAGCATCTGGCATGAACATACCGCTTGGTAGACAATTCGGTCTTGCCCTAACGCAAAGGGTCCAGCTTCTGAAGGCGGCGAGGGACATGACGAGTCTGTGGTCAAGTGCAGACTTCCCTAAGGCTGAGTAGATAGCTGTATCTATTTTCTCAAGTGCAAGGGGAGCTGCGCCAGTGACTTCGTACTGGGGGCAATGGCCAATCAACTTCGCATTTCGGAGTTGGTCGTTAGCCTGTTAGTGAAAGGGTGCTTGTTGAGCGCCCAAAAGCTTGCAAGGTAAACGCCACACCCTATTACTAGCATGCCAGCAAAGACGCTGAAGCCCATAATGTAGCCAGGTGCATCTTTAGACGGCTACAGATATGCGCGGTATACTTGCGCCAGATTACCCATTCCGTTTACAAGCGCCAAACCTATTGCTCGCGTTTCCGGGTCTACTGCACCTAAAGTCGTACTCACAAAGTTCAAGGCGAGCGGATTGGTGGCCTCTATTGCGCCGTTAATGAGACAGAGGAATATGTATCGGGGAGTGTAGGACTGTACGCCTGCGGCCAGGGCGCAGAAGATGGCATCCAGAACTAGAAGCACAGCCACGAAGACTGGTCGATAGGGAGGGACGCGATCGGCGAAGATGCAAAGTGGGATAGCGATGACGAAGGCAGCGAGGAAGAGCGGCGCGGTCATGGATTGGGCCTTGGTGGCCGTGTATCCGAGTCCAGCAATCATGGTGGGGTAGAAGTAACAAAGAGCCGTGGTGCCAACGATGGTCATATAGCCAAGGCACAGGAGGTAGATACGCCAGTCCGTGATGGGGTTGAGCAGAGCGCGCGAGTGAGAAACTACCGGGCCTGTCCCGAAGCATGATGTAATGTCGTCCTCACGGAGACGCTCGACGGCGAAAGAACGCTCTTCAGGCGTAAATTCCATGGTTATGGATGGGTAATCGAGCAAGAGATAAGGCGCAATCAACGCCAGGCCCATGGTAGCTACTCCTGCAATCCAAGAGACTGTCAGCGCAACCTATGGAGAGGAGATACGACTCACTTACAATGAAGAGCCAGCGCCAAGAGCTGATACCACCAACATTCCCCATGCGTGCAGTGATGGCGCCTGCGACGATGCTGCCAAAGGCCCCAGAAAGGATGGCAGCAAAAAGATAGACGATGAAGCGTTTGGACTGCTCGTGCTTTCGGTACCAGCTCGATATCAAGAAAAGGATCGCGGGACTAGAGCCAGCTTCGGCGATGCCCAGCGCAAAGCGGACTCGGAGAAGTTGCGCTGGTGTCTGAATGGCCGCCATACAGGCGACGACGGTACCCCAAGTATCATGAGTGTAGGTATATAGACTGATGGACGCACCCTTGTGAGAATCATGCTGTGTCACGTATTAGGCTTCGAATTGTTATGTAATTGTGAAACGCTAGAGCCTACTTTGATGGCACCTCTGCCACGACATAGGATACCTGAAATAGCACAACGGCTAATGAGTATTGACTGTCGCTGAGCCCGAGTACGATGTTCATGCCAGATGCTTTGGCGTTACCAATGTTCGTACGGTCCTGCTAACAACTAGGCTGTTATTGGGGAATGCCTGCAATTACTTATCATATAGCTGAAAAGATATAGAAACCATATGGTTGGCAACAACCAGAGGTCGACCTTGCGGACCAATCTCCTCTCCTTTTCCGTCCGATTTACAAGATGTAGCTTGGAATCATCTTCAATGGGGATGGTGAGCGCATGCTCCAAGCATGGCGCCATCGCACAGGAGTAGAGAATAAGGCCTTGGTGGAAGTTTCTTTGAATCCGTGACGCCGTCGAACAGAAAGAAGCGAGCTAATTACAGGGGAGGTGACAGGAATAGTTGCAGATTTATTGGTACAGCTCGCGATAGATCTGTATGGTCATCGTCATTAAAATGTGAACGGAAAGAGAATACCGGAGGTTGAAGCCAGAGAGGCCGGTGCTCCGACGAACAAGATGCCTGCAAGCTCAGCAGAAGGATAGTGTCGATAAGAGTATATCCAAGTCAGAGCAGGGGAAAGCAACGGAAAACATCGTCTGGTCTTAGACTGAGGATGGCGACCCTGTTTATACATCGAACCAATTTGCTAGAGGGACTTGTCCGGACCCAAGCATGTTGGTGTCTGTGGGGTCTTGCGTAACATGATCTTTAGCTGCCGCTCGTAGGGAAGTGTAACGCAAACCTCAGGAGCAGAACACGGGTCGAACTTGTGTAACCCACTCGTGCCACTCTTCGCTTCCAAGCTGTGGAGAGGGCATAGGTCAACGATGGCCTGGTAGAAAGCTTGCATTAAAGGGAGCTGTTAGGCAACGCCGTTCGCTGCCACACGTCTGCTAGAGCCCTTCTAGAAGACCAAACCACCGAGCGTGGCACCCGAATCCTGCACCGAAAGAGCTATTTCCGGGCTATTTCCTGCAATGCCTGTGTATTCGATGTCTTGGTTGGTAACTAGACGACTCAATACTGGTCTCGTAGCGGGCTGTGCAAACGAAGAAGATACCTCAACCCTGAACCATGGGCAGCCACAGTGACTACATAAATTCTCCTCGACGAGTACGGCCTGTACCGTAGCAAATGCGCGACTTATAAAGGTTCTGGCGGGACAATGATGCCCACTGAGACCCGGAGCAGCCATGCTAGTCTGCTTAGCTCGAGTTGATGTACAGATCGTACTCTATCGACCTCTCACTCAGCGTAAGAGGGTTGATCGGGCCTTACAGACAGAAGGCTGCGTACGGTGTACAGGATGAGCAGGCAAGCGCCGTGTTTTCAATACAGAGAAGCAGTAGGTACTAACGTTTGGCGTACGTACGGCAAGGCGCTGAAACCAACAACTAAATAGAGCAACGACGCAATGCGACTCAATGTGAAAACATCCAGCAGTCGGAGCGTCGGAGCGTATCGATGAATTATCGCGTGACGTAAGTGCAACGCTAGCACGTGACCAGCTACGAACCTACCTGCATAACTTCCACGTTGATCTACCTCACATAGAATGTTGGGTCCTGAGTTGAACTCAAGCTATTCAATTCTCTGATAGCATACTGTGGAAACACACACACGTTCAAGCCCTCAACCACTGCCTCTTCTCAAGCTACACGACGAAGCAAAATACGTAGCAGCGGTCCGAGCTCTGCTCGTATTCTGTCTTTCTACAAGACCTTATAGTTTATTACCATGTCTGCAGCAGACCCTGACCCGTCCAACCTCCATTCTAGGACTGCCATCGTCACCGGAGGAGCCAATGGCATAGGAGCCCAGACCATCAAGACCTTCTACGAGCTCGGTGCCAACGTCGTGATAGCAGATGTGTCTGCTAGCAGAGAAGCAGCACGAGATCTGCTATCTCAACTTCCGGACAAAGATCGAGCGATGTTCGTTCCGACCGACATAACGGTGTGGGCGGATGTGCAGAAGTTGTTCAATGTAACCATTGAAAGGTTTGGCAAGATCGATATCGTAGTAGCCAATGCTGGTATCATGGAATCAAAGCCTTTCTTTGACCTCGAGACGGACGAAAATGGCAACCTCAAGGAGCCCATCGAAGCCTACAAGGTCCTGGACGTGAACCTTAAAGGTACCGCAAACAGTAGGTCCCTCCCTCTTTGCCTATTGGATATGCTGCTCTCGATCGTCGCTGTTGTCCCTACTCGATCCATGCCGTAGAGCGCTGGACGGTTCAAAGAACGCATATATGTCGCTCCCAGGACGACCTGACGTTATGGCCCGCTTTCAAAGATTACACTGTCTCTGCAGTTCGTGCTATCCTGTCTGTACTAACAGACCGAACAGCACTCCGACTGGCGATACATCACATGCGGAGTAATCCTGCGACGTTCGGTGGGCACCGCGGATCCATAGTTATGATCGCATCAACCTCCGGCTATTTTGGGGCTTCCGGAGTGGTGGCTTACGTGGCGTCAAAGCATGGCATTGTTGGCCTGCTCAGATCTTCACAGAGTACTGCAAAGCAGTACGGAATTCGATTGAATGGTGTGGCCCCGTACTTCACTCCTACCCATATAACGGAGAGCTTCTCGGAGGCCTGGAAAGCGAAAGGTCTGCCCGCTAATACAGTCAATGACGTTGCAAATGCTGTCGTACGAACAGCAGCAGATCAAACAATAGAAGGCCAGTGTTTGATGGTACAGTTTTGTCATTATCCATACGGCGCTCTCCGTTACACTGACACGTAATAGGTGGCAGGAACGCAGTCGCGAGAGATCGAATCGGCGAGAACTGCAATCATTCCGGAGTGGTTGGGGAGCCAGATGGCAGAGCTTTTTGCTACAGGATCGCAGTTTTTTGTCGAAACAGGAGGATATCCATTGCCGAAGCCTAGGGCTTAGTGCCCGTCAGCCACTGTGACCGTGTATCTGGCCATTGCTGTCAGCGCTCAGCATTCGAGGAAACGGGTTGGCTCCGTAAATAACAACCAATGTCTGTAAGTCGTGGCGTATCGAGCGAAAATTCGCAACAGACACACGGCTCCAGCGTTGGTGAAGGTAAGGCGACAAGAAATCGACCCTCTTTTCCAATTCTTCCATTCTCGGTGTCATTCACTCATTATTAATGGTACCGAGGCCGCGTTGGGCACGAACAACAGTCCTCTTGAATTCTACGCAAGATGCATTTAACTGTCTTTCACACGAATATGTCGAACAAGGGTAACCGTCACGTAGTTAAGCCACGGCTCCCCCTCACTAGATGCTCGGCCATTGTGTGGAGCTGTGTAGCAGGTAAGAGGATATGATCGGAACCTCTAGTGTAATATTTAGCCCTGGCGCTCTTCTCCGCCTCTCAAGCCTCAGATTTCCGAACAGGCTCCATATTCCCTTCAGAACACCAAGTTCATGCAACAGCAAGCATCACACCCGCCAAGCTTTACGATCATCAACTTGGGACTGCAGGAACGAGCGCTGCATTACGCCACCAGGCACCATACCGTGGCGAAAAAATGAAGCAGTCTCTCCCTCTACCGTCCTACTGTTTCATGTAAATAATCAAGTACTAGGATCTGGTTCTATCAAGCTTCTGCGCTAACTAAGGTTGATCTCTGCCGCACGCAGATGGCATCAAGAGATCTGGTGCAGCCAAAACTCATCAACTCCACGCTCGGTGGACAGTTTACGGCACAGCCAAGACCCAGAGGCCCACAACGCGGAACCACGCTCTCCGCAACGAAAAGGACTTCACCTTAACGACCAGCTAGAAAACCCTCTCTAAGGATCCAACAAGCACGACGACATGCTAGAAAGCTGACACTGTGCTCAATGTTTGGTATCCGTCACGAGGTCCTGGTGTAGTGGTCTTATTGAAACCGCAAAGCCACCAATCACAGTGCCTTCAAATTTGAACAAATCTCGAAACCTTCGAGGGCTTCCAGCGCCATAATGTTGCTTGCTGCTCCGCAGACGAATTGAATCTGCTGACCTCCATCGCATGGTCGCGCCATCTAAGATGGGTCGTTTGTCATCGCTCGTCCAAGGTCTTTGCGGTTCCAATCTATATGCTTCCAGCCCAAGCTTTGCCGCATCGACAACCGTGCATCTGCCACAAGGCAATATACCCCAGCAGCACACTTGCATAGGGACAAAGAATAATGCTCAACGCGCATCCAGAGACTCGCCTGAGGTGACGGATACCATCGCATTGTAAAGTCCATTCCATCCGACCGGTTGCACCCTGTACGTGACCGTCAAGGATGTGGGTGGTAACCGATTGCAGATAAAGATCGCCTTGAGTGCAGGAATTAATTCAGTGAGAGAGGTCAGGCGTCACGTCTATTAGTCTAGGGGTCTGTGCGGAAACTGGACCTCTTTCTGTTCTTGTTCGTACCTCTCTAAACACTCCGCTATCTCCATTTACGTTCTGTACGCCTTCATTACGTCTATCTCGGAAACATCTTGAAGAAGCGGAAGCCTAGAAGAGTCCCGTATGTTGACCACCTATACTCCAGCGCCTCAGCGTGAGATGTACCATACATTTCTAGCGCAGATATCGCCTGGTGGCATTCACGGAGATGGTAACGACGGGATGAAACCGGCCAGGTCGACAGGTTCATCAAGGAGGATCTCGACGAGCAATGCGTGCGTGGAGTGCAGACGCCGGAAAATACGATGTGATGGCACGCAGCCGTGCGGCCAGTGTCAGTGGTATCAACACCCAGACGCGTGCAACTATTCCAAGCCGGCGCAAAGGGTGGTGCCATCTCGCAAGTAAGCTGCTATGTTGCGGCGAAGAAAGCAGTGCTGAACGTTGCCAGATTGGTGGAAAAGCTCAACGGCCAGATAGAGCATCATCAGACTATCCTCTCGAAACTGTTTCCGAACAAGGATATAGAGTCGCTCACCCCGTTACCGCGCGAAGAGCTACTCAACCTCGCTCTATCTTCTCCCGTTCAGGCTGCATCTCCTCCAATTTCTACGATACATACTACCGCGCCTCCACAGACGCCGCAATCAGAAGGCGCAGAAAGCCTCGAAGCCTTGGAAGAAGCGCCGAATCTATATCTAGACTGGGATGCGAGGCGACATTACAGAAACAAGCTCCAAAGCATATCAGACGACGTCAACGGTCTCGCGCTGTCGGTCGACAGACACTATTCCTATGTTGGCGTATCTTCGACAACAGCGGCCTTGAAGACTATCATACGAGTCGCACCATCAGCACGCTCTTACATTGCTCAAAGCTCCAGCGAGACTGCCGTTCCAAGTCGCTCAAGTACGCCGCCTCCGCAACCTGAAGACAGTCCAATGTGGCTTCCTCCGCGAGAAGAGGGTAAGAGCTTAATCGAGAGCTACTTTGCACAGGTTCACCTCTACTTCCCAATGTTTGACGAGCGCGTCTTCTGGAACAAGTACATGTATCAGGACCGCAAAGATTCATCCTGGCTGTCGTTGTTGAACATTGTTTTTGCGCTTGGGGCGCTCGCTTCGGGAACGGCGCAGGATCAGACGTCGCTGTCTTACTACAAGCGTGCCAGGCACCACATGATGCTGGAAGGCTTCGATCGTGGGACGCTGGAGGTCGTGCAAGCATTAGGCATGACCGCTGGATATTACATGCACTACCTAAACCGGCCCAACGAGGCGTACGCAGCGATGGGCTTATGTTTCCGCATGGCCGTTTCCCTTGGCCTCCACCGCGAATTCGCCGACCCCCGGATCGCGAACCACGACAGCACGATGTGCGCAGATACCAAACCGCGCTCCAACGTCTCCAGCTCCGCGGCCGCCGAACTCCGCCGCCGAACATGGTGGTCTCTCTTCTGCCTCGACACCTGGGGTCTCACTACCACAGGCCGCCCCTCCCTCGGCCGCGTCTCCTCATCCGGCGTAACCGTCAAACCGCCCTCAGAGGCCTCCCTCTCCTCCAGCACTACAAACCCTGCACAAGACTCCCAACACCTCCGCCTCCTCCCCTTCATCTACAATGTCAAATTTTGCAACCTTTCCTCCCACATCCAAGACCGGCTCTCCATCTCCCCAGTCCTCAAGCTGGACGAGCTGAACCAGCTCGACGCCGAGCTCGTGCGCTGGCACGACGAGCTGCCCTCGGTCCTTACATCCGCAGAACCCGAGGCCACGGTCCCCGAGTTTCTACGCACGCCCCGGCTTATCATGAAGTGGCGCTACCAAAACCTGCGGATCCTCATGCACAGGCCGTACCTCCTTAGTGTGGCGCTGCGGGGCGTGAGTTTCGCCGCGCTCCCCGCCGACGAAAAATGCGCCGTCGGGAAATGCCGTGTCCTCGCTAGCCAGACCATCCACGACATCGCGACCGAGTGCAAGGGGGATCTGATCAGTGGGTGGAACGGCGTGTGGATGATATTCCAGGCGTGCTTTATCCCGCTCGTCAGTCTCTTCTACGATGTCGATAACGAGGAGGAGGTGAGGAAGTGGCAAGGGCAGATTGAGCGGGCGTTGGACTACTTTGACAGAATGAGGGGGTGGGCGGTCGCGGCGGAGAAGAGTCGCGCGGCGGTCGAGGGGCTGTTTGAGGCGAGTAAGGCTTGTAATGCGGCGGCGGCCGCTGCTATTGCGGTAGTGGTGGAGGAACAAAAAACCGCGATGGACGAGCCTCATCCTGAGCTTACGAATGGGCATCACGCGAATGGTCGTGTGGCGCAGAACGCCGGGATAGGGAGCCCGCATCCGGGTCAACCGGGTCTACTTGGGCACGGTGAGCACCAGCATTCGTTCCATGAGCAAAATGGCGGTGGGGGCTTCAATATCGGTGCCGTACCGGCGGGTGTAGGCATGGCGGCCAATGTCTGGCCTGAGGCGCAGAACGACCATCTGGGAAACATGAATGGATTTTGGGATGACATGATGTGGGATACCTTCCCCACAGTCGGAGAAACGCAGTTTGGTGGGACAGGGGAGTTTGGGTGGCCGGCGGACGGAGGGGGTGGAAATGGAAATGGTAGCGGAGGATGGAGTATGGGCGCTTGAGGCAGCAAAGAGCTAGCACAAAAGCAGCGAAAGTCCGGGTTCAGGCGTTCTGCTGAGAATCGTGGTAGATGGCTGAGTGTGTGTTCCGAAGATAATCCTGCACCATGGTGATGTTTTGCCCAGCGTTTCTTCACAGGTAAAGATGCATCGACACGGCAGGCGTCGAGGACGAAAGGTACCCCGGACGGACTTGAGACGTAAAGAGCATTGCTGCAACGAACACTGCACGGCTGTAAGGAACCTGCTCCAATTGGTTTTTGGCTTCATCCTTTCCGCTCTCCGTGTTGCTGAGATGACTGCTTCTCTTTCCTTTTGGGGGCGTTCTGTCGGTGGCGTATGCTCAATATTCGCTGGCCATACAAAAGCCACAGTACAAAATCTCGCTAATACGAAGGATCTGCGTATGTCTTGAGCGAGTGCGCTGTCCGACAAAACTGGATAACGATAGCGTAATTCTGCTTCAAGATACTATCCAAGCTGTTTAACGGAGGGGGTCGGAGCGTGATGGCAGTTGCCGTGCGCTCGGTTGAGGATTGCGCAATTCTCCGAATGCGAAGCCGTGTAGTACCTGCGTGAGTTAGTCGAATGAACGTTATGGGAGGGAGAGACTTCGACACGAAGTCTTCGTGTTCTCGACGTCAAGCGTGGCGCTACTTGCTATGTGGATCGATCATCTACCGCTCATTGCAGAATGTAGTGGTCGTGAAATAGGACAAGTAACGGGGCGTACCGGAAGCAGCGTCGTATGCATCCGGACTGATTCGGAGGCGTGTTGCTGCGTAGATATGTCTCGATTCGGGCGAGTCGACTGGCTGATGCTGTAATCTTCGAGATGGGGTCTTAGGACGGCAACAACAGCGACAGTCTGGTAAGTGTCATCAATCTACTTGCCAAACTCTTAGCATGAAAGGTGTTGAAATCTGATCACACCTCTTGATTACCTTCGTGTTCCTTGAGCCATGGTATTGCTGGCAGAACGGACCGAATTCATGGCCAGTGGTTACCACCGTGAACAGGCCGTCTCCACGAGCATCCTACGGGCAATAATGAAGGCCGGCACAGCTATGCCGACGGTAGAAAGTGCAAAAGATAAGAAATCAGCTGCATTAACTGGGAATCGAACCCAGGGCTGGCCGATGGCAACGGCCAATTTTACCACTAAACCATTAATGCTTTTTGCTTGATTTGTGAAGGTGGGAGAACGTTTTATGTGTATCAATGTGATTGGGATATCGCTAGTGTGGAATGAAATGTGCGGTGGCGGAAGTGGGTCTGGCAGACTCGCCGGGCTATATCACGTGTAATCACTGCTTGTGAATGATGGAACGATGACTTGAAACAAGGAAAACCAAGTCGGAGATTGAAGTGGAACGGAGACTACTAGAGTGCTGACATGAAGTGAACAGAGTCGACTTGTGTAAACAGAAAAAGCATTCTCTTCATGAGACCTGGATCCTAGGATACGCCCTTTGCAGCGAGTTTCGTCCCTCGTTATGCAGTCCGCTTAAATGCAGTCATCGGTGATGAGTAGCCGCAATGCCTCTATCGCAAACACAAACTAAACTCCAATACGCCATGTATATGCTTCCTTTTGAAACCGATCAGGCCTCCACCAACCTGGTCCTTGAGAGCGCCTTGTCTAGCTCTTGAGGCGAAAACGGCGTATCGTTGACTGTAACCGTCGGCGCCCTACTCTCGTCCGCTGACTGCGGTGTAGGATTCTCTTCCGTGCCAAACCCCGTTCCCTGTGGACTGCTCAGCACACTCTGAATCGGCGCCAGCGCCGGCCCTCCGTCCCTATCCCGCTTCTTTCTCTGCTCCGAATGACTCGGCTGCCTACTCGGCGCTCTTGAAGGTCTCTTACTGCCTCCAACATTCACAGTACTATCCTCCTCCCCTTCTCCGTCAACGCCCTCTTTCAGCGTAGCCGCACCTACAGCGCTGTTGGCGCGCGACGGTTGGAGTGACTTCCGGCCGCCAATCGTACTTATACTGTTGCGGTAGCTTGGCATCCTGCTCCCCATGGGCGAGTACAGGCTTTGCTGGCTCTTCCTCCGCCCGAAGCCGCCGAAACTAAACGCTTCGAGCTTCTCCTTGTGTTCCTTGGCTACGGGACGCTTGTATTTCGGCGGCGGCATCCTCTCCCCAGGCTGATAGACGTCCGAAGTCCGCTTGTGCGAAATGTCTGGCTGCGAGGAGTTTGACGAAGTATGGTCCAGGCCGTCTTTGGGCGTGGGGGTTGACGAGTTACGGCGGAAGGTCTTCTTGAGGCGTTCGCGGAAGGGCATGATGCTGGAAGTAAGAAGATGGGCGCCGGATGGCGCGGATGGGACTCAATGGATGGGAGACATGTACGAGAGAGCGGCCAAAGTTGACAGAATGAATCCGGAGACTCCCGGACTTCATGCCAGATTTATTCGTGCAGTGTAGGGGCCGTGAGGTTGTGGAGTTGGGATCCAGCGTCATCCTGACAACCAACGGCTGATTCGTTCAAGACCCGCGCGCTGGTCCACTTTCGGTCCGCCCAACTCCCCTACACCCATGGTCCGTGAGCTGGATGAGGTGTTCAATTAGGCAGATTCTCAGCGTCCGTTGGGAAGGTTTTTCTGTATTCGCGTAGACCTGGAGTCGTTTGTTATTTATACACGTCCAAGAAGTGTAGGTATGTACGCCGCGGTCGGCCAAGTTGTCTTGTCCCTTCCCCCATGCTTCGGCCAAGGATCGGGATCACATTGCAGACAAGGGATCAATCTCCAGCTTGACAGATATCTTTGTATTGTTGATCTTGACCACAGGAGCAGCTTCCGTGTTCCTCGATTCGCGAGCACTCTCTTGTCTCTGCCAATTATCACAATGAGAGTCTCATGACACCACCACAACTTAACAAACAGATGAAGAAACTCAATGAAGCTCACAAGAAGTATGATCCATCACAAGGAATGGCAGGCCACCAAAGCCGTTGAAAGATCATCAAAAAGGCCCAAAGGAACTTCTTCATCCTTCACTGAGCGTACAGGCAACTGCGATCTGCTCCAAAGCTCCGCAACAAGCACGTGGTCACTATCTCGAAGCAATTGCGTGCCGTTGTCTTCTTTCCTTCCAACAGCAACGCGCTTACTTGACAGACTACGAGGTCCTGAACTCGTATATTCTGAGGAATTATCACATCGAGAAGTCCGTGAAGGAAGTCCGCTCGGCCAATAGAAATGCTCTCTGGCAAGAGGGACCCCTTTAGGAACAGCAACACCACCTTAGGGACGTGACTACCCAGGGCGACACGCTCAACCAGCGACGTTTGGAACGAAGAAAAGAGAACATTTCATGACTACTGTGATACTATTACATCAAAGTTCGATCTGTAAGCAAGGACAAAATCAAAGCATGTGAAAAGCTCCTTATAAAAAGAAAGCCGTAAAAAGCAGCCACCGTCCCTGAGTAAGATATCCGCAACCCCTCCTATGTTTTCTTTCCCTCTCTCTGTTGCAGGTCGATGTGAATGTGATCGTCCCTCCCTCATTTCTTTACTTCACCCTGGAAAGAGCGAACACCTAATAAGGCACATTCGCCTTCTTCACCCCCTCCCAATCCGTCCTCTCCCCCTCGTTCCCAGGGCCCTGATGCCCGCTCTCATATCCACGGATGTTGGAGCTTCCGTCAGTACCTCCCTCACCAGTCCCGTACTTGCCCACATTCATCGGCAACCCCGTGTGCGGATCCCTAACCCTACCCTCGCCCAACCCCTCTCCTCCCTGCAGACTCTCCGCCAAGGGTCTATCGGCAGGAAGCCCGTGCTCCTCCTTCCAGCTCGCCGGCGGTTCCTTGTGCAACTTGTTGTGCTCGTGCCCGTG
>Ga0181465_100957_pt1 | contig 12391 bp, 12 predicted proteins | sample InSIn3gowninarea_FD_119076 | JGI IMG/M metagenome (GOLD analysis project Ga0181465, IMG submission 119076) | Clean room microbial communities from NASA Spacecraft Assembly Facility at Jet Propulsion Laboratory, Pasadena, California, USA -... ... | reverse complement strand
AACAATACCGTATTTTTTCTCTGCCCTATATTGCCCAGATATGCAACGCCATTACCCATGTTCCGGTAACCGTTTTTGCCAAAGGTGCATTTTTTGCCCGTGCGGAAATGCAGTTGTTGAATTGCCGTACCATTGGCCTGGACTGGAATATGGACATAGAAGAGTCGCGCACATTAATCGGGCCTGATAAAACCCTTCAGGGTAATCTGGATCCGTGTGTGTTGTATGCCTCTTACAGGCAGATTGAAAAAGAAACAAAAAAAATGCTAACGGCTTTTGGCCCACACCACCATATTGCCAATTTAGGGCATGGTGTGTACCCGGATACTGACCCAGACAAAGTGAAATGCTTTATTGAAACAGTAAAAGAATTCCGGCACAATGCAGAAAGTAATTGTTAGCCTGTTATAATAACCGGCGGGGAAAATGGGAGATAACCTGTATGGCTTCACTTTCCTTGTTATTCGACGAAATAGCCAGTAAAGATGTACAAACAGACGTTGTTTTTTGGTATATTGTATCTCCACACAAAAAACTTCTGACTTATGAAAACGGATGAAATAATAGACCAGATTGCTCAGCAGACAGGCATTTCACAAGATCAATCGCGGGCTGCTTTTATGGCCGGCCTGGAACATATCAAAACCAAGCTTCCCGACTCTGTTGGTTCGCAGCTAACAGGCTTACTGGAGGGCAAAGAATTTGATTATAATTTGGTGATGAAAGATAAAATTGTTGAATTCAGAGAAGAAGCCCAGGAAAGGCTTGAAAAGTTGAGGGATGAAGCAAAAGAAAAAATTGACGTGCTGAAGGAAGAAGCAAAGACTTTTATTGATAAAATGTTTTAGTTAGTATTCTTCCTACATGGCAGCTTGCCAAAAGTATAAAACCAAAAGCACAAGACAATATTGAGGTATAATCTTCAAATAACACCTCAATATTGTTTTCCTGCTCAGTTCATTACCCCACCATCAGGTGTGCATTGGGATACTGGTAGGCATTGGTGATCACCTGACGGCTTACTGCCAGTGCAATAGTAATAGTACCAACCCGCCCTAAAAACATAGAGATAATAATCACTACTTTCCCTACTGCTGATAACTGGGGGGTGATACCAGTACTTAAACCTACGGTAGCAAAAGCAGACACTTGCTCAAAAAACACATTAATGATCTCTAAGTCGGGTTCGCTGATGGATAAAATGAACAAGGCCAGCAAGTTGTAAGCAGCAGCGAATGTAATTACGGAATAAGCCCTGAAAAGTAATTCACTAGGTATTGTTCTTTTCTCTATAGAAACTACTTTTTTCCCCCGGATGGTAGAAAGAACCGATACAGCAATTACAAAAAAAGTAGTAGTTTTGATTCCCCCACCTGTAGACCCGGATGAGGCCCCTATAAACATGAGAAACAGCATCATGATGATAGTAGGAATAGCCAACTGTGAGAAATCCACTGTGTTAAAACCAGCCGTACGGGTAGTAACAGATTGAAAAAATGAGGTAATAATCGCTTCTACTAAATTTTTGTCAGCTAAAGCTTTGTTTTTTTCCAAAAAGAAAAAGCCGACCGTTCCAAAAACAATCAGTGCTGCCGACATATAAACGGCTATCTTGGTATTCAGCTTCCAGTCTTTCCAGGGCATAGCCAATCGTTCTCTGAGGGAAGAAACGGAGAACAAATCCATAAGGGGAGAAAAGCCTAAACTACCTAAAATAATAAGAAAAGCGATAACTAAATGCAGAATATATGCTCCCTGAATGGGCAATTCGTAAAGGCCATTGGTATAGAGGCTAAAACCAGCATTACAGAAAGCCGAAATGGAATGAAAGATGGAAAAGTATAATTTCTGGCTTAAACTATCAAAATGTGCTGCGCTTCCCCAGGTAAGAAATATAGCTATGAAGCCTGCAAATTCTATAGAAAGCGTCAGTAAAACTATCTGACGCAGCAGCCCTTGCGTAGATAACAAAGACTCTGTACTGAGGTAACTCTGCATAACAGACTGGTGTTTGATGCCTACACCTTCTTTCAGGAAAATAGCAAAAAAGGTGGCAAAGGTAACCATACCTATACCTCCGATCTGTATCAGAAACAGGATAATCAGTTGCCCTTTGAAAGTAAAATAAGTAGCAGTGTCTACCACAATAAGGCCCGTTACACAAGTGGCACTGGCAGCTGTAAAAAGCGCATCCAGAAAAGCCATAGGCCGTGGACTGGTTGTCATGGCGGGTAACATAAGCAGGCCGGTGCCTAGCACAATGATCAAAAGAAAGCTGCTGATGAATGTAACAGCCGGCTTGAGTTTGGCGCCTGAAATACGGGTGCTTACTTTTGAGATTTCTACCCCAACCAGCACCAGCACAAAAATAGTAGTTACTACCTCATAAAAAGACCTGAAGTTATTGAATTCAAGGTATTCTGAAACAATATAGAGGATATTATAACCGAAGATATAATTGAAAATGCCATTTATAAACAGTACCGACATCATCAGTGCCTCTGTAATGGTTCTTTTCAGGAAAGCTTTGCGGTTAAAGGAATATAATAATCTGGTAAGATAGATCATCACAAAAACAGTGACTACGCCATCCAGCACACCAAATATTTTTGTAACTTCTTCATTTGTTAAATTAAAGCCATACCCATATATGAGCAATGTGATTGCCGTTAATGAACAAATATAAGTAAGCAGGCGCAAAAGGGAATAAACCCGGTTTTTGGTGTTATATAGCCCCCTGTTCAGCCTCTCAGTTGTCAGCATATAGTTCAAAGAAGTTATTTTTCAACGCTTCCTGCAGTAAGCTTTCTTTCTGGATGGGTACCACACCTATATATTCACATACTAATCCGCCGCCCAGGTTGGAAAGGCTGGCAATCAACCGGGGTGAGAGTTGCAAGGCCAGGCAAAGTGCAGCAATGCTTACTACAGTATCACCAGCACCCGACACATCTGAAATCTGACGGACGTGGGCAGGTATTAAATATTTTTCTGCATAATCAATATACACACCTCTTTCAGATAAGGTGACTAGGGCAGAAGTAAGGTGCATTTTTTCTTTCAACAGGCTTACTACTTGCTGTAATTCTTCAATTTTGCTTATATCAAAATCCACTTTTAATCCTTCCCGGAGCTCTTTGAGATTAGGCTTAAAAAGTGTTACATTATTATAATGCAGAAAATTGCGTTTTTTAGGATCTACTATGGTAGGAATATGATGGATCGCAGCAAAATCAATAATCTCTCTGATGTTTTCCTGGCAAAGAACTCCTTTGTCATAATCCTGAAAAATAATTATGTTACAGGATAAAGCAAGTTCTTTTACTTTTTGCAGTAACTGGCTGCTTTCTTTGCTGTTAATTGTTTGATCCATTTCTGAATCTATGCGCAGCATTTGCTGGGAGCCGGAAAGTATCCGGTGTTTGATGGTAGTGGTGCGCGTATTACTGGCAATAATACCTTGTGCTGGCATCTTATTGGATTCGAGCAGCCTGATAAATTCCTGTCCGTCGTCATCATCGCCAATTACTGAACAGAGAACGGGCGTAGCACCCATTGCCTGAACATTCAAGGCCACATTTGCTGCACCACCCAGGCGTTTCTCTCTTTTCTGCACATGTACGATAGGTACAGGCGCTTCCGGCGAAATACGGTCTACTTTTCCCCACAGATAAGAGTCCACCATTACATCACCAACAATCAATACTTTGAGCTGGCTAAAGGCAGCAAATATTTCTTTTAAGGACTGATAGATCATATTTTCCGGAGGTTTATGCATGCATATAATATGTATGAGTTGATGGGCAAATGAGTAAAAATATGGTTTATGTACAGCTATTGAAGCATACTTTCTCATTTTTTACCTAAACACTTTCAACTCATACATACATATCCACACATCAACTCTACTTTAACAGGGCTACTGCTTCTTTTATTTGCTTCATTGCCTTTGTTAAATTTTCGTCTGAAGCAGCAAAAGACAAACGGATGCAATTAGGTGCACCAAAAGCTTCGCCTGTTACCAGTGAAACGCTTGCCTTGTTGAGCAAGTACATACACAGGTCTTCTGCATTGCCAATAGTGGTCTGGCCATCAGATTTACCAAAGTAATAGCTGATATCAGGGAAAATATAAAAAGCGCCTTTAGGAACAAAAGTCTTAAAGCCAGGTATCTCTTTCATCAGCCCAAGCACCAGATCGCGGCGGCGCAGGTAAGCTTCAGCCATTTCGCGGGTCGGTGTCATGTCGCCTTTCAGTGCAGCTGTAGCAGCTTTCTGGGCTATAGAGCAGGTGCCGGAGGTAATTTGCCCCTGTAATTTATCGCACGCATCAGCAATCCATTTGGCAGCAGCCATAAAACCAACACGCCAGCCAGTCATCGCAAAGCCTTTGGAGAAGCCATTAATTGTAATTACTCTGTCTTTGATAGAGGGCAAAGCGCCTATACTGAAGTAATTTGTGTCAAAATTGATGTATTCGTAAATTTCATCTGCGATCACAAAAATATTATCATGCTTTGCAATTACAGCTGCAATTTCGCGTAATTCTTTTTCTGTAAATACAGAGCCGGTTGGATTACTTGGTGAAGAATACATGATTACCTTCGTCTTAGAGGTAATGGCATTTTCAAGTTGTTCGGCTGTTACCTTAAATTCATTTTCAAAAGCGCCGTCCAGTAATACTGCTTCACCTTCTGCCAGCTTCACCATTTCGCTGTAACTCACCCAGTAAGGAGAAAATATAATTACTTCGTCGCCGGGGTTCACCAGGCACATTAAGGCATTGGCTAAAGATTGTTTGGCTCCTGTAGAAACTACTATATTTTCAGCTTTCCATTCTATCTGATTATCCTTTTTAAGTTTTTCGGCAATGGCCTGTTTCAGGTCTGCTGTGCCGGATACAGGGGTATAGAAGGTAAAACCATCGTCAATGGCTTTTTTGGCTGCGTCCTTAATATATTGCGGTGTTTGAAAATCAGGCTCGCCAATGCTTAAATTAATTACATCGATTCCTTTTGCGGCCAGTTCCCGGCATTTTTTAGACATCGCCAGGGTTTGCGACTCAGACAGGGCATTAATTCTGTCGGACAGTAAGGTCAGGTCTTTTGTTAGAGACATAGGTATTAAGTTTAAAACTTTCAAAAGTAAGTATTTGTAAACTGAGTTACCAAGTTATTTGGTAAAAAGTTAAAGAGGAGGTATAACTTTCTGGCAGTATGAAAATTATATGGCAGGAAGTGTATATAATGAAGCAAATTTGAAATGAAGTAAAGTAAAAAGGGTTTCTTAACTAGCGCATCCGGCACCAAACAAGAAACCCCAATTTAAGAAGTAAAAGCTACCTAGAGTTCATAAGCCGTACGCCGCACAATACTTCTGCCCAGTGTAATTTCATCTGCATATTCTAGTTCACCACCTACCGGAATACCCCGGGCAATCGTGCTGATCTTTAAATTATATGGCTTGAATTTTTTTGTCAGGTAAAAAGCAGTAGTGTCACCCTCCATTGTAGGGCTTAAGGCAAGGATAATTTCTTTGGTTTCGGAATCAGGAATGCGGCGCATGAGCGAATCAATATGCAGATCAGAAGGACCCACACCTTCTATCGGAGAAATAATGCCGCCCAATACATGATACATGCCTTTATACTGGGCTGTGTTTTCGATAGCCAGCACATCACGCGTATCTTCTACTACGCATATAATAGAGCGGTCTCTCACCGGATTGGCACAAATAGCACACACTTCGGCATCTGAAATATTGTGGCAGTCTTTGCAGTACTGTATTTGCGTGCGCATGGTGGTAATTGCATCCGCCAGTGCAATGGTATTTTCTTCATCTTTCTTCAACAAATGCAAAACCAGGCGTAATGCAGTTTTGCGACCAATGCCAGGCAATTTAGCCATTTCGGTAACTGCATTTTCAATCAACTTTGAAGGGAAATTCATATAGTAGGTATAAGCTGTCAGTATTCAGCTATCAGTTGTTCAGGTGTATGTATATAAATCTATAGTAAAACAAAAATGGCAGCTACATAAATCCATTTTGCATCAATTTATTAATATATTTTTAGGTTGAGGTCTACAAAGTATGATGATTACGGTAATAGATGACAAGTTTCATAGCGTTATCATGATTGGTTTGTTTTTTGGAAAAACAAGCTGTTTTTCTGACAATTCTTCGGTTTCTGGTTCTCAAACATAAGTTTACTCCTTCAATATGTTTGGTATAAGCTTTGCCTATGTTGTGCTTCTCTGCCGGTAATACCTTGCTGAAAGCTTTCCAATCATCTGAGCAAAAAGTATCTATTTGCACATCTTTGAGTTGAGCATACAAGGCTTTCACTGTTTTAGCACTGCGTTTGCCCCAACTGTAGGCTAAGATTTCATCTGTTTCCCGGGCATAGGCGTAGATCAACCATCGTTTCTTCTTTTTGCGCTCTTTGACAAAGGTCCACAACTCATCTATTTGTACTTCTTTATAGTGCTTTTGTCTGGGTTTGATTTCCCGATCGGCAGCAGCCTGATTGAGCCATTTGAGGATGGTTTGCCGGTGAATGCCTAAGACAGCCTCGATATCTCTGATGCCTGAATTACGCACTAACAGCTGTAAAACCAAGGCTTTCATCGCTGGCCGACAGCCCAACTTTTGATACTCATACTGAAATTGCTTACCACAAGAGCGGCAGAGAAAATTCTGTGCTCCACTCTTTTTCTTGCCATTTTTGACTACTTTTACTCCTTGGCAGTAGGGGCAGTTTAATTGGATAGTTATCTCGCACATAACTCCCTTTTAACACTTTTACTGCCAACTTTTATCCATCATACTTTGTAGACCTCAACCTATTTTTACTGATCACTTACAACTGTTTGCTGAACATGGTTATACAACTTCAGCCGAAATTCCCCGGGCACAAATGTCATTCCGCATAGGAGCCAGTTCATCAAATGAACCGATTTTTACAGTACATTTTCCTTTATAATGGATCAATAATGTACATTGCTCAGCCTGTTCAAGGGTATGTTTACAAATCTTGATCAATGTATCAATTACATGATCAAAGGTATTTACCTCATCATTAAATACTACCAGGTCTCTTACGTCTGAAGTTACTACATCCTCTAAAACTTCTACTTCCTCTTCTTGGTATGTTTGCATAACAGTTTTCAGATTAGTATTTAGCAAAATTAATAAAATTTACCCAAATTTATCGCTTACATTTAATTATTTGCATCTGCGTGCCCTCATCAAAAGCCGCAAAAAGCAGTTCAATCTATGAATCCAACGCCCATCAGCCCACTGCTTGTCGTAAGCATTCTGGTAATATATTTCGGCTTACTTTTAACAATTGCTTATATTACCGGCAAAGATGCAGATACGCAGACGTTTTTTACTGCCAACAAAAGTTCACCCTGGTACCTGGTAGCCTTCGGTATGATAGGCACATCCCTGTCTGGTGTTACTTTTATTTCTGTGCCCGGGAATGTAGGCAATACCCAGTTTGCTTATTTCCAGTTTGTGCTGGGCAATGTGGTTGGCTACTTTGTTATTGCCACCGTGCTGATGCCCCTATATTACCGGCTTAACCTTATTTCTATATACACTTATCTGGAGCAAAGGTTTGGATTCTGGGCGTATAAAATGGGCTCATTTTTCTTTTTATTATCCCGTACTGTTGGAGCGGCGTTCCGGCTTTTTCTGGTAGCTGCTGTATTACAGATCGGCGTATATGAGCAGTGGGGAATACCTTTCTGGGTAAACGTTTTAATAACTATTTTCCTGATCTGGATATATACTTTTCAGGGAGGTATTAAAACCATTGTGTGGACAGATACTTTCCAGACTTTCTTTCTGGTTTCGGCTGTAGTTATCAGCGTATACCTGATATCCAAAGAGCTGGGGCTTTCTATGGGACAGATGGTTAGCACGGTAAAAGGGAGTGATTATTCCAATATGTTTGTCTGGGATTTTAAAAATAACCGGTATTTTTTTAAACAATTTTTTGCTGGAGTCTTCATTGCCATAGCCATGACAGGCCTGGATCAGGATCTGATGCAGAAGAACCTGACCTGTAAAAACCTGAAAGAAGCGCAGAAGAACATGTTTTCTTTCACTATTGTATTTGTTTGTGTGAATCTGCTGTTTTTAACCCTTGGTGCATTGTTATATTTATATGCAAATACCAAAGGTATTGCCATACCCGCCCGCACCGATTACCTGTATCCAACACTGGCATTGAATCATTTTGGTTTGCTGGCTGCGGTTTTCTTTTTGCTAGGAATTACTGCTTCTTCTTATGCCAGTGCCGATTCTGCTCTGGCCGCTTTAACTACTTCCTTCTGCATTGATTTTCTTGATTTTAAAAACAAACCTGAAGCGCAGCGGGAAAAAATTAAATTCCGGGTGCATATCAGTTTTTCTGTATTGCTTTTCCTTGTTATCCTGCTTTTCGAAGCCATTAATGATGAAAGTGTGGTGAGTGCCGTTTTTACTGCCGCCGGATATACCTATGGCCCATTGCTAGGTTTGTTTGCTTTCGGTTTGCTCACTAAATTACCTGTACGGGATAAGTATGTACCTTTGGTTTGTCTGCTTTCCCCCATTTTCTGCTATATTATAAACACCAATTCAGAAGCATGGCTGGGTGGCTATAAATTCGGTTTTGAAATATTGATTCTGAATGGTTTCTTAACATTTATGGGTATGCTGGCACTGGTTAAGAAAACAGAGCAACAACCAGAAAAAATGAAGATGAGCTAGCTTTTTAGTTAGAGATTACAGCTAATAAAATTATAGCCAGTAAATTGCTATAACAAAGTTATTATTGTAAATGAATCGAAGAGCCTGCTTTGCAATGAGTATTTGAGCACTTTCGTTTTGCTCCATGTACCAGTATACTGTTGGCTAAAAATCAGTATTACATCAACTCATTTACCGGATACCACACCACTTTTTCAAAATTGAGAATCTGGTCATTTTCTACGCTGATACCTTCCTGCTCCAATAGACGCTGCATTGCCTGAGGTGTTTCAAAATGATGTTTGCCAGTCAGCAGACCATTGCGGTTTACTACCCGGTGAGCAGGCACATCTTTTATGGCATGGGCACTGTTCATAGCCCAGCCTACCATACGGGCAGCACTTTTTAAACCTAAATACTGGGCAATGGCTCCGTAGGTAGTGACACGGCCTTCCGGTATCAGCCGAACTACTTCATATACATCATTAAAAAAACTTTTATCCATTTCATTTTGTGCAATAAGCGGTTTTGAAAAGTGGAAAAGTACGCTATAAGCAAAGTTCTCTTTATGCTGGAAATACTAATATATGTAAAAATGATAGGCTCTCCAGGTAACATTTGAATTCAGTCCGGCCTTTATTTATTATACTGATATATGCAGTAATAAAGCATTAATTACGCATACAGGTGTACCCAAGCCACAATAATATATACTTTTTAGCATTAAAAACAGGCAGCATGTGCAGATGGCACTTAAAATTATTGCGTGAAAAAAATATTTTTTAAATTTTGTGTGACTTTTAAACACAATCTCTATTATAGTAGTACAATACAGTTTTTCAGCAGGTAGTTTCAATAATTTTAATTACTTCACCTATTACCTATGTATCCGTTTTGTATACCTTTGTAAAAATTTAGCTTAAGCATAGTCAAGTAAGGCTGAGAAGTAATTATATTTGCCAATTATTTTATACATAAACTACTTAAAGAAGAACCTATATGATTTTAAAATTTTTACAAAGGTATACAAAAGAACATGAATGGATAAGGGTAGAAGGGGATACGGCATATGTGGGCGTTACGGATTTTGCTCAAAAGGAACTGGGTGATATTGTATATGTGGAAATTGATACCAAAGGCCAGGAAATTCAGCAAGGCGAAATATTTGGCACAGTGGAAGCTGTTAAAACTGTTTCTGACCTTTTTATACCTATCACCGGGACTGTTCTGGAAGTGAATAACCTGTTGAATGCAGATCCTGAGCTGGTAAACACAGATCCGTACGGCAAAGGCTGGATGATAAAAATGACTATTGCAGATACCCAGCAACTGGAATCTTTATTGAGCGCCAATACGTATGCTGCTATGATAGGTATCTGATCAGTAATGAGTGATTACCAATGAATAATGGCGTGTTGTATTTTACAATCATTAAGCACTATTCACTACTCATTACCATATGTTTTTCAGATACAATGTGTTCACGTTTACCTGGGCCCTGATTATATTGTTTCTGGTGTTAATGCCAGGAAGCAATATGCCGGAAACAGATATTTGGAATTTTTTTACGTTTGATAAGTTTGCACACTTTTTTGTGTTTGCTGTCTTGGTATTTCTGCTAACTATTGGTTTAACCAAACAGCATAGTTATTTATGATTGCGCTTTAGTGCAGTAAAAATGTCGCTGTTATTTGGAGTACTATATGGGCTGTTTCTGGAAGGTATGCAGTCGTTTATTCCAGACCGAACTTTTGATCCGGCAGATATGTTAGCCAATACAATAGGATGCTTTTTAGGAACAATATTATTTTACTTAGTTTATAAATTTAGTTTTCCCAATTAGCAATTATTTAAAAAAAATCATATTTTTGAGAATTGCGTTTTTGAAACGATACCCACTAGTAATCTGAACAAATTTAATTATGGAACTCAAGAAAGACCCGAAAGTAGATTTAGCCCGCCAATCAAGCCTGTTTCTTAACATTGGGCTGTTGGTTTCTCTAGGCCTGGTACTACTTGCTTTTGAATGGAAATCATATGATGACCTTTCAGCATTAAATTTTGCCCCTGCCGAAGTACAAACTGAAGAATTAATTGATATTCCAATCACGGAGATGCCTCCGCCACCACCTCCGGTAGTTCAACAGCCTGAAATTGTCGAGGTTCCTGATGATAAAGAGATTGAGGAAGAACTAGTTAACCTGGATACAGAGATCACTCCTGAAACTGTAGTAGCACCGCCCCCTCCCGTAGAGACGGCACCAGCAGTTGAAGAAGAAGTAGATGAGATCTTCCAGGTAGTGGAAAACCAGCCTGAGCCAGTTGGTGGTATGGCAGCTTTTTACAAGCACGTTCAGAAAAATCTTAAATATCCTGAACAGGCAAGAAGAATGGGCGTAGAAGGAAGGGTATTCGTTCAGTTTGTTGTGGATAAAGACGGTAATTTAACAGATGTACAAATATTAAAGGGTATTGGCTCTGGCTGCGATGAAGAAGCACTTCGGGTTGTGAAAAGCGCACCTAAGTGGAATCCTGGTAAGCAAAGAGGCCGCCCGGTACGTGTACGGATGTCTATTCCAATTGTATTTAAATTGGGATAATATATAATAATATTATTTGGTAATACAGCTGTATTACCTGCAAAAAGCCTGGGTTATCCGGGCTTTTTTATTTGCCATTCATCATTGATTTGTCCTATAATTTTGAGAAAAAAGCATGCAATTTATTAGTATTTTACAATGATAATATATACATTATACTAGATTTAATATGATGTAAACTAAATACTTAAAATCATGGAATTTAAAAAAGATCCCCGGCTTGATTTGGCCCGCTTCTCAAAATTATTTCTAAATGTAGGGTTTGTTGTTAGCTTAACTGTATGCCTGATAGCCTTTGAATGGAAAACTTACGAAGATCTTTCCAGGGTTGAAAAACTGGTTCCAAGTATAATTACCGAACCAACACTAGATAATATAAATGTTTCTCTTAAACCCCTTGCTCCCCCAGTAGTACCCAAGCCAAAACAGCCGGAGCCGGATCTCACCAAGGATTTATCCAAGATAAACATGACAGACGTTACTATAGAAACGGCCTTGCCGCCAGCTACAGCAGATGTACCTTTAATTATACCTCCATCTGTTATTTCAGGAAATGTTTCAGATGTTATTCCTGAAGAAACTGCAAATATTCCTGTTGACCAGTGGGCACTTGAAAAACAACCGGAAGGACAGGAAGCTTTTTATAAATATATCAGTAAAAACCTGAAGTACCCTCAGGCCGCTGTAAGAGGGAATATAGAAGGAAAGGTGTTTGTGCAGTTTGTTATAAATACGGATGGAAGCCTCACTGATATTGTAGTAATTAAAGGAATAGGTTTTGGCTGTGATGAAGAAGCAGTCCGTATTATAAAAAATGCACCAAAATGGACTCCCGGCAAACAAAGAGGAAAACCTGTACGGGTAAGAATGTCTATGCCGATTGCATTCAAGTTAAATAAATAGAAATAAGTAAAAGTGTAAATAAATTGTATCGAAAAGCCCGTAAGTACACGGGCTTTTTTATTTTTACAGAATGATGGTACGATCTGCAATTTTTACCTGCCTGTTAATTATCTTCTTGCTTAATTCTGCCCGCTTGCCTGCACAAGATAT
>Ga0181465_100955_pt1 | contig 12393 bp, 12 predicted proteins | sample InSIn3gowninarea_FD_119076 | JGI IMG/M metagenome (GOLD analysis project Ga0181465, IMG submission 119076) | Clean room microbial communities from NASA Spacecraft Assembly Facility at Jet Propulsion Laboratory, Pasadena, California, USA -... ... | reverse complement strand
GATGGTTTTAGGCCATATAGTACCTTTACTAGACATATTTTACCTTCACCTAAAATTTGGTTCGAAACAGAGCACTTTGAATTTTTGAGTTTTCGGGCCCCGGGCTCAGTGTCTGGCCTGTTCAGCAATTGAGATTAAAATCACTCTAGAGGAAAAATACAATATAATTTTAAAATTTTTTAAGTTTATATGAGCTCCACTAGAAGAGATGAACAAAACCCATAAATCGTTTCGAAATCAGAGGATTTTGATTTTTTAGCCAAATTTTGGTCAAAACTCAGTTTTTGCAAAAATCGAGGTGATTTTCTTTTGTCACAGTGAAAAAAGGCTGAGATAAAATCAATAATGGATATAAAAATTTTTAATTTTTCCACAAAACCTCGACCAACCCCTAGCCTCGCGAATCTTCTACCCTCACAAACTGACGGCACCGAAATCCGATTCCCGGTGCTCCCGGAACTCACCTCCCGGTAAAATCAGTTACCCTAGCGCACCTCCTCTCTACTGTTGGATGATAGTGAGGAGAGAGAACGCTAGGGTACCATAAAATATCTCCCTATACCCTACATCCCTCTGTAGGGTACCCTAGCGCTCTCTCTCCTCACTGTCAGCCAACAGTGAAGAGGAGGTGCGCTAGGATAGTGCAGGAGGCTCGGAGGTGGATAAAATTTGACTCGGGTGTCGGAATCTGCCTCGGTTAGATGCATACTGAAGCTAGATACCTGGGGAGGAGGAAAAAACTCTTAGGCAGAATATTGGGCCTTGTCTCGGGTCTCCGGTGTCTGCTTGAAAATGGTAACTCCAAAAAATTTAGTCAGTTTTTCTTGTCAAAACTCAGTTTTGACAAACTAAGTTGGGTTTTTGCATTTTGCGTTACAAAATTTTTTGGATTTTTGTCAAAATGTGTTTTTCAAGCTCAAGTGTGGGTTATCATGGAATAAGAAACCAATCTTGCATTTGGTTCGGGTTACGAGAGAAAGTGGAATATTGGGGTTAAAAAATGAAAACCCATGTTTCGAAAATTTCTCTGGGGTCTCGGGCTCATGGTTCCGCCTCGAGGGAGGTGAAGAGTCACAAGAATTTTCAGAGGTGAAAAAATAAAAATATAAAAATGGGTTTTTTACCATGTCTTCTCCCGATCATAAGGTTTCCAGAACTATCTTCAGTTTTGCAATCAGATGAGTAGAAATCAAGATATTTCAATTTTGATATATCGGGCTGGAAGTTGAAAGGTCACAGTTGATCTTCCGAAAAATCTCAAAATGGGATTTTGATCATCACTCCTTCTCATCTCCTAGAACCCATAGCAACTTACAAAATTGAATTTGGATGAGTATAACTCATTCTATGATAGTTCGAAGATTCACAAGTTGCAGGCTCGAGAGGAGGTGAAGAGTCACAAGAAGATAACTTTAAAATTACAACTTGTGAAAACTTTCTGAAAGCTTGAGTGTGCAAATGGGTAAGATATCAACTTGGTATCACATCCTGATGTGTTTCATGGTTGCTCAAACTATTGAATTTGATGAACATGGGCCAAACAGCCTCAAATTCATGCACGATCGATAAAATTTCGTCAAAAACTTGAAAAAATCAACTTGAGTTCATATGAAAGATTTTCACTTATAGATCACAATGAAACAAGTCCCATTCGATTCAGATAAGTATTTCTTGAGATTCGATCGAAAATGTGTTCTTCACAATCAAGATGAAAAATTAGTCTTATGCAGTTCAAAGAATTGAGAAAAGTTTGTCAAAATTGGTTTTATGCAAGAAAGTTTGTCAAAAATCCATTTTAGCAAACTTTTGCATGTTTTACTCACTTTGAGAAGTTTGTTGGAAAGAAAAATCTTTGCTGGAAAGCAAATTCTTGAATTTGGTTTCAATCCTCACACTTCACACACTCGCTCAAACTTTCACTATAACTCTTCTTCGTTCGATCTCCAAAGCTCAAATGTGCAAATGGGGCTTGAGGGGTCCAAAATGGGGGTTTATATGGTCATTATAGGTGAAGGGAAGCTCAAGGGTCACCAAATAAATGGTTCACTATCCTTAGGAAACATTATAGGAAATTTAACCCTGCCACAATTAATACGCCATTTCGGCAACCTTCATTGGTGGATGGATAACTTTGGATTGCCTTATCGGATTGAGCTGAGGTTTGGAACATAAGCTCTTGAGACAAATTGGGAGGGAATCCCCTTAGTCCCATGTTGAAGAGTCACGAGCCCCCAAACCTTGTCAAATAGATAAAAAAAAAAAACTTGTCGATCAATAGGTATACTCTCCTCGACATCACAATAATTATAGAAGACTCGCTCAGGCAAAACTAGCTCAAGAAAGGTGTCAAACAGAGCAACCCTTGTTAGGGTGGAAATGATCCTAGTTGGGAAAACTAGGGTCCAATTTAGGGAACTCATCTAGAAGGCTTCTGAAGGGTCAAAAAAGATATTCAATGAACTTAAACATGTATAAACCATCAAAAGGAATCAAAATCAAGTACAACCAACCTCCATAGATGACTTGACATCATGCGAGGACAAAATAAGACCAGTAGCCAACCATCGAAGACAAAGCATCGATAAAGCTCATTCAATTCCATATCTCAAATCATCGAAGAAAATACTAGGAGCAATTCAATCTTATTTGTATTATATCCAACCCTCCATAGGTGTAGGATTCAAAATTTTGGTAGGGGCCCGTTTATTTTGCCCATTAAATGGCCAAACTAAAGGTGGAGTTGTTGTGGGTACAACAGGTACTCAATAAAACTTAATGATATGATCCTACTTATGCTTGGATCTAGAACCCTTATGCTTTTACATTTAAATGATTCTTATTATATTTTAAATAAATAAAATTTCTATGAAAATTTAGATTTATGAATGTTTTAGTAATGGACAAATTTAAATTTCATTCTAATAATGTTTAATAAATTAATGCAAAAAATTACATTTAAAATTTTATAATGTAATAAAAAGCATAAAAAAAATTAAAAAATATATATAAATAGATAGATATTGATCTTATGTACATACATATAAACAAGTAAATATAAAAAAATTTAGATAAATTAAAATATATATGTTGGAGTAGGAAAGCAACTTCCCGGAAGCTACGCAATTTGAGGACGTGTCCCAGGATCTTCGACGAGGTTGCGGAGTTGATGAGGAGTAGTGCAGTTACCACATCCCAGAAGTCAAGGATAAAAGGGGTTTTATCCCATATTGTAAGGGTTTTAGGAACATTTTGTAATGGGTTTTGGGGATGTGGGGCTTTAGGCCCACATAAATGAAACCGAAGTGACCTAAGTCACTCTATAAAAGAAGTAGAGATAGTAGAGGAAAATATATCACTCCTTGCTTAGCCTTTTGTCTTGCATGTCTTATAGGCAAGTGTGTTGATCTAGAGAGAGATAGAGAGCGCTCTGGCTACTTTGTGTGTAGAGGCTCAGAAAACAAGAGAGAGACTGCAAAGAAGTGCATAGTAGGAACTTTGTAACCTCCTTGATAGGATTTAATAAAGACAAAGTTCATGTGGATGTAGCTACCTCATTGGTAGTGAACCATGTAAATATTGGTGTCTTGTGCTTATTTGAGTTATGCTTATGCTTATGTGTATAATTGAGTTATAAGATCTGGAAAATACCTAAAATATAAGAAGAGTTAAATGGCAGTTAAGTAGGTATGCATGAATGCGAAGATTTTACAGTATATTCAATGCACAGTTAGTTACAGATCTGTCCAGTAGATGCACAGTAGATTTGTTCAGTAGATGTGCAGTAAGGAAACTAACTCAGGTAACCACAACCCTCTGAGCAGAGAAACCTGCTTCTCTGCTCCACCATAAGTCACTTTGGGTGAGACTGCATGTTGCTTCATAGCCTATTGCTGAAAGGGCCAGTCATCAAGGGGTTTGTTGCTGCATAGTATAAAGAAACCCAGGTCTAATCATAAAAGAAACCAACAATGGTTCCATTTCCAGTTGAACTTTGAAGGCAATGTGGTTGTGGAACCTTGAGCTAAGTGAGATTGAAGCTTGGTTCCAAACCAAGACAAAGGAGTTCACAGAGACAGAAAACAAAAACCCTAACCGCGATAGTGAAGCATGGTCACAGAAGTACATCTATACCGACATTCACAAAGTATTATTTGCTACATTTCCATCAGAGTTGCATTCCTGGCTGGTGAGGTTAGCAAATTGCACTGGACACATATAAAGTGACAAACCTCCACAGTGGGACCAAGTAGCAATTCAGAGGCTAAAGAATACAAACAATGTTGTTTCAGGAGCAGTTGATTTTTGGCTAACCAGCCTGCTATCAGGATTCATCACAGAGTTTGTTGTTGATATAGTGAAGGCATATAGCGAAGCAGAATGACATTTCTTCAAGGGTTATTGAGGTAAGTTCTTAAATTCTTTGAATTTATGGATTAAAATGTTGTTATGTGATAAAGGAGTTTTACAGTTGAGATCATACCTATAAGTCTTGGAGGGAATGCAAGAAGATCCTAGCCTTACAAGGGAAGGAAAAAAATTTAGAGAAAACAACGAAGATACTGAATAATATCAAGAAAGACATAGAGAAGAGACCCCTGAAAGAAGTAGCAAAAGACTCAGGAAAACACCTACGTTGTTATTAGAAAGTAGTACACAGACTTCCTCACCACCTGAATTGAATACTTTGGTTGGAAGTAGCCAGGAAGGTTGTATAGGAACACTGCAGATACCTACTAGTAGCCAGGAAAACCCTCTTACGGCACTGCCATAGCAGATAAACGCGTCCAGTACACAACCATTGTAGAATAATCCTTCAACTGGGCAGCAAAACCCTCCCTTATGTAGGAACATGATGGGTGACAATATCAAATTGCTTATTTTTTGGGGCATCGGTGCAGAAGACCCTGACCAACATTTCTTTATTTGCAAAGTAGTATGGAACATTAAGCAAGTCTAGGACGATGACACTAAGAGAGCACAATTGACAACTACATTTAGGGATAGAGCCCTAACATGGTTTATGAAGTTTTCAACCAGCACGCAGCAACCAAAGACCATACAGGAGATCAAAGTTGAATTAAAGAAGGAGTTCAAGAAACCTAAATCGGAATCACAGTGCATCACTGAGCTAAAGGAAATCAAGTAGATGCCACATGAGTCAGTATGGGATTTTGATCAAAGATTCAAGACACTGCTGGGACAAGTCAACTTTGCATATCTAGTGCAGCAACATCAAGAATGGTTTATCGCTGCGCTATTGCCATACATTAGGTTACCACTCATGCAACAAAAGGTAACCTCACAGAGTGAAGCCCTAGAAACCATGATGAGATTGGAAGCTTCGCTGATTTTTGGGGATGGATTAGCTATAGAAGTAGTTGGTTAACATCACTCTAGAGCTACAAAGTTTAAAGAAAGGAAAGGAGGTACGCGAAGAAGTTTGGTGCACCAAATGTAGAACTAAAGTACATTCGAAGGAACAACGCCCCGTCTTCACACAGTACCTTGCGAGTGGCGCACCTAATCCACTACCATAGACGTGAGGGTTATGGTGTGAAATTTGTAGACAAGCAGGTCATAGACCCCAGGACTACCACATGTTGCAAAAGTACACAAAAACTCCCAAAAACTTGTACTGCACTTTATGCTCATCAATAGGACATGATGATAGCCACTATCATGCACTCGACATGATGATGGAAAGGACACAGGATGTCTATGCAATGCAGAGTGAACAACAAAACCACCCCGCTGGAGGTGTGTAACATGACCCCGGAAGAGGAGGATATGGAGGCCGAGGAGGATATGAAGGTCACGAAGGATACAGAGGCCAAGGAGGGGGTCGAGGAACATTTGGTCGAGGATGAGGACCAATCATCTATTACAACTGTAGACAACAAGGTCACTTTGCATGAGACTATCAAAGGATTACATGTACTTATTGCAAAGCTCCCAATCACGTTATTGAAGAGCGCCTAGTATTGCTAGCAAAGATCCAAGAGAAGCAACAAAACCAAAATGTCCAACTCAATGGAATAGAACAACGGTTGCCTGACCCAACGGTGAATGTGGTCACATACAGTGGCGCGGTGACTGGTGGTCAACCAATGAAGTCTAACAGATCATGGGTTCGGAAAGCAGAAGACAAGCAACCCGCAATTGACCTTAGCAAGATCAAGGAGACATTCGTGAATGCCAGTAAAGAATTTTGCATGCCTAACCCACCATCATCAAAAGGAAAGGAACTTGAGGTAATTGATAGAAGCATGGAACTACACAGTGATGAGAAGGCCAGTACCAGTGTAGCAGCTTGCCGGGAAATTGAACCTGCATCCAACATAAAGTCCTTCTTACAGGGCCGCTTAAAACTCATTCGAGATGAAAACGCACAGTTAGAAATTCAACGACTGATTGACTACTGCGACCCAGCTACTATGGAGAGAGTAGTCAACCAAGTAAAAATATATTTTCAAATAGGACGAGAAATGAGGCTCAGTGTTGTGATTGGATCATACAAAATGGATGAAGTAGTCTTGGATCTAGGATCTGAAGTGAATGTTATGACAAAGCAGACATGGGAGATTATGGCCAAGCTGAAGCTTGCATTTTCCCCTATTCAATTGAGATTAGAAAACCAACAAAGAGTTATCCCTCTGGGTCGTTTGTCCAGTGTCCCTATTGACCTTGATGGAGTACGCAACCTAGTTGACTTCGAAGTCATAGAAATAATTGATGATAGTACACCGTATCCAGCGCTGTTAGGCATCGATTGGGAATTCGACAATCAAGCAATCATTAACTTGAAAAAGAAGACCATGTCATTCAAGGGTAATGGAATTCGGGTTATTGGCCCATTAGATCCAACATTGGGACCAAGATACACAAAATTAATCACCGCAGAAGAAGAAGCTCGCAACATTGATGTTGTTTACCAGCTGACAACTGCGCAAGGAGACTATGTGAATCCAACCAATGATGGCATGGTTAGTTGGTGCTGTGAAAGCTCATGTGTCTCTAACTCGGAGGTAGGACTCAAAAACTAGCAACAACGCTTACATGAAGTTTCAGGAAGAAGACTTGCACGGATTACCAAGTCACTGTGCTAGATCAGGTCAGAGGTAAGTACACTTCCAATTTTTGATGGCCTATTGGATATTCATATTTTTGTTCACGAATATGAGGCACAAGTGCCCTATTCAGAGAGACTTCAGTCTCTTGTGGTTGCACTAAGAGCCACACCTGTGAGGTGGTGGACTACGCATCAAAGGAAAATTACTATGTGGGAGACTTGTTGCAGATTACTTATGATCGGGTTTGGAACTGAGACTGGAGGAATGGATTCATTATATGATGGAGTTACATGTCTAACCCTGGACATATGGGCTTGTGAAGAAGCATGGAAAGACATATCTAATGATGAATGGGTACATTTATTTGTACATACCTTGGATAGTAATCCAAGACACTAGTATGCAGAGACAAAGCTACGCCGTGGTACTGAAAACTAGCATACCCTAAGAGAGAACTTGTATCTGACCTTTGACAAGTTGGAATACCCCTAGGTTGATGATGCTTTAGAGCTGGTATGTATGAAAATTGCAGAAGACCCTCTACCTATCTATACTCAGCCAGACTGGATAGCACAGACTGAGAATGCCAGAGAATGTTACAATTTTACAATAGATGAGGATGATGACCCAAGAAACATTAATATTCCAGAATCTGAAGGATCTCGCGCTGTTGTAGGACCAACTCTAGAATGTCCAGAGATCATCGAGAAGTTGAAAATCAAGAAAGTCAACATTGGAACAGAAGAAACCCCGAAGATTGCATCCATACGAAACTACTGGGATGATAAGACTATTGGGCACATTGCTGATCTACTGCAGGAGTATCAATATTTGTTCCCTACGAAGTTTGAAGACATGAAAGGAATCCTAGGAGATTTGGGTGTCATGAGAATCCCACTAAAGGAACGAGATAAATCGGTAAAACAATGCCCATATAGGTTAAACCCTAAGTATAAAGAAAAAGCTAAGAAGGAGCTAGACAAGATTCTCATAGCAGGCATCATTGAGCCTATGGAAGAAAGTGAATGGGTTAGCCCCATGGTGGTGCAGGACAATAAAACTAAAGGAGAAATAAGGAGCTGTGTAGACCTAAGGAAGTTGAATGATGCATCCGTTCATGATCCCTTCCCTACACCATTTATAGATGAAGTATTGGACAATGTAGGAGGACAGGAGGTCTATTCCTTCACAGATGGGTTTTTCAGGATATCACCAGATCAATATCCATGAAGAAGACAAACATAAGACCACATTTGCGATAGAATGGGGATCATTCCAGTATATAGTGATGCCCTTTAGATTAAAGAATGCACCAGCTATATTCTCCAGGGTAGTGGTGGCAATCTTTAAGGAATTTATTCACAAGTTCCTTGAAGTCTATTTTGATGGTTGGATTGTCTTTGGACTGATGGACAAGCATGTGGAAGCCTTGAGGCTCATGCTTGTGAAGTGCCGAGAGCATCATATTTCCTTGAACTTGAAAAAGTGTATCTCTTGTGTTCCCTTTGGAATTCTGTTGGGACATGTGGTGTGCAGACAAGGATTGATGGTGGACCCTGCTAAAATTGCCATTATTGTGAACTTACATCCACCTACCTCAGTGAAGCAACTGCGCACTACACTCGAGCGTACAAGATATTACAAAAAATTTATCAAAGGCTATGTGCAGATCACCATTCCAATAGAGAAATTATTGAAGCATGATGCGAAGTATGAGTAGACTGAAGAATGCCAGAAAAGCTTGGATATCCTAATGGAGAAAATGGTGACTGCGCCAATCCTAGTATTCCGAAATTGGAAGAAAATATTTCATGTGCATGTAGATGCATCTTCAATTGCCTTGGGCATTATTTTGGCACAACCTGGAGAAGGATTCATTGACCACCCAATTGCCTTTGCAAGCAGAAAGCTATTGTCAACAGAGAGAAACTATACCACCATAGAAAGAGAAGGATTAGCTATGGTATATGCATTACAGAAATTTAGACACTATTTGCTAGGTTCTCATTTTAAGATGTTTACTGATCATTCAACACTTAAGTACCTAGTAAACACGCCAGTGTTGGGGGGGAAGATCTGCAGATGGCTTCTTCTCTTCCAGGAATATGATTTCAAGATCATAGTGAGGCCAGGTAGACTTAATGCAGGGCTTGATCATTTATCTAGGTTGGAGTTAGGAGAGGAGCCTATTATTCTAGAAGACTGTCTACCCGATGTGCAGTTGTTTTCCATACAGATTGTGGATGATCATTTTCAGGATATCATTCATTTCTTGACTACTGGAATAGTGCCATAGTCATATACTATGGAACAGAAGAAGCAGTTGGTAGTGCACATAGCTGACTTCACATTTATTGCAGGATAGTTGTATAAGTTGGGACCAGATGAGATATCGCGAAGATATGTCTTGGAGCATGAACGAAAGAGAATTCTAGAGGAAGCACATGCTGGAGTCATAGGAGGTCACTATGCAGGAAAACTTACCATGCATAAGGTTTTGATAACAAGTCTATGGTGGCCCATAGTCCATAAGAATGCAAAAGAATTTTGCAGGAGCTACGATATTTGCCAGAGGACAGGAAAACCATCAAGAAGAGATGAGATGCCCTTGAAACCACAAATCACACTACAAGCCTTTGACAAATGGGCTATTGATTTTGTAGGGCCTATTAACCCTCCAGAAAAGCGAATAGGCACCAGGTATATTGTTACTACGATAGACTACCTAACCAGATGGGCTGAGGCAGCACCAGTAAAAGACAGTAGCGTAGCTACAACAACACAATTCATATTTGAGAATATACTTGCTAGATTTGGCTATCCTTGCACTTTGATGAGTGATCAAGGTACACATTTTTTGAACCAGTCCATCCAGCTGTTAACTAAAGAATTTTAGGTTTATCATCAGAAAAGTACCCCTTATCACCCTTAGGCAAATGGCACTGTGGAAGCCTTCAACAAGATTTCGGAGAATGCCTTGACAAAGGTATGTAATGCCAATAGAGATGACTGTGATGTAAGGATTCTAGTAGTATTATGGGCTTATAGAACAACCTATAAGAAGTTGACAGGACAAACGCCATACAAATTGGCATATGGACAAGAGGTTGTGATGCCCGTGGAATACATTGTGTCTAGCTTGAAGATCGCAACACTCACAGATTTGGAAAATGAAGAAATAGTGAACGAAAGGCTGCTGAACTTGGTAAAGTTACAGGAAGACAAATTTGTGACAGGATTCCATCAGCAAGTATAGAAAGATAGAGAAAATTCTTGGCATGATAGACACATTAAAAGCAAAGAAATCAAGGTAGGAGACCTTGTTCTCATGTATGACAGTAAGTTTATGCGGTTCCCAAGAAATTTTGTATGCATTGGCTAGGACCCTATCAAGTGAGGCATGTTACAAAATGAGGGGTTGCCAGCTTAGCGAAGTTGGATGGAACCATGCTCCCTACTATGGTGAACGGGAGTAGGCTGAAACATTACAGGGACATCCCTCCTAATTTCTCCACTTAAACAAGAAGCACAAGTGTGTAGATGTCCAATGTAGTTGAAAGAGACATTGCGCACATAAAGAGTCTATATATTGTAGGCTTAAGGAGACAACGCATAAAACAAGTAAGCCTGTAGAGTAATTTGATAGGCAGATTGATACTGCGAAGTGAAGAAAGGTTCAGCGCAATGAACTACGCCACAAATGTGATGAAGGACATGAAGTCAGATCGAGGAAGAAAAGTCATAACTATTGATCCTAAGGGATCAATGATGCTATAGAACATCAACATACAGTCATTGGGCTATGACTAGGGAACAAGAAAAAGCATTCCAACAGTCACATTTACAGGTAACGGTCATCCGCAATGGCTAGAAAATTAGCCGTTGATTGCGGAAACCTATTTAAAGGATGCGCAGTAGCCCAGGAGGGGTTACTTATGTGATTTTATGAACTTAAGATTACTTGAGCATACCGAAGATTCAATTGTAGACATACTGTGATTCAGAATTACCAAGTGACAGTGGATATGTATACACCAGTAAAGAAAACAAAGAAGTCGGGCTCAAGTTCAAGCAAGCCAGCATGACAGTCACCGCGACATCAACACATCGCAGAAGAGCATGAAATCCCACAGAGCCGAGTCATGTCATTTCTACCAGCCTATGTGTGCCCACTGGGCCATGAAGCATCGAAGATTTAGCTATCTTCAAAGGCTAGGTACCCTGTGCCTTTGTCACCGATGTCAAAAGATGTTGAAGAAGAAGGATCCTTGCTAGGACATGTAAATGATCTGAAATACCAGGATTATAACCTACTGGATCACGTTCAATTTCCATAGTTCCAAGTTGATCAATACATGATGATGACCGTGAACCCCGCCACAAAGGTCGAGGCGCTAGCACCGCAGGATTGGATAGCCTCACTGCAGCCATCAGGGCTGTTAAATTTCTTGTAGATTCGCCACTTCGAACGTAGTAATGAGATCAATGCAGTTGTGAAGGTACTAATATCATGCATACATAGAGGACACCTATGGTTAGACCATAGGGTGGACATTACAATTGATCTAATCCACTAGATCACAGGCTTAAGCAAGACTGAAGCCGACTCCGTGACGCACTTCCTCGAAAAGGACCAAGATAAAAAGCTAGCCACGCGGCTCATTAAGAAGTATAACTTGACGAGGGGAGGATGAGCATATGATGATGTGTAGATCGAGGATAAACCTCTCCGTTTTACTGTCCAGTTGTTGGCTAGACAAGTATTGAGGAAATGTAGACCAAACCAAGTATCCAGACCAGCCATTGAACTCGCAAACGCTACAAAAGACGGAGTCCAGTATAACTGGGCCCTATATCTATTGAATCAATTCAACGAGGACTATATAGCCATGCAAGATTAGAATCAACCATTTCACTACATGTAGATATTAATTCTAATTGGACTAGTTGGTTGGAAAGAGCCGAAGCAAGGTATATTCTTAACTACAAGCCAGAACTTTAGAGGGGCTCGCTATGTGAACCTATGGTTTACACTAGCCACTGCATGGTAGGATCCCAACAATATAATGTTTTATTACTATCATGACCAGCTTTGTAAAGCTATCAGTAGTAGTCCGCGCGTTACCTGCAAGGTGACCAACAAGTATGGAAAGATAATAAAGTTCATCGCAGATCGGCATCACATCTATTTGCAACCACGCGCACAGCAGGGCAGCGATAGACACATTGGTTGCTATCGAATGATGCATGAAGATATAGAACAATTCATCAAAGACCAGCAAGAAATCTGGGTCAAAAAGCAAGAAAAGGAAAAAGAGGGGAA
>Ga0181465_100953_pt1 | contig 12407 bp, 5 predicted proteins | sample InSIn3gowninarea_FD_119076 | JGI IMG/M metagenome (GOLD analysis project Ga0181465, IMG submission 119076) | Clean room microbial communities from NASA Spacecraft Assembly Facility at Jet Propulsion Laboratory, Pasadena, California, USA -... ... | reverse complement strand
AGTATGGCAAGGAGCCGGGGTAAGCATTTGAAGCGTTGTGATTGAAGCTATTTGTTTGTTGTCGACGAAGCTCAACCATTAGTTAACTAGTAAGTTTGTTAACTAGTTAGTTAACATCATGAACAAAAACAGATGACTAAGCATCTGCTGCATGCGATGCTCTCGCGGATGGACGACAATTTCTGGTTCCTTCACTCTTCTTTACTTTCAGAGAATAAGAGGACAGTTGAGATTGAAAATGAGACTACGGTGAAAACAAAGTCGATGCGCCAGGACGTACGGCGTTTTCGCCGAGTCAAACGATCTATGTACATAGCGAATGGACACTCCGAATTGGATGGGAGCGTCTCCAATCGATTGAGGATAAGAAAACACTATTAAAAGATAGAACCGAGCGAGTGATGACCAAACAGGAAGGAGACTAGATCGTATGGTATGTGTGTGGCAAGGAGATCATCGCCGGGAGACCAAATGCAACATGCATAATGCAGAACAGAGGAAAAAAAGAAGATCTATAGCGAATGTGAAATAATCCCCGAAACTCGCGAGAGAATGTTAGAGCGCGGTATTTTTAGCACATCATGCTGGATTGATCCGAGAGCCAGTCAAGGTCAAAGTCATCCATCATCTCCTCCAGATCCCTGACATCGGCACCGTCCTCGCTTTCATAAATGTCCTTTCTCAATGAATCGGAACTTGTGACCCAGCTTTCTGGACGGTATGAGGCTTTGTCAGTATGTCCACGGCTCTCTTGCCCTGTAGACTGGGCTTCAGAGGTGGAGGTGTTTGTTGTGGTTGAAAAAGACCTGCCTGTGAGTGGAGGTGTGACGTTCGTCGACATTGAGGCTGCTGATGCGCCTAATAAACTAGATAGATCCTGCTTGACCCCCACATCTAGAGCTGCGAGGAGCGCGGCCTGAAGGATCTTGTTCTGCCGCTCGAGGTGCTCGATGCGTCCTTCAAGCGAAGGATTTGGCTTGGGCTCTGTGGCGTAGTAGCTGTGGGCCTTATGACTGTGGTGGTTAAGCGGAGCAGGATGGGCGTGATTGGACCTCTCTGAGGCACGGTTTTTATGGCCTTGCGGCGTTGGTGGACTCAAACGCCCCGAATCATGGCGTTTCTTCAACGTTCGTCCCCTTGGTGGAGAAGGCTCGTCAATTAGAATAGGTGCTGGCCTTGGTCGCCGACGCTTAGCAGCCTTTTGTGGTGGTTTCCAGTAAAAGCCTCCTGTTGGGCCTTCATCGTCCGAAGATGGTAGAGGAGTTTCGGCTCGCTCGTCGTAAGTATTCTGTTCCATGGATCGTCTGCCATGCTTCGGTTCAGCGCCTCGTACACTGGTCTTTCGGCTGACACGGCCATTTCGATCCTGGGCAGGGCGCGATAGGTTCTCGAAATTCTCAATTGTGGCGGCCATTGTGCTAGTTGCGGTTATGCCATAGCGACGGCCCTGGAGAGTATGTCGGGGCGGGTCTGATGGGGGAGGAGAATTAGGGGGCGGCGAGGAAGGGCCAGGTGAAATCTTTCTCTGGTATTGTCGATGGGCCCTGAGTGTGGATGTTGCTTCAATTCTATGTGACGACGACACTTGAAGCCCCTGAGCCTCGCTTGGTGGCGACCCGGTCAATTCAGTCTTCCCCGAGCACTTCTTGTAACGACTCGCGGCGAGGTCCCTGAAAATTAATGAACGGACCTTTTCTTCACGACTTCGTCCTGCTTTTCCGAGCGAACTGCGTCGAGGTTGAAGTAGTCTAGCTGCTTCGGCAGCATCCTGTACCGTCGATGGATCCGTATCCTCTGTCATGAATCTTGGAAACGGCGAAGCACGGCCTCTCGACGAAGTTTGGATGTTTCCGAGACTACTTGGCGTAGAGACACTGATGTCCGGAGGTGCCTTGGCTTGCAGTTCAGGCTCCCGCCGTGTCGAGTCCGTCTGATCTGATGAGGGGTCAACTGATGGCCTTTGAGTCTCACGTGCTTGAGTCCGTGAAGATGGTCCAGGAACTGTCGGCAATGGTCTGAAAGGTGCGGGAATGGGAAAGGCATCGATAGCGTCCGGAGGTAACGTTGAATGCCGACGGGAATGTTTCGTTTGTCTGGCCTGGGCCTCTTCGCTGTCAACATTGTTTTCTGGACGCCTCTCTGGATCAACAGAGATACGTGGATTCTCCTCGCGCGGGCCTGCAGCATACTCCTCTATCTTGGAGAGACTGCTAGATGAGTTGATCGAATCCCGGTTTCCAGGTTCAATGACAGCAGCTAAGGTGTTGGTCTTCTGAGGTACTGGTGGTTGCGGAAACGACTGGGAAGGCGTCGGAGACCGCCCGGTTGGAACACGCAAAGCCCCTTTGCTCGACATACGCGGAGGCATGGTGTCCGGGAACAATTTTAAAACTGGCGTTGGCGGTGCCGAGGAGCCCTTGGAGCTGGTTGACGAGCTGGTTCGTGGCGGTCGCGAGGGGATGCTCATATCCCCGGATGATCTGAGTTCGGCAAGATGTTGGTTGCCAGACTGTCTGAGATTAGCGACCTTCGCAAGGCGGATGCTATTCATATGGCGCTTCAAGCTCACGTTTTGCTGACCACTCGGTGTCCTTGACTGAGTCCGACCATTGAACTGAGTTCTAGGTAGCTCATGGCTGCCGTTGGGGCTGACATCCTCCGAGCTCCGTGCAGTAGCGGTACTGGAATTCGACGTATGAGGCGCATCAGAACGTAGATTGAGGTCAAGAAGAGGCGTGGCACCGTCCGTAGGCTTAGAAAGTTGTTCCGTCAGAGGCTGATAGGGAGGAGGGTTGGCGTCGTCGAACTCGGAAGAGAAATTCACAGCTGCCTCAACAAACGAAGCAAGGTCATGAAGATCGAGCGATGACAACTGACTGCTACTCCCTTTGGAACCTGGTTCATCCCTGCTCTCCAGTGGGTTGTTCAACCATGGCCGGCCCATAGTTTCGACGTCTCGCTTTGAGTTCGACCTGAAGCTGAGGTCAGAGACGGACTTGGAGTTCGAAGTTATCGAGGGAGCATTCTTGTTCGGTTCGGGCTTCTGTTCAGGTTTCCGGTATCGAGACCTGGGAAAGGCACCTTCCTGCTGAAGTGCCGCCCACTGGCGAGCAGCATCGTCCGATTTGGCTTTCGAATCAGTTACCTTCTTGTTAGTGCGAAGGGCCAACTTAAGGCGTCTCTGTCCGGCTTTGATCATATCTCGAGCTCCCGTTGTCTGTGGATTTCCTTGCGAGGATGCGTCAGTCTGAAGATATCGAAAGATGTCGTTGACATTCTCGTTGCTTGGCCGCGCATGGGACTTATTTGTGGCCTGCACCTCGTCTGCCATTGACAGATATTGTTGATACTTTGGCGCCAAGGCAGACATGGTGTATGTCCGTTTGGAAGATTGTGAACTGGGCCGGTACGTAGGGATAGTGGGCGCCTCCGCAACGAGGGTGCGGTCGAGCTCGCTGTACTCCTGCATAAGGATTTGCACCTAGGGCCCGAGCCACTGGTAAAATACAGCAGCGTTTGCGATGTCTGGAGGACGAAAGGAGCTCAGCATTCACTGCTATCCGTGGGGGCTAGCGTTTGCTCGAATCGAGAATTCAGAAACAATCGCATGCAAGTGCTTCCCGTGAATCTTGGAAAAGGAAGGGTCGTTCGCAAAAGTTGATCAGGTCATGAAGTCATGTAAACGGCTAAAACAGCTGAAGAGAGTATCGAACATGAAAAAAAGGCGAGGCCAAGTTGCTAATTGCGTATTGAAGACGTCGGTATCTACAAACAGCTAGCAAAGGGTATATGGTTCCGAACTTTGAGAACCGATAGTCCATCCAAGAGGAAAAGAAAGGAAACGCTCGGAGAGAAAATCGAGGTTCGTTCGGGCTTAAGAAGGACAGCCTGAAAATCGCGAGCTGTCAAAGTCTTTTTTCTTCGGAAATATCTTTCGTCAAATTGATGCATGCATGCAGCATCAAATGGGGCCCACGACTCGTTCTCGATAATTGGAAGATAGAGTTGGACCTAAACAGAGCTATTCCTCCGTCGGAGCAGTTCAAGCCACCCAAGTCAAGAAAAAAGTGCAGTTAACCAAAGAATGCATTGGTATGCACGGCCAGTGGGTCAATCAAACTATTGAAAGGGAAGTTAGTCTCGTAGCTTGCATGGTGCAAAAAGAAAAAAAAAGGACTGAAGGTCTCAGACGTTGGAGGCGACTCTGATCACTCCTGTCTCGGGTGAGCGGTCGCCAGGATTTTGGCGTCGCAAATACCCCGGAGGGATTTGATAGAGGCCTTGGGCCTTTTGGATGCTCGAATCGTATTGCTTTGCTTGTATAGGCCGAATAGGATCGTAGAAAGATTGCCGATTCTAAGATGCAAACATCAGTCATCCTGCTTAATTCATCATTCACTCTGTCCCGAGTCAGCATGATCCATATCGGAAAGAAGCTTCATCACCTCAGATTGTTGCCAGTGTCCTGGCACGCCCCGTTCTTCGGCCGACGCAAGATTCAAAGAAAGAGCTGGAACCGCCCGATGCACCAGGAGCCCTATTGGACGCGACTTCTCCATCAAATGCTGAACCCACAGGTCTGGATCAGCATCGGTGTAACTCTTATCTCGAGCTCGCCCAGCGCAATTTCTTAAAGACATAGGCGTTCCTGGGACCTGGCTGATTTGAGGCAAGGGATGTCAGGCACGAGGACCGATATTGTCTCGATCCGCGACCAGGTGACGACGAAACCCGATGGATTCTCAAGTTAAATATAATTTTAGATAATATTTTAGTGATGGCTCACCCCCTCTCTAGCGTTCGCGGTACACAGTAGCCTCATTCTGGCAACTCGAGGCTGAAAGAAAGGATCTCCCCAAAGCGAAAATAACGGCGCGAGCAGACGAGGGATCATCAGTGGATCAGGTCAAAGAGGGAGGACAACAGTAGTACATGAGGAGAGGGACAAAAGCTGAGATTGCTGGGCATTATTGAGAAAGCTGAATGGCTGAGAGTCGAGACCAGACCGGCCTGCCAGAGGGGAAAATGGGCAAACATCCACGCTGACGCCAATGGGATAGTTGCAGATCAGGCGGGAAAGCTCATCAATGTGACAGATGCACAGTCAGGAGAGCAAACCCGGCGGGGTGGATCCCAGGATCATGGATACACTGGCGGAGTGGAGCGATGAGGAGGTGGAGGAGGGTCGGGGGAGAAAGAGAAAAAGAAAAAGAGATGCGGCTTTTGACAGGTCACAAAGCCACCAAAGTCACATCATCCACTCCAACTCAACCGTCAACAGGCTCAATGATCAGACTGACTCGATGTCATCTTCAATAAGCTCAAAAAGGAGAAACAATAATAGAAGAAGACCACTAGAACAATATGGAATGGCGATTGCTGCAACAGTCGCCCACGCTATCGGTTCTAATAGAGCTGCGTCCAAGCACAAAAATACCCGGTGCCCTGATAAGCACAAACAGAACCAGTGGGACGAGCTGCTGGAGTGCTGTACAGTGCTGCTGGTTTCCTCACGCTGTCCAAACTGCACAGAGTACTGTGATACATATGCTCTGGTTGCCTGAAGGATGACGATGCCAACCCACTTAGTTCAGTGCCCTGCAATGAAGAGGAAACAGCATGTCCAAAATTGAGACCAAACTGCGCCGTCAATAATTGAGGATAGCGCTGCTCGAAAATAGAGCCAGCAGAACAAGCCTCCTCCTAGCAGCAGATCACTACTGGCTGATGAAAATGCAGACATCGCTGATGTCAATAATTGTCACCAACATCATCATGCAGCCATAATTCTTGTCTTCTCGTGTTCCCCCAGTCATGGTGCTGATTGCATTTTTCATCGATTCGCTGTGGGCTCGTCGCAGCTGAGGCTGCTGAGTAGTCATCAGTCTCCGTCTCTGGGGACTCTTGAGTCTTCGAAGGATTTATCCCATGCCCAAGCTGCGTCGGAGTTATACCAATTACGTGTTGTATCTACGCGGTGGGAACTTGGTTTTGGTTTTCAAAGCAGCGGGTATATGCACATGAAGATCGCCTCCCCTTTCTACCTCCATAACCATGTCTAGAAAGTGAATCCTAACGCCAGGTATGTATGCTTCGTGTATAGATGATCGAATAAAGTACGTTATGGTCTATCGGCGCTTTGGACGAATGAAGGGATCGGCGTCTTTCTTTTTCCGTATCGGCGGCGGCGGCCGGGGGCCATTGCCTGGTCGGTTCGGTGGGCGATGAGGCTATGAGAAGCAGGTCGGTGAGTAGGCTTCCCGTGATACAGCATACTTGAAATAACTGTGATTGTTGGACTTACATTCGCTGGACCTGAGCTTCCCTGCGGCCCGCCCATGGTTTTATTATTGCTGTTTATCGGAGCGTACGCTGGCCCATCGCGCGAGGGTTTCACCAGGTTCTATGACAGTAGGCGTTAGTTGACCTGCATGCGGACTGCATATATAGACACAGAACATATTGACTAACCTCGGAGCTTGCCGGTGGGACATTGGCATCAATCTTACGCCGTTGATTCTTCGGCCCGGTTGGTGCATTTTTTGGGGCCGGTGGCATGTTCTGATCGGAAGTGCGCGGTCTTGAAGCCTTGGAGCCATCGGACGCAGGAGAGTCGGTGCGCTTGCGCTTGCCAGGACCGTCATGCTTTTCACCCTTGGGTGTATCCGTGCTGACTTGGATAACCGGCACTTTTGGATCGTGACCACCTAGCTGCCTTTGCCGCTGCTTTTCTGCTCGCTCCTTCATGTTTCGGGAGTGCATGAGTTCCTGGCGCGCAATTTGTTTCTTTTCCTGCTTTGACAAGACCGTTGTAGACTGGCAACTGTTCGCAGCGTGCCCAGTTTGTCCACACTCCGTGCAGCGTTCTGCATTGCAGTTGAACTTTGTATGCCCTGCGTCCCCACACCTAAAACAAGTGCCTCGCGCCATCTCTTTCGACTCCTCGTTATCACAATTGTGCGTCATATGGGCGAAGCTTCCGCAGATCCCGCAATTGCGCCTGTCATCCAAGCCATTGGGTCCACCTGACGGGCCACTGGGTAGGGTTTGTTGTCCAAGCTGTGCCTCATTTCCAGACGCACTTGCTGGAAGAGAAGATTCAGACAGCAGGGTAGCAGTAGATGCCGAGGACGGTCGAGGAACAGATGTGGCTGACGCGGATGCAGATCTTGATGGCATCGGGGGCTCCGGCGCGTCAGCATCTGCCATCTCCACATTCTTATAACCAGTGAATTGAGGCTTTCGAAGGATTTTGAGAATTTCACCATCAGTATACACGTTTCTCCGGCGAGCATCCTTTATCAGACCATTCCAGAATTCTCCCTGGACTAGAGATTGTGAATTACCGAGAACCCATAGCGAGGATTTGGCACGGGTCAGACCAACGTTCATACGCCGGATATCTGACAAGAAACCTATGCCTCTGTTGGATGCTCTGACGCAAGAGAAGATGATAACTTCGCTTTCTCTACCCTGGAAAGCGTCCGTAGTGTTAAAGTCGATCATGTTGAAAATGGCGTTTCCATATTTGCTAGCAAATCGACTCTTCAATTCTCGCAGCTGACCCTTGTACGGCGTAATGATACCAATCTTGCGGCTGAAGTCGTATTCCCGGAAATCCGTGAGGAGGCGCTCGTAGAGCTGCATCGCAACTTCCAGTTCCGCTATGTTTACCAAGGAATGGCGGGCGGAGCTTTGGCTCATACCTTGAACATCGAAGAACCGATATGGGCTGAGGAGTTCGCTGTTGTGCCAAGGGCGAGTACGGAGCTTAACCATGTCAGGACCATCCTGTAGTCTGCCATCATAGAACGCTGTTCGAGGGAACATGCTGATTTCCGGGTGCATACGATACTGGATATCAAGCAGATGGACGTCTCTTGGGTGGTTTGCTTGCATCCGGACGAACAGACTCTGCTCGTATTGATACTTGGAGGCGACTTTCGAGAGGACAGTAGGAGGCAACTGCTTGGGATCCCCAACGAGGATACACTTGGAGCATCCATATTTGAGAGGAATCAGGGCGCTCAACTCGATTGACTGAGCTGCCTCGTCAATGACAACGGTCTCGAACTCGATGCTGAGGTTCTGGAACATCTCGTGTCCACTGCCACTAAGGGTAGCGCAGATAACATGAGCTCCGTTGATAATCTCCTGTTGAATGCGTCGTCGATTCAAGTCCGCATCACGAGCAGCGGAGTGATTTTTGTCTCTTGCGTTGTCAATCTGCTGACTCAATTGCGTCTTCGTCTTTTTAAGTAGATCAAACTCTCGCTCAAGCTCTTGCGGCACTGGGAGCCCTTGTGCCCTGCATTGATCCATTTTGGATCGGGTCTCCTTGAACGCAGTATCGGCCGCCTTGTGTTCCATGTAGATCTTCTGTAAATCTACTTCGCCCTCCTTGCGTGAAGATCCGCTTAGTCTAGCATTCACAAGCTCATCCAAAGTCACATCCAGGACATTCGTGTTGATGGCATCAGATCTTCCCAAGCGAATGACTGATAATTTCTCGTTGCGGCCGTGTATCGTCCTCACGCCCTCCTTGAATCGCATAACCAATTCATCGACAGCAGCGTTACTTGGCGCACATACAAGAAGCTTTTTTGAAGTCGTAGCCCTTGCTGGTGGCCGCCCTCCTGCGGTTGGGCGTGTGATCGAGACTCCTTGGTCTGCGCCAAGGGAGTTGGTCAGGAGCGCACCCACAAGTGCAACGATTGTTTTCGTCTTTCCAGATCCAGGAGGACCCTGGATTAGGGTGAAAGCATCGTTGTCCATGGCAGACTTGATGGCCTTTGCTTGGGCGGGATTCACATTGTAATTATCCGCGATAGGCTTGAGGCTGGCGTCTGAGTAATTGAGGATTGGGGATGGTTTGGCTTTGATGATTTCTTCGCAGAGATCATAGTACTGAAGAGCCATGAGAGCACCGAATTCACGCTCTAAAGGAGTTAAAGATGTGATCTTTGCTCCCCAGATGGTTGTACCAGGAGGGAGCGAATTGATGAAGGCACTGCCAGGGTTTACCCTGTATGATATCTCGACGTTGCCCTTCTTCCTGTTGATGCTAGCAACTCGGGCGAGGCAGTGAGGTGCCGACGAATTTGTGGCAGGGGAATTTGCCTTCGAAAGTAGCACTATGTCTGCCTCGCCGATACCTAGGTCTTTGACTTCAGAACCTGGTAACACAGTGCTCACTTCGATGAACGAATCCACAGACAGACGCGTTGCGACTTTGATCTCAAAGGTTCTGAACGAGCCTTCTTCTTTCGCAGACTGGAAGCCCTGCCAGGCCTCAAGAATAAGGAGAGGCTCGAATGTCCTCTGGTACTCGATAGGATCCCTAAAGGCGTTGGAGACCAGGCTATAATCAGTACGGCCTGAGTTGGGAGGCAGGTCACCACCTGCAAAGAAATCCCAAGCAAGAATAGTCCGATGTAATGTTGATAGATCCGGAGCTAACCTGGCCCGCATATCTTTCGCGGACCGCACCTGCTTGATCTTCTTGACAGGGCCCTGGATCTTTAGGGACTTCTTCTTGCTGTCCTCATAAGCCTTCACGGCGTCTGGTTTTGAAGTTCCTCGAGAGCCAAAAAGCTCCCTGTCAAGCTCGTCTTCACTTTCGGATTCTGACTCGGAACCAGATGAGACCATCATGCTGTCAGCGGGGGAGTGATCTTTGCCCTTTACCCCAAGTCCAAGGATCGCTGAACCTTGCTGTGCAGTTTGCTCGGCAACGCCGAGGGCTGGAGCGCCCTTTTTCAAGCGCGCCAGCTCAGCCAGATCACGCTTCTTTTTGGCCTCCTTCTCCCTTTCACGTCTTTCTCGGAAGGACTGGACAGAGAAATTTGGTTTCAATGGTGCTGTTGTTGGCTTGGGAATTGAAGGAAGCGCCTTGGACACAGGCCTGTCTGCCCGTTTCTTTGCATCGATTGCCGCGATTCTCTCCTTGTTCAACTCAACAGACCGCGAAAGTTGTAACAAGACATCATCCGCAACGTCGCTTTCCTCAAACTCGTCTGTAGCCCTTGAAGGGCTGGGCGAAACCGATGACTCGACTGGTTTAGTAAACGCGGTAATTGTGCTCTGCTTCTTGAGACTGGCGGTGGACGCAGATACAACTGGTTTCTTATAATAAGCCTCTAATGCTCTCACAAGTTCAGCTTTTTCCCGCTGGAGAAATGTGACCTTTGCATCAAGCATTATTACATGGGGAAGATATGGCTTGTCGAACACCTCAAGGAAAACTACGACGATGAGGACATTGAGAAGTTCTCGCGAATGCTGGACGAGTGGGACATCAAACGAATAACAAGGAATCTCGCGACGGCCACAGTGAAATTAAAAGAAGTGCCCCCGGAGCAGATTGGATTACACGTGCTGGACAGAGCCTCGCTGCTATCAATCTTTGAGACGCTGAGCTGTGAAGCTATGCTGCGAAGTGATAGCTTGCTGACGGAGCATTTTGACGAGCCTTTCAGGCTAATCCAGACAAAGCGCACTCTGAAGGTCTCCGATTACATCCCTGCTGTTATCCGCTTCCTTTTTGATTCCAACCAGAATCGCAGTTTCTGGGCTATTCATTCTTGGATGCGATATCAACGGCCCCCAACCACAGCGGAATTTGACTGGGCAATCAAAGAGGGGCTGCTTGATGCCTTACGGACAGCATCACAGCAACCAACGCAGCTTGCTATAATCCAACGACTTTGGCGCGGCATGCAGCTCGTTGTCAAGCGATTAGATAAGGAGCAAGTGACGCACAACCTAAGGGCCCTAGAGATAGACCCTTGTCGTCTCTCTGTTGAGCATCTCGCAATACAGTCACCAGGCTTACGTTTCACGTTGAATACTATCCAAATCTTTCTCGAGAAGGCTCCAGGTGATTTCTGGGATGCGATGCAAACAATATCGCCCCAGGCCATTGTTGAGCTTGTCTTCTATAATCCCCAGCTTGATGCATTCCTAATGCAGGCCACCGAGGGCGAGCCTTATGAAAAGTCTGCAATGAAGGACATGCTATCCTGGGTTGGCCCATTTATGTTATCCTTGAAAGGAGCCCATCAGCCCACCGCCTGCAGGTCTCTTGTATATCAACTTATTGACAGACTACAGGATGCCCGCTTTCCAAACTTGGCAAGATTTCACTGCTTTCATGTTGGCTTGGTTAGCTTACTCCAGACACTTCGCAGTTTCACGGACCATGAATCATCACGAGGCTCGGTTGGCCGTGTTGTTTTATCAGAAACTCTTGGTGTTCTAACAAAGTATATTAGAACACTTCTCAACCCTCCACAGTTCGCCGTGGAAGAAGGCCGGCAACACGATATCAAGTCTCTCTGCATGGACGTTATTCGGAACACATTAGCTCTCGAATGCCAGTCATTGAAAAGTGATTACGAGGTTATCCTAAAGCATAACTCCCTTCAACATGGTGTGAGCACTTACTCCTCTGCCATATGGGATGCGGTTATCTTACATCTCCATGAAGACAACTTGGGTCTCTCGAAATCAGCTTTGCTTGGTATTTTACCCCTAGTTGGTTTAGAGAAGTTTCCTACAAGAGGTGGAGCAAGCCCAGAAAAAACACATTTCAACACTATCTATGGTCACCTCACTCACATTTCCTGCCAAATTATCGAAAGACTTGCAGATTTCAAACCGGAACACCTTGATGACCTTTTTAAGAGTCAGGATACTGGTAGCGCCCTAATATCTGCTCTTTTCGCGGCCGATCATAATACCTACCAGGCTGCTGTGGATCTTATAAAGAATGTCAGCGGCCAGTCTGCGCGGAGAGATGCAATTTCTCACCTGCTTCAATCGTTCTTTACTACAACGATGTATGGGCTTAGCTGGTCATTCCGACGGATTTCAAACATGAAGACCTTTGCTTCAGCACCAAGGATGATTCACACTGGAACGGACATTGTTGATATCCTCTGTGATAGCCAGACCGGGATGCTAAGGACTCGCAAACTCGCTGATCGGAAGGAGGCCCTCTCCCTCCAAAGACTCTGGGAATTTCTCTGGCAAGCCTTGACAACAATATTTGACCAAACTGAATCCTGGCATCAACGAGGAAATGATAAATCAGTAATGTTGGAGTTTTGCCGTGACAGTATCCAATTCGCCGACCTCCTGTTCAGTCAGTATGGAGTCTTCCTAAGTGCCGTTGTTGATGCAGATCCCACACAAGAAGCTGCTTCTCGTGAAAACTTCATCAAATCCCCAACATCAACGATGAGCGGGATGGTCAAGTGGTTAAGGCTCAAGGACGAATATCTAGCAACAACACTGGTTGGACTTGTTTCCAGAATTCTTCGGCGTCTAGGCGAACTCAGCGTCACAACTGTGAAAGACGACGCTCTAAGCACGATTGAGGGTGTGGCTGTAAAGTCCACCATCAA
>Ga0181465_100951_pt1 | contig 12421 bp, 12 predicted proteins | sample InSIn3gowninarea_FD_119076 | JGI IMG/M metagenome (GOLD analysis project Ga0181465, IMG submission 119076) | Clean room microbial communities from NASA Spacecraft Assembly Facility at Jet Propulsion Laboratory, Pasadena, California, USA -... ... | reverse complement strand
GAGGAGGCGCTACGGATTGGGTTTAACTATGTGCTGGGGTTGGGTGAGAGGGATAGCCGACGAATTACGCTGGCCCGGCAAGCAGAAGGGCGCTTCATAAACCTAATGGACTTCTGCGGGCGAACCCGTCTTGCTCGGCGCTTGGTGGAGAATCTGATTATGGCGGGAGCGATGGACGAATGGGGGGAAGAGCGGAGGGAGTTGGTCTGGCAACTGGGTACGCTTTACTATCAGGAGCAAGCGTTGGAATTGGCGTTTCCTGATGATGGGGTTGAGTTGCCATCACTTTCCCCCCTAGAATCTCTGGTGTGGGAACAGAAAATGATGGGGTTCACGCCCGGCAAGCACATCATGGCTTTCTACCGCTCGTGGTTAAACGAGCGAGGCGTTTTGAATAGCCGCGAGTTGATCGAAGCTTCAACCAAACAGTGGGCGCGGGTGGCGGGGCAGGTGGTCCGACATCAGGCTCCACCTACTGCGCGAGGGACGCACTTTATCACGCTCGAAGATGAAGCGGGGCTCATCAATATTGTTGTAAAGGCGAAAACTTACTCTCACTACAAGACAGTATTGCGAAATGAGAGCTTGTTGTTGATTGAAGGTGAAGTCCAACGAAAAGACAGGGTGACAAACCTTGTCGCACATCGAGCCTCGCCACTTCGTTCGAGCTAGTCTCCTCCATGCAATACGGAGGGGCTACAAGATGAGGGCAAGAAGGATCGTCAGGGTGAGGACGCTGGCGAGGGTGGTGACGAGGACGGCCCCGCTGATGAAGCCCGTGTCGCTGCCGTACTCTGCGGCAACGATGGTGGTGATGACGGCGGTGGGCATGGCGGCCTGAACGAGCACGACCTGCTGCGTCACGCCGGAGAGGCCGAAGAGGGGCATCAGGGCAAACGCGATGAGGGGCGAGGCAACGAGGCGCACGGCACTGACGAGGACGAGCGCGGAGGTGCGCCCCTGTAGCAGGGTGCGCGACAGTTGCAGGCCGAGGTTCAGCAGCATGACGGGCACGGCGGCATCGGCCAGAATGTCCACGACGCGGTGCAGGGGGATGGGCAGCGCGAAGAGGCCGCGATTGATGGCGAAGCCGAGGAGCGCGGCATACGGGAGGGGGGCGGAGAAGACGTTGGTGATGGAGCGCGAGAGCGTGGCGGTCCCGCGCGAGGCGATGAAGACACCGAGGCTGCTCTGCAACAGTTGCGTGCCGACGAAGAAGATGATGGCGCGCTGCAAGCCCGCGTCGCCAAAGGCAAACTCGGAGACGGGCAGGCCGTAGTTGCCCGCGTTGATGAAGAGGGCGCTGAGGACGAAGGCCGTCTCCATCGTGCGGTCAAAGCGGAGGAGACGCGCGAGGCCCTTGCTGATCAGGATGAGAAGGAGGACGAGTACGAAGACGAGCGCGAGGATGCGGCCAATCTCGCCCGCCTGGAGCGTGGAGTCGGCGATGCCGCGCAGGATGAGCGCGGGGCTGAAGACGTAGTAGGCGGCGCGGGAGAGGGTGCGGCCATCGGGGGCGAAACGGCGCTTGAAGGCGTAGCCGATGGCGGTGATGAGCAGGACGGGGACGATGATGTTGAAAGCGACCTGGAGGATGAGGGGCAAGAGTCGGTTCCTGGGGGGCGCGGGCGTTCACAAGGGCCACCGTCTCTGAAGGACGGTGACCCTTGTGATAATCGTGGCAAGTGGGCGAACGGTCAAACGGTGCTAGCGGGCGGCGCTCACCTGCTGGCGGAGCTTGGCGGCGGGGGCGACGCCCGTGTTGCGGGCGACCACATGACCCTGCTGATTGATGACGATGGTGGTGGGCACGCTTAGGACGCCGTAGTGCGCGGCGAGGTCGCTTCGGGCGACGGCGTCTACGGCGCGCAGGTGGACACCGTCGCCCCACTCGGCCTGGACGGTCTCGATGATGGGGGCCTGCTGGAAGCGGCAGGGCGCGCAGGTGTCGCTCCAAAAGTAGAGGAGCGTCGGGCGGTCCGGGGCGGCGTCGGCCTCGGCGACGATGCGGGACGCCTGCCAGCGACGCACGCTCTGCCAGAGCACCACGCCAACTGCGGCAAGAGCAAGGGCGGCGAGAAGGATGAAGAAACGCTCGGCCATCGGGTTCCCTCCCTCTCAGGCGCGGAGCCGCGCGAGTTGGTAGTAAAGGAAGCAGCCCGTGCAGAAGCCGAAGAAGAGGTTGAGCGCGGCGAGGAAGACGACGAGCGCCGCGAGGCCCCAGCCCAACAGGGCGTTGTGGCTCACGAGGAGCGCGAGGGCGCTCAGGGCGAGAACGGTGGAGCCGACGGCCTGGGCAAAACGGTGGGGCGCGGGGTCGTCGGGGATAACGTGCGGCTTGACGAGCCCGACAGGCTGGAGGACGCGGCGATAGAGTTGTCCGAAGAGGGCGAGGTCGGGGGAAAGGACGCTGAAGAAAAGGATGAGCGCGGTGACGGCGACGAGGATGGGCAGGTTCAGCAGGTAGGCGAGGAGGACGAGCAGGATGAGGCCCGTCTGGTTGACGCGGATGGCACTATGGTCTACACGCATGGGGTCGGACTCCTATGGGTACAATAAAAATCGCCGCTCCGAGGCCGGAGCGGCGATACAAAACGATGCTGGCAACCGGGGGAGTGTGGTTAAGGCTGGTGCTCCCCGGCAGGTGTGTGCAGGGTTCCCTACACGGTGCTGAAGGCGCAGAGCCTGAGGGCTTGCAGCCGACAACAACAGTGGAGGGTTCGCGCACGGTGTGTGTTCATGGGGCAAAGGATACGCTGAAGGGATGGGGTTGTCAAGAGGGTGGAGGAAGGACGAAAGACGGAGAACGAAGGCAACAGATTACAGCATAACGCAAGGGCGCAAAGGAGCAAAGACGCAAAGGGTTTTAAGATTTGGGCAAGAGTAGATAAGGGATTGAGGAAGGGTTGGGTTATACTCCATACAGTGAATAAGTGAGATGAGAAGGGTGGGAGATGGAGCAGAAAACGAAGCGGATTTTGCCGCCGCGCTTGCCGAAGCTTGGGGAGATGGAGGCGGTGGACGAGGATGCCTTGCTTGAGGAGTTGGACGGGTTAAGCGAGGTGACGCTTTCGGGCAACAGTTTCGCGGGGCAGGTGGCGAAGGGCGTGGTGCTGAAGGAGGCGCGGCTCCGGCAGGTGAAGCTGGAAACGAGCCAGTTGACGGAGGGGCGAATGAGCGACGCGCGGCTCGACCACTGCGACCTCTTCAACGCGGAGTGGTTTCGCGCCAGTTTGGAACGGGTGGAGTTGGTGGCGTGCCGCCTGATGGGGTGGCGGGCGAACACGGGGCGCTTCCGCCATGTGGTCTTCAAGGATTGCAACGCGCAGTACGCGCAGTTTCGCTTCGCCACGTTCAGCGGGGCGCGGTTCGAGGATTGCAACTTGAGCGAGGCGGACTTTCACGGCTCGGACCTGTCGGGCGTGGTCTTTCGTAACTGCGACCTGCGCGGCGCGGAGTTCGTGAAGGCGAAACTGGCGGGGACGGACCTGCGCGGCTGCAAGGTTGATGGGCTGAAGGCGGACGCGGAGGCGCTGCGCGGGGTGATTGTGGAGCCGATGCAGGCGGTGGAGTTGCTGCGCTGCTTTGGTGTGGTGGTGCGCTGGGAAGACGAACCGTGAGCCAGCTTACTTTACGGAGCACCACCATCGGCGTATAATATGACGCAATGTGTCATAAAGAGAGATGGGGCCGATAGATGAACGAGAACAAGGTGCTGGACGCAGAAGTCCATTAGGTTTATGAAGCGCCCTTCTGCTTGCCGGGCCAGCGTAATTCGTCGGCTATCCCTCTCACCCAACCCCAGCACATAGTTAAACCCAATCCGTAGCGCCTCCTCGACCACCTCGCAACGGAAATTGCTCTCATTAACTGACACCGAAAGCACGCGAACCGAGCGACGTTGAGCATCGTTTACAAGAACGCTTGGACTCCAAAACCCCATCGGCTGGTTATTCAGGAGCGCCGCGAAAAAGGCGGCTGGGTGATAATATTTCAAGTACGCCGACCAGTAAACGGGAACCGCGAAAGCGGCGGCGTGAGAGCGCGCAAACGAAAAGTTCCCGAATGCCTTAAGTTGTTCAAAGACCTTCGACGCGACCTCCTGCGTCACCCCCTGTTGCGCCGCGCCCTGCAAAAAAATCTCCCTAAACCGCTCTATCTCCTGTGTCGCGCGCTTCTTACCTAACGCGCGCCGCAACTGCTCCCCTTGCCCACCTGAAAAACCTGCCAACGCCTGCGCGACTTGTAGAACCTGCTCCTGCCACAAAATAATTCCTAGCGAATCCTCCAAAACCCCTTCAAGCAGTGGGTGGTGATACGTCACGGGTTCCTCCCCCGCCCGCCGCCGCAAGTACGGGTGAACCATCTCCCCTTGGATTGGCCCAGGACGAATGAGACTGATAGCCACCACAAGGTCGTTGAAGCATTTCGGCTTCAAGCGTGGGAGCATATTCATCTGCGCCCCTGATTCGGTTTGAAAGACGCCAACTGTCTCTGCCTCCGCAATCAACTGAAAAACGTTGGGGTCATCAAAGCTGAGGCTATGCAAATCAAAAGGGTCGCCAGTAGTTGTTGCCTCAACCGTCTCTCTCGCCTCCGCGATAGCAGACAACATTCGCAAGCCCAAAATATCGAGCTTGATAATACCGTTATCCTCAAGTCCATCCTTGTCCCACTGCGTCACGGTGCGCCCCGTCATCGCTCCAGGCTCGATGGGAACCCGCATTGCCAACGGTTCTTTCGACAACACCATCCCGCCATTGTGCAGGCTTAAATGTCTTGGGGCGTTGCCAATCGCGTCCGCAAGCATGACCAACTGCTGCCAAACAGGCGCTTCCGCAGCAAGCGTTTGAAGCAACTCCGAGTGTGTCAACCACGAACTTTGGTGACCATCTATGCTCTTGATGACGCGCTCCAATAAAGGAAGGGGAATCTCAAGCACCTTTCCAATATCACGAATCGCACTTCGGGCCTGATAGGTCGAAAACGTACACGCCATCGCAACGTGCTCATGCCCATAGCGGCTGTAAAGATATTGGATGACCTCTTCCCGCCTCTGCGAATCAAAGTCTATATCTATATCCGGCACCACCCGCCGCTCATCCGAAAGGAACCGTTCAAAAACGAGATGGTGAGCAATAGGGTCAATCGAACTGATTTCAAGTAGATACGCGACAAGCGAGCTACACGCACTCCCCCGTCCTTGGCATAAAATCCCTGCTTCTCGTGCGAACCGCACCACATCCCAAATCACCAGAAAATAATTGACCAACCCGCTCCGCTCAATCACCCCTAGCTCATACTCCAACTGCTCCCACACCTTGCAGGCGGTTTCTCCATACCGACGAGGAATCGCCGTATCACACAGGTGGCGCAAGTACTCCACCCCACTCATGCCGTTCGGTACGGCGAAAAGCGGCAATTCCTGCAAGCTTGGCGTTAGCTCAAACTCGCACTGTTCGGCAATCCGGCGGCTATTCCTAATCGCGTCAGGAAACGAATGGAAACGCCGCGCCATCTCGGATGCTGACTTAAGATAAAACTCGGCATTTGGCCGCAGGAAGGCCACCGCCTCATCCAAAGTGCGGTTGTTCCGAATGCAGACCAACACATCTTGCAGGCGGCGTTCCTCTGGGCGAGCATAGTGAACGTTATTGGTCGCCACATACCCAACCCCCAACCGTTCGGCCAACGCCGCCCCTTGCGCCATCGCTATTCCATCTTGAGGATACAAATGGTGTTGAAGCTCAATCCAGAAGCGCCCCTTCCCAAACCGTTCCAGAAACCAACGCGCTTTCCGCTCTGCCGCTTCAAAGTCACCCACCTGTAGTGCTATAGCTATGTCACATCGCCGACACCCCGAAAGTGCAATCAACCCTTCGGTATGGTCGTCCAATGCCTCTAGGGGTAAGCACGCCTGCCCTTTCGGTGCGTTCGCCTGACCCTGACTGATGAGCCAGCAGAGGTTTTGCCATCCCCTCTCGTTCTGCACTAATAGCGTCAAATGATTGCTGCCCTCTAACGTTAGTTCTGTTCCGAAGATAGGTCGCACCCCTGCTTTATGCGCCGCCTGCATAAAGCGAACTGCCCCGTACACCCCATCGTGGTCCGTCAAGGCAAAGGCATCCATCTCTAGCTCGGAAGCCCGTTGAACCAGTGCCTCTGGCGACGAGGCCCCATCCAACAAACTAAAGTAAGAGTGACAATGCAGTTCCATGTAGCTCATCGAATCAGTTAAACCAACGATACACGTACCATTTGTTTGTGCGTCGGTCGTAACAAAGCACAAGCAACAACCCCGTGTCGGTTGTTAGCTTGAAGAAGTCACGCGAGACTGACTCCTCGCGCCACCACTCCCCATCTACCCGCCATTGAGCGACGATTTCCTCAATGTGATGGCGTTGCCTTGCCCATAGGAAGCTCAACGGTAGTACACTGTCATCCGTTACAACTTCCACAGGTTGTGTGTAGGCCAGAAAAGCGGTCACGGAGCGTCCCTTCGTTGCAACGAAAAGCGCCGTTCAAGTAGCCATGCGTCGGAGTCTGCCACTTTGATAGCAGGAAACGGCTCATCGCCATACCGCCTGATTAAACGGGAGACCAAATCTTGCAATTGGCTCTCTGTGCTGCCCCAATCAAATAGGCTCAACTGATGCGCGGCGTTGGCAATGGGGACAAAGTCAGTGGCGATAAGCTGCACAGACATAACCCCGCAACTCACCATCACCTGCTGAAGCAATGCTGTAAAAGCGTCGCCCAACCCATCTTCCTGAACTATTGGCTCGAACCACGACCGCCGCCTATCACACGACGTTTCATCTTCAAGCCCCAATCGAAGCTGTATAGTCTGCGCTCCCTGCCCCCTTGCATCTACCCTGTAAAACAGCTCGGATGCCAACGAGCGAAGCTGCCGCTCTAAGACAGCCTGGTCCTCGATTGGGTCGTCAAAATAGTGGAGCACCGTTTCGGAGGCGTGCATCGCGTAAGGGCGAAGCGTGGCCTCATCCCTTCCATGTGCCACCCGATACCAGCGTTGCCCCTCCCGCCCAAACTGAACCAGAATCGAACGGCGCGGGAGCGCGGCGAACTCGCCAATCGTCTTGACACCCAGCATATCCAACCGTTGCAAAATCTCTGCGTCCAAAGGCAATCTTTCCAAGGCAAACGGGGCAAGCGTCTTTGCTTCATCGCCAGGGGCCACATACCGAATTTCACCTTGCGCCGTAGAAGTTGCCGCTACCTTTGCAGTAAACTTTCCCGTCCCAATGCCAATTGTGGGGGGTAGCCCACTCGCTTCTTTGACTGCCTGCACAATCTCGGAGGCGTACTCTATTAAGCTTGGTGGGGTCAGACGGCCTGTATCTATATAACAGGTAGCATCCTGACCCACCGCTTCGGCCTCAATGGTGGAGCTAAACGTTCCCAATACACCGAGGATACGAGCGAATAGGTGGGCGTAGTCGTCAATTTGGGCAGGACAAATCTGCGCGGAAGGACACCGTGCGCGGGCGGCTCGAAGTGGCATTCCAGCCAGCACCCCACACGCCATCGCCTCGGAACAAGCCGCAAAAACCCGGCGTTGCTCAGACAAAATCAAAGGGTGTGGCCCATTTTGTGGCCTGCGCCGTTGCTCCAGGCGAATAGCAAACGCAGGAATATGAAGGCAAGCAATCATATCGGAAGCGATATAGCCAACTCGGTTCGCGCGCCGACAGGTACGAAGCGGCTCTTGAGCACAGTCGCTTGTACTTGATAACCGCTTAGAGTCCCCCGTTCATATAGCCAACTCGTTCGGCGAAAATGCACTCTCAACGCTATATCCGACGTTATTGGCTCTCTCACGTCCGGCGAGTTCAAGGGATTCAAAAACAACAGGACCGTGCCAGTCGTCGCGGCGAGCATCCTAAATTGCTTGAAGGCGCGGGCGAGCAACTGGCGATCTTGATGCTTGGTTATGAATGGCGTCGTGGAATCCCAAACCAACATCCCGATACGATTGCGAATCAAATCAAGCGCAATTTCGATGGCCTCTGTGATATTGCGAGGCCGCACCAGCAACAATTTTGATAGATCTACCTCGCAATGAGCAACGTAATCTGGGTCAAACGCTCCCACTGTATCAATGTACCCCCCTGATTTCTCCGTCTCTTGAGAACACGCCAACGCACGTAAGGCAACCGTGTAAATGCCGGACGTGGCAAACCCCGTGAACTCCGTAATAGCTCCCTCTGGCACCCCCCCGCCAAGCACTCTGTCCAGGCTCCGATACCCTGTTGAGATGGGGGGAACATCAGGTTTGGCATAAGGTGCTTTTTGGAGTGCTCGAACTCCCCACTTCTGCTGGATACCTACTATAGCTTCTTCTAGTAGCCACTCGGTTTCTATCTGCATAGGTCAGCCTTAACAGTAGTAATAGTACGAATGTTCTAGCGACGTTCATTATAAAGGGCATTGGCTGAAGAATCTATAGGTTTACAGCCCAATTTGTATGACAGTTTATTCATTCAGATGAACGAATAAACTTTGGCGTTGCTTTCCCCAAACACCTGCCAAACAAAAACCCCTCTCGAATAGAGAGGGGTCTGTTCCAGTGTCACACCATCGCCTACGCTTGGCTCGTTGCACGCCGTCGCTTCGGTACCTTCATCGGCAGGCTGTACCGCCGCACGCGGTCATACTGGTACAGCGCATTGGCGACGGCCCCCGCCGTCGGCACGAGGCCAATTTCGCCCACGCCCTTCGCGCCGTAGGGGCCATAGGGGTCCGGCACCTCCACGCCAATCACCTCCATCTCCGGCATCTCCTTCGCGCGCAGGATGCCGCACTTCCGCAGCCGCGTGCTCTTGGGCCGCCCGCCCTCCATCGGCAGGTCCTCGCTGATGGCGTAGCCTAGCCCCATGTGAATCGAGCCTTCCAACTGCCCCTCGAAGAGCGTCGGGTTGAAGATGCGCCCCGCGTCGTGCGCCGCCGTAATCTTGTGAATCTGCCCGCCCTCGTCCAGCGTCACCAACTGCGTCGCGTAGCTGTACGAGTAGTGCGTGTAGACCCGCTCCCCGATGGCACCGGGCTTGGTCGTCCAGTCCACCACCCACTTGCCCTCGTAGACGCGCCCCACGAGATCGCCCAGCGTCGCGTGCTGGAGGTCTGCCTTCAGCTCCTTGCAGGCGTCAATCAGCGCGTTCCCCACCAGCGAGGTCGCGCGCGAGGCCGTCGTCATGCCTGAAAGCTGCTCCGAGACCGTGTCCACCCGCACCTCGATGGCGCGCGGCTCCAGCCCAGTCTCATTGCAGACCACCTGCACCGCCATCGTGTTGATGCCCTGGCCCATCTCCGTCCAGCCATGATCCACCAGCACCTTGTCCGGCCCCACCACCGTGACGCGCGCGCTCGCCGCGTCCGGCATCCCGTTCCCGATGCCCGTGTTCTTGATGCCGCACGCGATGCCCGCGTACTGCGCCGCGTAGAACTCATCCTTCACCGCCAGCAGCGTCTCGCGCACGCCCGCGCCCGACTCGATGATCTGCCCCGTCGCGGTCATGCCACCATCCGTCAGGGCGTTGTCGTAGCGGAACTGCCAGCGGTCAAAGCCGCCCTGCTCGCACAGTTCATCCAGCAGCACCTCCAGCCCGAAGGTCGCCTGATTCACCCCGAAGCCGCGCATCGCGCCGCAGGGGAGGTTGTTGGTGTAGACTGCCGTCGCCTCCACGTCCGTCACGGGGAAGTGGTACGCGCCCGTCGCGTGGCCCGCCGAGCGTTCCAGCACCTTCATCCCCACCGACGCATACGCCCCCGAATCGCCCACGAAGTTGACCTTGACGAAGGTCAGCCCGCCCTCCGCGTCGCAGCCCAGCGTGTAGTCCATCCAGATGGGGTGACGCTTCGGGTGGAACAGGATGGACTCATCGCGCGTGAAGCGCACCTTGACGGGCACGCCCAAGTAGTGGGCCGCGAGCGCCGCGTGCCCCTGCACCGACAAATCTTCCTTCCCGCCGAAGCCGCCGCCGTTCGAGACCAGCTTGACGCGCACCTGCTCCAGCGGCAGGCCGAGCAGCTTCGCAATCTGGTTGCGGTCATCGAAGATGCCCTGCCCTTGCGAGAGCACCTCCAGCCCCGCCTCGGTTGGGTAGGCGATGGCGCACTCCGGCTCCATGAAGCCGTGCTCGATCATCTGCGTCTGGAACGTCCCCTGCGCCACGTATGCCGAGCGCGCCCGCGCCTCCTCCACGCTCCCCCGGCTCGTCACCGTTCGGGAGAGGATGTTGTCGCGGTCGGGGTGGACCGTCGGACTGGTCGGCTCCATCGCCGCAAAGGCGTCCACAATCGGCTCCAGCACCTCGTACTCGATCCGAATCGCCGCCGCCGCCTCGCGCGCCAGGGCGTCCGTCTCCGCCACGACGAGGGCCAGCACGTCGCCCACGTAGCGCGTCGTCTCGCCCACCGCGATCATCTGCGGCCAATCCTGCTTGATGAGGCCGATGAAACGGTCACCCGGAAAATCCTCGGCGCGCAAGACGCGCAGCACGCCGGGCATCGCCTCGACCTCTTGAGTATCTATGCTCAGGACGCGGGCGCGCGGGTGGTCGCTGAAGCGCACCGCGCCGTAGACCATGCCCGGAATGCGAATGTCGTCCACATACTCATGCTGCCCCAGCACAAGGTCGCTGGCCTGATACTTGGGTTGGCGGCTGCCAATCTTGCCGTCGCTGGTCGGCTCCGGCACCTCTTCCTCGTTGCGAATCGCCTCCGCCGCGACCTCAATCGCGTCCACAATCTTCTTGTAGCCCGTGCAGCGGCACAGGTGCGGCGTCAGCGCGTCAGCGATCTCATCGCGTGAGGGGCTGGGGTTCTTGCTGACGAGCACGTTGGCCTGCATCACAATCCCCGGAATGCAGAAGCCGCACTGCACGCCCCCGCAGCCCACAAAGGCGTTGGCGAAGACGCTCTGGCGGTACTCGCCCAGCCCCTCCGTCGTCGTGACCTCGGCCCCCTCCACGCGCGCCATCGTCGTGACGCAGGCCAGTAGTGCCCGTTCACCCACCTGCACCGCGCAACAGCCGCACGCCGCCTGTGGCGCGCAGCCATCCTTCGGCGAGGTAATCCCCTCGATCTCGCGCAGGTACGTCAACAGGGGGAGGTCAGCATCGCCCTCGTATTCCTTTTGCACGCCATTTAGCCAGAATTGCATCTGTGACACTCCCCTCACGCCAATAGGCAAGCGAATCGTTCCTTAAGAATAGAAACGACTGCCCCCCTTGTCAATGCACTGCGCGATTGTCGCCAGTCGAGGTTGTTGTGCGGGAGGGTTCCCGAACCCTCCCGCCGTTCTTAATGGAACCCTTAGCGCGTTTTACGCAAGGTCGCTGCCGTAGCGCCGCGTCAGCGCCTCCAGATGGTGGCCGCTGGGGTCGTCAAAGTAGAAGCCACGCCCCCCATGATTGGTGTTAATCTGGTTCACCGCCTGCATACGCGGGTCCGCCCAGTAGGTGATGCCGCGCGCCTGCACCCGCTCCAGAATCGCGTCGAACGTCGCATCGTCCACCAGGAACGCGTAGTGCTGCCCCGGAAAGTCAAAGCCCACGTCCGCGAAGCTCAACACCACGCCATCATCCAGCGTCACCGAGACGAAGAACCCCTCCTCCTCTGGCTCCCCCACCCCAAACATCTCCGCGAAGAACCGCGCGGACTCGTGCTTGTCCTTCGCCGCGACAAGCGTGTGATCGAAACGAACTGTCATGCCTACCTCCTATTGGTCGTACTATGGATACATCTATTGATACCAGCTTCCATTGTATCGCCGTGCCGCATCAGCGCAAAGGTGTGACCGCTTCAACTTGGCGGCCCAACAACAGCGAGAGGCCCTTCACCAAGAAGTCACCACCCTTGTATTTTTGTACCCAAGCTGTAACCAATTTCCGTGTCACTCTCCCTTGGGCCTACCTTTTGCTTTGGAGCCAGCTACAGGTCAAGCAACGCAACCATCCAACGAGACCTGGAAAAAGGAGAGACGGAGATGCGACGACTACTTTTGGTAGTAACTATGATGGCGGCCCTCTTTGCCCTGACGGCCTGCGGCGGCGACAACAGTAGCGATAGTGATAGAACTGGTGGCTCAAACGGGGTTCCGATAGGGGACACGGGCGGGCTTGACTCCAATATCGGCCCTACGGAATCGGAAAACACCAGTACAGAAAGTCGAACAGAGATGGGCGAGGGTACCCAACAGTCCGGGAGCACCGAGGTAGAGGTTCCTGGCCCAGACGCGACTGACGTAGAGACCGAAAACGTTGACATGGGCGACACGGGGGAAAGGACGCTGAAGAAAAGGATGAGCGCGGTGACGGCGACGAGGATGGGCAGGTTCAGCAGGTAGGCGAGGAGGACGAGCAGGATGAGGCCCGTCTGGTTGACGCGGATGGCACTA
>Ga0181465_100950_pt1 | contig 12426 bp, 12 predicted proteins | sample InSIn3gowninarea_FD_119076 | JGI IMG/M metagenome (GOLD analysis project Ga0181465, IMG submission 119076) | Clean room microbial communities from NASA Spacecraft Assembly Facility at Jet Propulsion Laboratory, Pasadena, California, USA -... ... | reverse complement strand
GCATACTCACGGGTTCGGGGATGCTGTGCATCTTCATGCCTTGCTTCAACTACTTGATCGATGCTTATCTTCCTGTGTAAGTTTTACAGATTACCATATCACCCATTCAATCCAACGCAAACTAACATACCCGGATCCAGCGCTGCCTCAGCCGTCGCAGCCAACATCATGCTCCGATCTGTGATCGCAGCCGGCTTTCCCTTGTTCACGCGTCAAATGTTTTCAAACCTAGGCATACAGTGGGCTGGTACCCTGTTAGGTTGCATCGCGGCGGTCATGATACCCATTCCTATCATCTTTTGGTTTTATGGCGCTGCGTTACGGCAGAAGAGCAAGGTCATGGCTGAGGGTGCTTAGCGTCCGAGGCGAGCAACTTGGCTCGTAACGAATAGAGAATACATTCTTGCAACAATTTATAGTACTGTCTCACGACCAGTATTTTGAGATCTACTTCGCCGACGTATTGTCACTGATGTTGCTCACGGTTGTTTCGCTTCTTGGATCATGCACTCACCTCCGACCTTGTGAGAGGGCCACAAGCACAACAATGACTTACCACTCTTCAATCTTTCCAGGATCTGGTCGCTGTAGGATACTGATTTGTCCTGTATATACAATGGCAGCTTTAGCAGGCCCACAAGGTGTCTTCGGAACTATCAGTATGGCAATAAGCGAATACTTCTACTTGATCTCGTCCAAGAATGCATTTGGTTGTTTAACCTAACACTAACCCTGGATGATGAGATCAGGGATAGATGATAGATCATCAAGTCTGTAGTGCACATGCATGCATACATGTATGTATTTGCATTGACGATACATACATACTGTTGACACCTTACGGGTTCATTTGGATCAGCAGCGTCAATGAATGTGGATGTCAGGATCTCGTCTCCGTCATTCGGCGTTGATCGATTTGATACAGTATCGCAAACTACATGTAGAATCTGACTCAAGAGAATTCAAGGACACAGCATTTCAGCGACTGACCAAGGCACGTCGAGTAGGCTTAACTAGACAACATCCAGAGCAACGTGTTGCAATATCACGTATATGCTACTATATTATCTTGGTATTCCATGTCCAGACCGACAAAGCCCCGTCTGTCTCGTGGCCCACAACCGTTACATAACGGACACCGTCGATTTCGAGGCCGATGGTAACCGCTGGGTCCGTACGCACTAGCGTTTTGGTGTTCTTGTGTAATTCTTTTGATGACTGGGGCTAGACATTGTTGCCTTCTCGATGTTCGTACCATGGAGAGGCAAAAGATGTCCAAGGAAACCAGCTATGCTCATACTCGCAATGGTATCTGGATTGCTCCTTCCGAGGAAAGCTTTGATACTATAAGGTCACACCCATAGCTCTCTTCCAATGAAGAGCGCCCAGCATGAAGATTGGCATGTACGGTACAGTTGAAGCTGGATGAGGAGTTTCTTCGAAAAATAACATATGCTTCAGGATGAGGTATATTTACCAAAGGAAGCGTTGCTGACCACGTCTCGGGGCAACGGACAAATGTCCTCCGAGACAACCGCCGAAAGTCGGCTGCAGACAGACATCACCAGAGAGCTTGTTTGCTTATCTTCAGCTTGCGAAACCTTCTCCTTCCGCAGACGCGAGCGGATATCGCGGCCATCACAGCGTCATCGCTCACCAGAATCCCTATTATACCTTCCCGAGGTCGACAGACGCAGGAATCACCCTGTATGACCATTTGCGCGATATAATCAAAGACCCGACCTCCTTGGAACCAAAAGCAGCAAATAACAGGATCACCCTGTTCATCAGAAAGAGATAGGATAGTGCTCACATGCGATCGGCGTGTCAAAGACCTTTAGGTTCTAACGAGTATGGGTGTCGCTCCCGCAGAGCAACTGGCCATTGTCGCAGAGGATAAACAGCGAGGTGCAAACGGATTGTCAACAAAAGAAGCCATCGCGCAACTCCCGATGAAGCCCGCGAAAGTAGTTGAGAGTATTGGCTTGAAAGAGCAGGGCCCAAAGACATGGAATACAGCGAATCTCGGACGGAGACTGGGTGTGGATGCCATGTCGGCAGGAATCGCAGGAGGACTCGTTGCACCCATCATTTGCGCAATTGATAAGTACGCATACATCTCCCATGCGATGGGGTCACAAAAACGATGATACTAACCGTTACAACAGAGCTATAATCGAGAATGCATCCGGAAAGCGTCCCATGCTTCCCTCATTACAAGCGTCATTCAGCGCTCTCCTCTTCCAACCCCACCGCTTCCTCACATCCAAGCCCTTCGCCCTTATCTTTGCCCTCTACACCGGCACATACCTCACGGCTAACTCGTTGGATACTTTCAAGTCGACCACACAAAACAAGCCAGCGACTCACATCACCAGCGGGCCCGCAAAATTCGTTGCAACGAGCGCGGCCAACCTGAGCTTGTGCCTCTACAAAGACAGCCAGTTCACCAAAATCTTCGGCGCAGTCTCCCCTCGACCAATCCCACCAGTCACATATGCGCTTTTCGCGGCGCGCGACTGCCTCACAATTTTCGCATCATTCAACCTCCCGCCCATGATCGCGCCTTCTCTACCACTATCAGCAGAAATGGAGCGCTACGTTTCCCGCGCTTCAACCGCACAGTTCCTGGCGCCAGCAGCGATTCAATTGATCTCGACGCCTTTCCACCTCCTGGGTCTGGACATGTACAACCGCAACGGAAACACGACATTGAAAGAGCGATTTGCCAAAGTCAAGGTCGATTGGCTTACAAGCAGCTTTGCGCGCATGTGCAGGATAGTACCTGCCTTTGGCGTGGGCGGTGTAGTGAACAAGAATTGCAGGGAGAAGATGATGGGCAAGTTGGAAGCGTAGATGGGCTTGGATAATTGCTTTTGAACATCGCGGCAAGTGCATAAGCATTGAAGCTCTCCCCCGATTGGGGAGGCGATAGATTTTCGCACGAGTTGGTTATTGACTGATTGCATGTTCGGCGTGGCGTTATGGGGATATGGTTATTTTGCATTCATTGCACAGCGAGCGTAATGTCTACACGCATAATTGCTTCACTTTTTTTGGGCGTTGCGTTGCGATGGCGGCTCCGGCACGATAGATGTATACATAGATTACGTATAGAATAGACGATCTCCTCTCTCCATGCATACCTACTCCCGTCGCTATGAGCCGACCAATCGCTGTCAGGTTGAGCAACACAACGACACAAGGAGGAAGTAATACCTGCCTCGAGTAAATGATCACATTCACGTTGGCCATGCTGATTCCCGTCGGGCTGATCTCCTAAATCTTTCCTACTGCCTCACCTCTACGGCTCTCACGACGCGCTTGAAGGTGGCTCTGAATGCTTGCTTATACCGAAAGACCGTCGTCACAATTGCGCGATAAGCCGCCTTGAACCCTTGTGGCGGCGGCGTATTGGTTACGGAAGACGTGGGTGGGTGATTCGGCGCGAAGGATTCGAATGGTGTCAGAATGGTGTTGCATACATGATACAGGCCTTACAGTAGTGGGCTTGTCGTTGTTCGAAAGGGAGAGAGAGCGCGCGCAAAGTAGCATTACATGAGTGTCGTTCGTTAGTACGTCGGAAGAAGTGGGTATATGCTCGTAAACGGCCAGACCATCAGGTCGCCAGGCAACTTCAATAAGCCAATAACAGCAGGAGCTATCACATGTCAAAGATTGCTCCCAAGCAAAAACTGCAATATCCGGTCCAAGACAACTTTTGTGGATCCGCAGGAGTGAAGAGTCCACTGATGGTTGTTAATAGAAGTCGTATACGGAAGCTTCGGAAGAGGTCCGACTCGATTCATGATAATAATGTATGTTAATAGAAGATCACAAGCGGAAGCCTCGGAGGCCGGCCGACACGATACACGATAATACCAACGAGGGCGCAGCGCAATCTCCAATTTCCCAAAAATGTCATGATACCGGATCCGCACAACTTCCGTCGTGGTAAGGAAGGGCCAGCCACCAGCAATATCACCTAGAGCCTTGGAGTGATTGTGAAAGTGGGCCACCTTGATGGAAATCAAAAGAAAGAGTAGACTGGCGTCTTAGCAAAGGATGCGCTGGACAGCGTAGCAGAGTCGATAGTTTTTTGTTCCGGACCTTCCGGATATTGCTTGCTACTCTGACGGAGGGGCTGTGTAAGTTCGCATATTGCAACTATTGCCGTCTCCGTACTGCTGGGCCAGGCCCCATGGCAGAAGACAGGCCTTTGGCCGGGCGCTGCTTGGCGGGTGATCCGGAGGAGGTCTGCTTGCGGCAGGTCGGTGGCTTGCAGGGGAGAGAGATAGAGTGCGCAATGCGAGGCATGTTCGCAGCAGGAGCGAGCGTGGTGGAGACGGACAATGGTGACCGTGAAGATATGTCGTGATTTTATGAATGGCGTGCGGGTGGATTGTCTGGATACACGGCTCGTGGGTGTAGTGTGCGAGGCGGCCAGCCAATACCCTAGATTAGATCAATATCATTTGGCCCATTGGCCAGCGACTAAGGGCATGGAGGTCTTCAGGATAGCGAGGATGGTTGCGCGAAATGTGCAAGGGTTCTAGACGTCGTGCTTTGGCGAGACGGACCCCAGTCCATCTAGTGTAGGAGCGAGTTGGCCTTGTTGACAGTTGTGGTGCTGACAGAGTCCGAAAGGCTTCTATGTGATTTGTTGGAAGGATTGAAGCACGATGTTACATTCCTATTATGGTTCGTGTTGTCGAGGATGGGGATGAAACTGCATGGAACATTATGGAACGCGAACCTCTTGTCAGGGCGAAACCACCCCGTGAAACACCCCGAAAAGAGTACGTTGTTTCTTTTTTTCCTCCAATGCGCAGCGATTCGTCCAGCGATCTCGACTCAGGCGGATCTTCGTTTCGTAAATCAACGGTGATCACAGAGATCTCAATACTGATAGAGTGCGTCATTCATCCAGCACCTCCCATCTCTTTTTCTCAGTCTCAGGCAACAGTGATGAATGAAGGATCTAGTGGGCAATTTTTGGCGATAGGGTCAGTGCGTGCATGCTTTGAGTGTTGACATGTTGTGAAGAAACAGCCGAGGAACGGCGGTACTTCGCTTGTCGTTACAGGGGTTCCTCGTTGCAGATCCATGGTGTTCATGTCTGTGTTGTGTGGGAGACAGGGAGATGGCATGCTGTCTTGATAAAGCCGCAACTGCTCAATTGGGACAGGAGGATTCGACAGGGTGTGATATATGCTTTTGTCGATACGACTTGACCGAGTCAGAGGAGAAGATTGTGAGGCAAGGGCTAGTGGAGTTGACTTTTGGCGCGACCATCCATGTTGTCGACTCCTGACAAGAGAAGTGCGACACTGCGATCAAGGTACTCCTCCGGTCTTACTGAGCCAATCCCCGAAGCACTAAGGGCAGAGTGAACCAGGTTTTGTCTGTAATCAGATCCATGGACTCGGGACAGTAAAATTGCACCTGTGTGTATAGCGTGGTAGACTGACGGTGCGAGGGGTACGACGAATGCGAAGATGCCTCGGCAGTTGTTATCCTCACCGCTGCCCTGCCCTTCGCGGGCCAACGTCGTCGGCTGGTGGGTGCTTTAGTAACGATGTTTGCGGTACCTCTTCATAGAACGATTCGAAACAAGGGCGAAGCTTGAATTCACGTGGCGTAGAAGCATGGCAGGCGCACATGCTGGCTGGCGTCATCAACGGCGAATCCTCAGGTGAGCTTCCATTCGTGCGAGTCAGAGGCACAATCATCAGACGGCTAATAAGCCTAATCTGCAGGCTCGGCAGAGAAGGAGGAGGAGATGTGAAGCAGAGTAAGGTTGCTCCTCTGCAGAGAAGTGGAGGAACCCGGGCTCGAGATCGGTCGGGATACACACCTTCGGGCCTTAGCGTCTGCATTTTGGCGGCGGACATACATCATATGCGGCATGTCGTAAGGCAGACAAGGCAGACCCTCGCACGCCAGACTGGGATGTCGCCGTGCCTGAGTGCCATCGATATAGGTAGGGCTCGTAGGCTCCCGAGCACATGGTTCGAGCGATCGTACTTGACTACTGCACACGGCTCTCCAGGCCCGGCGGCCCAAAGAGGGTGTCTGGCAGTCTACTGTACGAAGCACGTACCGGGCACGTGAAGGTCCCGTCGTGCACACGCACGGCGACTGTCTGCATGGAGGATGGATCATGGAGGCGGCGCAGAGGCAGGCAGGCCACAGGCTGCACGAGAACATGCGAGCGAATCGTGCAGACGGACTGCCGCGCCATCCGGAGAGGCCACAGACCGCAATGCGCAGCAGTCAGCAGTAGTTTGGTATGGACTAGTTGCTGTGCTGTGTGGACGGGGCGTGACTTCTCCCATGCCCACCGGTATTCTCCACGATGTACCTTGGAGTCGACTCCTTCCTTCGCGGTTGAGTTTGCAAGCGTGAATTCTGTCTGACTTTGGCAGTTTCTCCGCCTTGGGCATCTGCCAGAGATCCTGCTACTCCCGATTGTCTATAGCTGCCACCAGCTTACCACACTATCGACTGGCCCAGTGAAACACGCAGCGCGCGGGTGGGCCTGTCACTACCAGAAGCTGCCTCCCTTCGCTCGCTCTGGTTCAGCGTGCATCGTGCGCGCCTGCAGAATCACATGCGCCATCATCCTCCGGCGGCGCCACCCACAGCACCCTATTCGTCTCAACTCTGTATGCACACCTGCACGGCCCAGGGGTCTTGTGCTGCCGAGCGAGCAGATGTGCCATGAGCCATGGGCCATGGTCCTCCCTACGCCCGCAGTGTACTGTAGATACTGCACAAATGTAGCGCCTGCTGGTCTGGCATCGTCGGTTTATGCATCATGGGCCCTGAGGCCACCACCGCCCATCACCCGACTAGGTTCAACGTGCCATCTGAATCTCCTCGCGGCAGGATCCGACGACGTGCGCCGGAAAAATTGCGTGCAAACACCAACACGCTGTCTCGTGTTCTACGCCGCTGCAACACCACTCCTCGCCAGTCAGGGCTGATCGCCAGACATTTTCTCGACGCGGCTGGGCGCCTTTGAAGCGGCGGCATCTCAACCTGTCCATGTACGTCGGCAGGGTCTCCCGTAGCTGCAGCCACCTGGCTCCCCGGCCGCGCCATGATCTAGCAGCACGGTCGCTATCTTCCTTGCAGAAGCGGGCTCAGGCCGCCAACTCAGATCGTCGGGGCAGACACTACTCCGGGACATGCTGCGTATTCACTGATGCCCGACTGAGCTGAAACCGGGCCACTCTGCGACAAGCAAAGTCTACAGCAACGTCTGCTAAAGGCTGTTATACTCACAACAGATGAGCTAAGCCCCGCCTCTGGCTTGTCTATTTGGAGAGCGCCACATTCAGTGTCATGCGAACTCTCGTTGCATCAGGTTGTTTCGGCGCGAAAATAGCTGTTACTTTGACAGAAACCATGTGGCAAGGACTCTTCTCGTGCAGAACGTAGATCGACGCTTTTCCAGCACCAGATCTGTATCAGCCTGAATGGCAACCGCACGATCTCCAACATTCTGGTTAACGCCTGTGCACGACTAGTCGCCGTCCTGCCTCACTACTCAACCTTGTCAACATCGCGAACCTCTGACTCTGTTCTTGCGACTTTCATGTCGACAGAAACCCTGTCGTCGATCAGTGACCGGGCGCGAAAACAGGCAGAACCTCCGATTGAGTACCGCCCGCCGCCCTTGTCAGTAGTAGTGCACATCGTCTGCTTCCGGTCACAGTCGCCATTGTGCGGTGTCTAACGAAAAGGGGATCCTATCTGCGGATCATTCGCCAGACGCGTGCGTCGCAACATACGACATGCTTGGTGAGAATCTGTACCTATACAAACTGGTCGCATCTTTACTGCAGTGTAAGTGACCTCGAACCTTAAGCAGCCATCTTACTCGCCTGGAACGTTCCTCCGACTATTGGTACCACCGCAGTCGACGTCCCTCAGTTGCCCGCAGTTCCAGCGGTGTGCGAGCCCTACACGTTAATCAAGCTCTCCTATCACCACAATACACCAGTGCCATCAATCCTGGCTGACGTCTCACTCCTTGACAGGCGGCTCGCGCCATACCCGGCTCCTCGAAACGTCTGCCGACTTTAGAGACGCACCAGCGCAGTGGCCTCAGAACGACCGTTCGTCGAGAGGCTAACCTGTCTGGCAAGACATCATTCCTCCACCACTAATCCTGCGGCTACTGCGCGCTAGTGTATTGCGCCGACAGCTTAAGTCTGCGGGCTACCCAACTACTTCTGCACACCGAAGGCCAACGGCTATTCGAGCCGCTACCCTGTTGGACCTATGATCACTGGACCCTTGCCGCCACAACGTCTGTCTTTCTGTTTCTGACACACCAAACAACCTGGAAGAACTGGAGTGAACAGGCTGTCGACACGCTCTCAGGTACCTAGAAGCTACCTATTAGAAATACTCCGACAATGGACGGGCACTTCCCGCCGGCGATGACACCTTACGGTGCCTACAACCCATATGGTCAACCACAGATGATCCCTCCCGAGTCGATGCAGCCTAGATTGCATCACCTGCAAACCATGTCAAGTGAGAGCTTAGGCGGCTATCATTCCGAATACGACGACCTCAGCAACGCTATGCTTCCACCTCACGCCCCGGCACAACAACCATCTGCACGATCACGAAGACGACAAACCCATGGTGCAGACCACATCAAGCATCGACGCACCCGTAGCGGGTGCTTTACCTGCCGGCAGCGCCGGGTGAAGGTATGTCGCACCCACCTTTCGAACCTCGAACCTGTGCTGACATTTGTGCCAGTGCGATGAAACGCGTCCAATGTGCGAACGTGAGTTGCACGCCTTGAGAGATGGTTAACAGTGATTGTCATGTACTGATCTGCTTTAGGCTGTCGCAAGGGCAAACGTGAATGCGAATACCCAGATCACCCATCATCGGCCAAGTCGGACAGAGGCGGCACACGATCAAAACGAGCCCACGGAGATAGCAACTCGGAGCACTCAGACGACGGCTCGGAGCATCTACCCACAATTACGGACGAGGATGAGACAGACGGACACGACGAAGCTGAATTACGCTCCGCCGTGTCAGAGTCTGGCGTGCGGTTCCCCGGCTCACGAAGTGGAAAGTCAACTCCAACGACAGAGTACCCGCCTGCGCTCGTTCGAACACACCGTCCACAAGCCAGTCGAAGTAATTCGAAACAACTGATGAGAGACGACATCACTCAAAATCCGAGATGGGCGACTCTCCCACAGAGTGTCAAATTCTACCTCAAATACCACAGGAACAACCTCTCACACCACCACTACTCATGGAAATACGATGCCGGCGACTTCCTCAAAAAGACGTTCTTGGAAATTGCATTGAACTTTGAGCCTCTCATGTATGCTGTTGTTGCATTTGCTGCATACCACAATGCTCTCTCGCGCGAGGATGGCAAGGTTAAGGACTTCCTTGACGCATACAACAAGTCGGTGTCTTTGTTACGCCAGTCGCTTGCGAAAACAGATCGACACTCACTGTCGACACTTTTAACGATTCTACAGCTTGCAACTATCGAGGTAAGACGAGTGGAACCATCTTTGATCTCCATTACGCCAGGTACTGACTACGTATGATTAGGAATTCCTAGGAGACTGGGTCAACCTATTAAGTCATCAGCGCGCAGCACATCAGATCATCACGGATCTGTTCACCCCACAAACGATTATGCAAAGCGAGACACATCGAAAGATCATTAGCTGGTACATCCGTTTCGACCTGTTTGCTGGAATGATGTCGGGCGGAAAGACTGTACTTGGGCGCGAATGGTTCGACGCCTGCGCCGATTTCTACAAGAGACAGGCTCGAGACAAGCCGAACGATTTTGGCGCTCGATTCGAAGACATGTTTGCGACTTCGAGGCTGATTGCAACGGATATTGCTCTACTATTGGCTTCTAAAGGGACAGGAGAGAAGTCGGACGAACAATTTGCGCTGGAGGTACAGAATCTCATGGCCCAGATGGACGATTTCGGCGAACGACTCGACAATACCTTCACAGATCCGTCTTGCTTCGTGAAGACATTCCCGAAGGCCCCTCAACCTAGCGATGACGAGATCACCGATTTCCGAGATCCCAATTTCTGCTTGGCTGGAGAGCTGTTCTCGATGAACTACATTTTGATCGACTTCTGGGCAATGCAGCTTATGTTCAAGCTGCAGCTTTCCGAAACGCAATCAACACAACCCGAATTAGAGGCCATTGCTTTGAAAAAATGCAAGATGTTTGAAGCCGTGGACTTTAGCGATCAGGGACCACCCGGAGCAGTGCTCGGATTCCAAGCTAGTCTTGGTATCGCATGCCTTCTTCTACCAAAAGAGCAGAAGTACACGGACTGGGCAAGACGGAAATTCGCTCTTATGGAGAAGCACGGGTAGGTCGACAAGAGTTTCATTGATTTTGGACACGCTGACATTCGCCCTAGTTACATATATCCTGCCAGTCTGAGGAAGCGTATGTCTGACCTCTGGGGAGTCGATGTCACTGGCTGGTGGCTACCAAACGACGAAGGCTACCCACCCGTCCTCCGCGCTCTTCGAGACTTCATCGACTTCCGCGCCATGTCTGCAGCGAAAGAACCCGATGCTAAAGATGCGGACGTGCGAGACATGGCAGGCATTTTCAGAACCATGAGCATCGAACGGGACATGCCGGATCATATCACTGAGTTGATGCAGGGAGACGGAGGCTGGTTTGAGGGCGACATGTACGAGAGCAGCCCGGACCAAGCTGCGCAGCCATTCTCGTACGACTGAAGGTTGAACCATTCGCAACGATGTTACATGGACTAAGATCACTCCGCCTATACCTTCCATCAAAAGCTGATGCGCACGACGTTAACATACGCCCTGACACGTTGAATCAAATATCGGTCTGATCCAACGCTCGAGAACGAAGGATCGTCATCTTTTGGCTCGAGACCAACACACAAACTACCAAATACGATATTGGCACTAGGAGATGCAGGTGCTCACGAGAGTTTCAGCCCAGGCTTGAAGGATTCTGTCAGACCATACCCCAAAGGATCATGTGTCTCACCTTTTTACGTTTAGACTTCCGCAACTTTGCATTCGATAACCCGATACCCATGTATTACTATCGTTATTCCTTCCTCCTGTACCAGAACGAAAAGTGACTTTCGGCCCTACGGCGCCACAATGCACATGCTTCCGCAGCCTTGACTGTTTCTAGAAGGAGTCTGTGATTCCCTGACGTACTATTCACACCGTCACATGAGACGAAACGAAAGCCAGCAGTTCGTCAAACCGCCGAAAACGCCGTGCATCTCCCCGCCTCGCATTCGACTGAGCGCTCTCTGTTTCTCTGTCTATCTCTTCTGATGATCAACCCAAACCTACCATCACAATTTCACAATAGTGACGCTCCATCGGCCACGCCGGGTCCCACACAAGCAGTCTAATGCCGAGCCCGGCATTAGAATCACACAATCTATGTACGGAGGTACGCCGCAGGCCCGCAACCCACTATAATCAATCAAACAAAACGTTGCCCCTCTTAAAGGCAAAGCCGACGAAGAAACAATCAACCATAATAACTAGCGGAGGAGTTTAACGTATCTGACCGCACACACCCGGAGGCCTTCTCTTTTTTACTCTTCCGAGGCAAAGGCCCGCGTGCCGGGCGCCCAGCCCGCCGTGCCCTAAGCCGGCAGTACTGGCTCTGACCCACCTACCTACTGTACCCACACACCGAGGCAAAGCAAAAATGAAGAGCTCACTCCTTCCCGTGGCCATGAGCGATGCATCATGAAAGCCGCTTAAAAGGCGGCGGTCACTAAGTTGGAGGTCTCGAGGAGGTTGGTGACATGGTGTACCGTGTGGATTGACGTTGCGTGCACTAACTACCATCTGCGACTGATGGGTCGGGGCGGAACCGTGGAGAAACAATCACAAGAATCTGCGATACCTCCTACCTCTTACCTACTTGCTACTAGATACCCGTAAGTGCGTGCGCCAGCCACAAAGATACACTCTTAGTCTCTTACCCTTTTCCCTTTCCACCTTCGGCATGTGAAAAAGCCCTCTCTCCTTCCCCTAAAGAAGATCGTGTCACAGTGTCCACGTGCTTTTTTAAACATGTGCCGGGCTTGTTGTCTTGTAAACCTACTCCTACATCCGGACTCTTAATTTAACCTTCAAACGGATCTGTTCTTTCGCTAGAGATCTGCTTTGTTGTTCACTTTGATATCGGAAAAGGGAGGTCCTGTCGAGTAGTAGTGGGGTGGGTGCCATAACTTTCTTTCGTTCCACAGTTCCTTTTCATTTGGGACGATTTTCTTGACGACGGTGGACGGAAACTAAGGGGATCGTTCCCCGATCGTGAGTCGGAAGAGGCTCCGAGGAGAAGCAAGAATGAAGACTTTAGTCAGTCCAACG
>Ga0181465_100948_pt1 | contig 12427 bp, 11 predicted proteins | sample InSIn3gowninarea_FD_119076 | JGI IMG/M metagenome (GOLD analysis project Ga0181465, IMG submission 119076) | Clean room microbial communities from NASA Spacecraft Assembly Facility at Jet Propulsion Laboratory, Pasadena, California, USA -... ... | reverse complement strand
GAAAGCGAAGTGCTTATTGGGTTCAATTTTGGAGGATCGTGATTTAGCCAAACCATTTCGGGGTTTTGTTCAGATTGGCTTGAGGGGTCCGGGAGTAATTTTTGAGAATTTTCTGAGCACCAGATGTAGGTGTTTTGGCCAATCCATTGAAGCAGCTAGTGCAAAATTGTTGCCAGAGAGCATTTTGTTGCGCCAAATTTATATTGGATGGCCAAAATTATTCAGTTAGAATTTGCCCAATATTTTTCTGGGTTTGTTTTGTAGAGCCTGTGGTTAAAATCTCGACATTTTTTTAGCAGCATATCAGCCCATTTATGCAGTCCCTACTCAGCTAGTAATTATAGGAGCTAGGCAAAAAGGGCAAATTTTGAATGTTGGAATTAGAGAAAACCATTTTTTGGTTTTTCTGGGTTTTGTGAGTAGAGTACGTGGTTAAAATCCTAGAATTTCTGAGGCGTAGATCAGCTCATTGATGCAGTCCCTACTCAGTGAGCAGCTATGAGAGTTATGAGAAGAAGGGTCAGATTTCGAAGGTTGGAATTCAAGGAAACCATTTCTGGGTTTTTCTAGGTTTTGGGCAAGGATCAACTTCCTAAATTCCTAGAATTTTCTGAGTAGTAGAAGCAGCCCAACTGGAAGTTTGAATTCAGTCAGCGATAACATTTCCAACAGCTGCAGAATTTCCAGAGTTAGCGCAGAGCTGAAGAGAGATCATTTGCTTGCATCTGGGGTAGCATTTTGTTCTTTTGCTTTGCTAGGATGAATTCTTATTATTGTGGAAAAATGATTTTACTAGAGCCCAATTTATTTTTCAAAGCCTTAATTATTTGCTGAAGCTAGATCTATCTATTGGGGCAGGGTATTGAAATGAGGAAGGTAACAACATGTCAATAATGCATCATTGTTGTTGGCATTAGTTTCATTTCCGATTGATGGCTGAGCAATGTATTAATGTATGTAGGGTGTTTTCGTGGTACCTTTCATTGTTATCGTAACTTTGTATTGTTGCCATCAACATGGGGTTCTTAAAATACCTCCTGAACCCACATGGTAGCACAATCGTTGAAGCCTTGAACCACAATGATTCTACGGACCAAGAAACCAAGAAGAACAATAGACCTTTCTCAAAGGGGGTCTATTCCATTCTTCAAAGGGGCAATCTAGGCACCTACAGAAAGAACCAGAAATAGGGAACAAAATCCTTGCGCTGGTGACAGATTTGAAACACATGAAGATTAGATGGAGAATTCTTTCGAAACTTGAGAAACTTAATGAACTCTTTTCCAAAGTAAAACAGTCAGATGGGAGAAAATTAATTTGGGCCTTAAAACCATGTATGCTTGCTCTCATACAACCCAAGTTCTTAGAGGAAACTTGTGGAGGGATCTCACTTCTAGTTGCAGCTTGTCTCGGCAACATCATGAGACTAACTGCCCCTACAGCCCCTTATAATGATGACATTATGAGGAGAGTTTTCAGATTGATGGTAAGGACCTTTCAGGATTTGGACAATAGTGCAAGCTCTACCTTTGGGAAGAAGCTTGAGGTTTTAGGAGGTATGGCCACATTAAGAACATATTGCATCATGTTTTATCTTGAATGCGATGGCTTGATTGTGCATATGTTCCAATGCTTCTTCATTATTAAGATACATCATGCTGACACAGTCATAGCACACACGCATTCCATCCTGTCGTCATGTATGAGAGACTGTGAGGCCATTTGCCGAGAGTTACAGACTAGAGTGTTGAGCATTTGGAGGAGAGAACATTTGGTATCACCTACTACTTATAAGCTAACCCAAGGGCTGGTTGAGAACAATATTGGGCTATTCAGGAGATAGTTGACCAGGGAGGAGTTGCTCCGATTTGGTGGATCAGGGAGCAGAAATGAGTTGAGGAGGAAGGGACTTTGCTTCATATGAAAAGAACCTTGGGGGGCTGATCACTCATGCTTGAGTGATGCAGATGATGTGGAAGAGGGAGAAAAGAAGGACATTCCTTCTGTATTCCAGGACAAGTACTCTCCGTCAGATACTCTACTAGGGTGGGGTGAGAAATCAGGGGACTCTACGAGAGATACTCTGGGTGATGAGTCACTTGTGACAATTCAGCCAGAGAAGCATATGATGGAGCATGAGTTAGCAAAGGAGGAGGCTATGCACATCATGCATGATAGTCCTTTGGGGGAGATCCAGATGGAGGCTCACACTGAATTTGTGATGGATGTACAACTACCCTTACGGTCAACCATGGGTGTGGAATAGATGGATGTACGAGCATCTAGCAGGGAGGCAGTAGCTGCAGATACTTATCCTCCTGAGATGCTATAGGTTGATGGGATAGTTCTACGACATGCTAGTATACAGTAGGAGCATGAAATTCTTGATCAGGAGAGGGATGAGTTGTTGTAGATGGTGGAGCATCCATCATTGGGCCGATACACAGATGAGGTGTAGGTAGATGCATGTGTAGTCAGCAAAGCCGCAGTGATTTCAGGAAGTAGCACTCTCCAGGAATACATCAATGGGGCTTGGAGCATATCTCACCAACTTTGGCCTTTTATATAGAGAGGTGCCTTCCTCTACAAGCAGATCTCATCGGAAGACGGGACAAAGCAGCGTGATTTGAGTATGGGCTGGTGACAACACTCTAGACGTGTTCTGTATGCAGATATCACTACATTGGATTCTTCTTCTGGGTTATATTGGCGGAAGATCATGAGTTGGTACCCTCTTGATGGTACGATCTTCTTCATAGGGAGCATAGTGGTGCAGGGGCCCTTAGACATGACATATGCTACAAATTCTAGTTGGCAGTGGGGCACATGCCGACAGTTCTTCAACACTCCATCCTGACTTCGAGAAAGCATGGTTAGCATGAGATCGAGTCTAGATTTGGATTGAAGAGAGGTGATGAGTTGGTATTCTATTGATAGAGTATCATTCTTAGTCCCGGGTACATTTCGGCAAGATCACTTCGATGGGAGAGATGTTACACGTTCCATTGGGCCATGGATTGTGGACCGACAGTCCATTAGTATTTCAGTAGCACTAGCTCGACATCCACAAATCAGGATTGACCTCAGACTAGACCAAGAGTTGGACTAGAGAGAGGTGATGATTTGGTACGTAGTTGGTGGGGCAGCTTATGCAGTTAGAGGTACATCACAATAGGAGCCATGGAGCATTGATGCTTGCTGGCAGACATTGCTTCATGGGGCAATAGCTATAGCCAGAGGCAGTACATAGTTCGAGCCATGGTACTTGGGCGATGATTGGCCACGGTGGTGTTGGGATCCATGAGGATTGTTTGAGGACAGGTATAGTGAGAGATCAGTTTTGGATCCCAACATTGAGGGATCTATTCTAGGTGGCTTGACATAGGTGCATAGCAGCACCCAGGGGTTTGTATGGGATCCGGGCATTAGGTCTCGGTTGCATCGGGCCAATAGGGCGGCCCACAAATTTGGATTTCTTGAGGGAAATTAATCTTGGGGTGGAAGGTCTGTAATATTCCTTTTTTTATATCCCTATGATAGGGTTAGGATGGACTTCCAGAGTTGGGAATAGATAGGTCACATATACAGGTTGGTGTTGGCTTGAGGATCCCTTACCCAGGTTTGTAAGTTAAGGTTTTCCAACAAACCCCTATACTACTGGCCCTTTCGGTAGTGACCTGCTTGCATAGGTCAAAGTCTCACCTGAAACAGTATGGGAGGGTACTGGAACCAAGTTTCTGCACCCATAAAGAGAGCAGGTAAGCCAAGCCATTCGCAGCACACAGAACTAGGTAAACAGAGCTCGTTCGCAGACTTTAACAGATAATCAGCACACAGTATTACATACCTAAATATTAGGTTTTCATCCACATGCATCTGATCCAGCAATGGTATAAAATACAATATTCGCAGTAGACTTTATCAGATCAGATAAGCAGTAAACATAACACAGATAGAACGCAGCATATAACATAGATTATAATAGATCTAACACATAATCCAGAATCACACAAATAGATAGATCAATAGTACCAGATACCAGCAATACTTGTCATATATTATTAGAAATCCCTTACATAACCCAAATCCGACCTACCCACACAGCCAGCAGGGTCTGCACACAACAGGACAAAGGATCTTCGCACACACAGCCAACAGGAGTTCGACCCAATACCCAATCCCAGAACTAACAAACTGCACTTAGCATTCACTTCTATTCATTCTCTACTTTAACGACTCCAAAAGACTTACTACTTATACTAATTTATCCTAGATTTCCCATGGTCTGCAAACCGTGGTTTGCAGACTCTTGGTTTTACCCTTTTATCTGCTTACAATTCATTGGGGCTTTGACCTGCCCTAACACCCCTACGCTAGACTAAATATATTAAAAAATAATGCAAAACTGGACCAAATTTACATCAGTTTAAGAGACCCTGTTCCAACAGTCCCCCAATGCAATCTTGTGACTCGTCCCGAGTCACTGTGATGGTGGAGCCTCCACCTACACGCGCAATTCATTAACAGCTACAACCAATGGATTCAGTACTTCTAGGCTATGTACAACGACACTGTGCACGATATCCACTAACTTTTTTGATGTCGGTCCTTCTGTTGCAGCGGTCACGCTTTCCAGTGTTTGGTTTTGTCATTTTACTGCAGTATCTGCATCCTGTGATAATTTGAGGGTTGCGTTATCCCACGGCTTCAATATTTTCCCAATGACGTCCTTCTTGTGCTGAAGTTCCTCAATCTCGGTTTGAAGGGATTCGCTGGTCCTTAGACGGGCAAGGCACTGTGCTGGGACAAAGTGGATATTGTAGCCCTAATCTGTTCAAACTCTTCCTCCTTTTGGCAAAGCACCAGAGTAATTTGTTGCAGGATCGGATCATGTTGAACCTTAGTCTAGAGCTGCAAGGTTGTCTCCAATAACTACGCACCTTGGGCGATCTGTCTCGTAATGGTGTTGGTGGAAGAAGTTACTAGCGCAGCTCATTGAGCTCGTACCTCTGGAGGTGTCTCAAGTTGTAACTTTTCCTAGAGATCACTAATTTTCTACTCCATCTGTGTCTTGAAGTTCTGCATCTCTGTTTTGGAAGCCTTCAATGCTGTCACTAATGCTTCAATTTTAGCCCATGGAGTGGTGTCGGGTGATGGTTCTTTTGCTACATCCATGTAGACCTTGTGTATCATTGTTTCGAGCTCTACATGTTGTGAGACAGCAAGAAGTACTTCTACATTTTGTTGTGCTATCATTTTCTCGACCATACTCAGTTTCCTATGTACTAGTTGGTCTCCATGGCAAATTTCATGGCAAACCACGGTGTGGAGATCCCGTACTATTTCGTGCGGTAGCTGGGCGATATTCAACTGTACGCCTGAACCTGCTGAGAGTTGTATTTCTAGGTCCGATGAATCAATGATAAGAGCACTACTAGAGAGTCAACAAAGATTTTTTTCTTCCGTAACTAGTGCTAGTTCGCTAGAAGGTGTAGGGTTCCTTATTTGTGTGATGCTTGTCTGCAAGGCATCTGTCTTTAAGTGTAAAGCACGCAGCTCAGCCTGAATGGTATCAGCTGCAATATTTTGTTGCTCTGCTAGAGCTACCCATTTTTCTTTTGTTTCTAACATAACAGCATTTGTTATCTACTCAAGATCCCCATCAGTTAGGGTGACCATGTCATCCCTTTCTTGTCACTGTGCTTGCTGCTTTTTTCAGGCTCCTTGTACCGACGTTTCTGTCTGTTTGGTACCCCTAGCATGGGTATCTGGCGGATCGGCCTGGTTGTCAGCTATAGTGTCTTTAGTAGGAGGCTGCATGGATGGAATGTCTATTGTGACTATTGTGCCAGTATCTTTTCCCATACTTCCGCTTGGGCCTTTAACAACTGTGCTTGTATCCGCAGTGTTCTTCACAGGGGATTTGAAGCCTATCTTCCAAGAAGGTGGCCATCGTGCAATCACCTCATCAATCTCCCTATCCATTGCCATATAAGGGAGAGTCGTCCAGGTTTTATCCTTATGACTGCAGATTTGAATATGGTGCATTGTGACCTGGAACTTTGCGATACTCTTGTATCTATCATATATTGTAGGGGACAGCCGCAGTCGAGAGTTGATCGCTTCTGCCACATTACTCTGGAACAAGACCCAGAAGACCTGGTTATCCTCCAATCACTATGCATCTTTGGAATCCCACAAATGAGCATACCGGGTGCCTTCACACATGCCGGGATTGAGCTCGGGGATGACTGACTCCTTAGGTGCTTCCCAGGTGACAAGTGCTATAAGGAACAGTAACCAGGAGTAGCAAAAGGCTTTTCCTTGTTCCTGTGATTCACGAACGTTGGACAGAAATTCATCTTGTAAGTGTTGTGCCTAGTTGAAGCAGACCCCCTTGGCACACTGACCCACCACTCTGATGACATACGCAGGGACCATTGCAACCTGACATTTTCGCATTAATTTTCATGCTAGTATCTGGGTACCCATTCACGTAGCAGAATCACTGATGGATTCAATGATAAAGTCCCTCTTATTTTTCTTTACATGGTAGGCCTCACACACTTGGGTTGCAGTCTCCCCTTCATATTTCTTGCCCACATTCTCCATGGGATGTGGCCCCTGCATGGGGAGACCAGTTATTCTGTGAATTAATGCAACATCAATGGGGAATTTATCTTGAATCCACAAGAAGTCGTCATGGATCAGGGCGAGTAACTGCCATGCCAACCGATCTGTAACATTGTAATGGCCAAAATTAGGCATTCGTAGTAGGTTCCGAATCTCAAATCCAGCCAATCTTGATACCCATTGCTGAGGGATGACCATGACTCTGTCAGTTACGTGGATTGTCTCGAAGTACAACGCAGGGACCAGTTCAGGGAACTCTGCGTAGTTTTCCAAGTCATGATCATCGAATTTGACCTCATGGAACTTTCTGCAAGGATCACCAATGATAGAGACCTCGATGGGGGTTAGTGGTGACTACAGGTAAGTGATCAGGCTATCTAGATTCTGTGGCGTTCGGGTCGATGTCCTTCGCGGCCGGATGAATGGGGTTAACTAGTTGATTGGGTTAGCCGGGTGGACTTCTTTTGGCCTAGGCATGGCATGAGATGACTTGGGTGTTCGTGACAATGTCCTAGGCTTTCCTGATACCCATTTTGCAGTCTTCCAAGGATTTCCTTATCCTTGAGCTGGTTCCTTGCCCTTCTTGGTAAGCGGGGTCACAAGTATGTCTTATTCCTCAGACTTAATCTCCATGATTTATTCACTTACTTCATCCGTTGGTACCGAAGATTTAGAAGGGCTAGTAGTCATCGTTTGTGGCTGGGAGACAAATTCAGCTTCTGGTTGGTTACTTGCAGACGGGGGAGGTTGGCCAGACATGAATGATGGAGGATAGATGCAAACACTATGAGATTTCTCGGCAATGGAGCCTAAGTTATGCAAGTAAGATGGAACTGTGATATGAGCTGCCCCAGTTGTTTTATAGGGCCCTTGGTCGTTCATTGGCTGGGTAGACCTTATGTGGAACTTACCATCTAGTAAACAGATAAAACTTCCCCAAATTTTCTTTTTAATTTTTGGATGACCGTTTCCTTTAACGGTAACTTTTTCTTTGTACCAGACGTTATGGTGCCAATGGATAGTTTTCGCAACCTTATTTCATTTGGTACTCCTGCCATGTATGACGTAGACATCCTAAGCTGTTGTGCAACTTCCCCCAACATAGGCTTGATCTCTGGGGCTCTTAGAGCCAAATATCTGCATATCATACCGACGTTATCCCCACAACTTTGTGTTTCTAGAAGCCGCGCCTCCAGGGTTGGGGTGGTCACTTCATCTTTCTCAACAGGCTTCTAAGGCTACTCATGGTAGTAGATAACGGAGTGGTCCTGGTAGTTAGAGAGGATACCCTGCCTTCTGGTGTCTATGATCCTAATATGAGTTACTGAGGTCTCCTTGCATAGCATAGGTGGTAGAGCAGCTCGTTCTGCATCCGCCACCTTGCATGGTTCATCCTTCCCCATTTCCTAGAGTGAGTTTTTGGATATTGGTCTTTCGTACTACCCGTGTCTCCCATGTGGGTATGCCAAGGGTGGTGGTCAATTGTGAGTGACCCCATACCACCCAATTAGTGCTCCACAGGACTTCATCAAGCACCTTGGATCTGGATGCTAACCCAAACGTCCCTAAAAAATCGTCCTTCAAGGTGTCTCAGTGGCGGGTGTGTTGATGGAGTGCACTCTTTCTGCAGCACGTCTATCACCCCATCGTCTAATCCATGTAGACATATATTCATATGGGTCTTCTGATCCAAGGAACGCGCTATTTTTTACCTCCGCTAGTGTTTCAAATCATAGGGTCAACAAATCTCGACGTTCTTTCCACTCCTGGAATGTTTCCCCATGTGTCTCCCACCATCGTGTTGGTGTTCCCCGTAGTGTTATCTTAATGGTCTCTAGCCTGCGTTCCCTTGGAACTACAGCTTCGAAGGCCTCCAGAAAGACCTCAATGTGACTCGAATCGTCAAAACGGGGTAGATCTCTAACTTCAGATGATATACATCTAATATCTCTTGTGATTCGAAGGCATCATAGTGTAGATGCATCCTGTAACCGAAGTTTCCAGTGTTCTAATTCTCCCTCTGATTCATACAGGTATTCCCAATCCTTTTCCCCAAACTGCCTACTATCCTTCGTAGGATTGATCCAATCCTCATCCTGCATGGAGATCTTGTAGAAGTTGTCTACCTCATCGCTTCTACATACTATTTCTGTGTATCTTTCCCCCTCTGTGGGGTCCAATGGGATAGTTACTCAAGTTTCACCATTCTCAAATATCATACTTCGCTTCTTTAAGTTGATGATACCTCCCATATCGATGGCCTAGTCCAGGCATAGGAGTGCTGGGTAAGGGTCCGCATCCTCTACTGTTTAGATAACTTCAAAGTCGACTTGTACCTTTACTCCTGCAATGTCCACGGTCATCTTTGAGAATCTTCCCAGTGGTATTATCTTTTTTTGATTTTCCATGCACAGCTGGATAGTGGACCATTTGAGCTTAGGCTCACCCATTCACTGCCAAGTCTGTTTAGGGAGCACGTTGGCATCAGATCCTAAGTCAAGAACTACTTGATCCATCTCAAAGTCCCCAAGTTGTGCAGTTAACCGCATCTCTCGACCAGTGCATCTCTTTTGTCTATATAGCTTATGCATGTTTTGCACCTGCATGGCTGAGTGTGCTTTCTCTGAGCATCTGTCGAGTAGAGCTTGAATATTCTCTACTGCTTCCTAGTTACGCAACAGCTTTATGCATGCTTGCAAGAATGGTTTGATCCCATCCCCAAGCTCAGCATTAGATGCTAATATGTTACTGCGATCACCATCTTTCCCAGGTGCGAGGCTGATTTCTTGCTATGGGTGCACTTTTATTTGCACAACCATGTTGATTGGTGCTTGCGTTTTTGCTTTACTAGGTGACCTTGTCTCTCATGGTTCTATCTTTACCCTTTATACATTCTGTGTGGGAGTCTTTTGTTTTTCCTGAACCTTTGTCAATAGAATGGGACAATCTTCGATCTGGTGATCCAATTGTCTACAACACTAGCAGGTCTGTCGGGTAGGATTGATACAGTCTCTTGCAAAATGACCTATTTCTCCATAGTTGTAGCAGATCAGCTGGCCTCGTCCTCGACCTGCACTCCCTCGGCTCCCTCCCCTGCCTTGGCCTGGGGACCCTCCTATTCCTACGGGTGATCTGGGAAAAGTTGGGTCGGACTGAACCCGGAATATGCTCCCCCATTCAGTCAGCAAATCATACGTGCGGAAATTCTTCTCATCGTGTCCAACCAACTGGCAGAACCGACACCACTATTGTTTTACTTCCGAACCATATGTGGTAAGGCGAGGGTAGCGGTAAGTGCCATGTAGCCCGGCAATGCAGAAGTCATCGTACCATAGCGTCGCTCCATTAGATTCCACAACTTCCCTAGGTCGTAAGGGGTTAGGCGCTCCAGTCTATATATATGCAGTAAGTAATGGGAATTTATCCTTAGTAGGACCACTCACCCAGCACCAGATGCACCATCTGTGAGGGCTGACGTCCGGTCCTCATTCTTTGCGCAGATTCTAGATCTCCATATGCATTACTTCTAGCTAACCTTGAATTTGTTGTACCCCCAACTTAGTGTCATCCCTTGGGGCAGCGTCTAGTTTCATAGCTACTTCCAATGCCTTCTCTTGCGTATCGATGGATTGCTGACCCATAGGTACCCGTAGGTGAGGTAGCAACATAGCAATAAACCACTCTGTTTTTATCCAGTCATCATACTGGAATCCGCCTTCTCTGATTGCTTTCTTTAATCGTTGATCTACTTCCCATACGGACTCAGACGACCCTTGCTTAATATCCTTTAGCTCATTTACTATCTATGAGTAGGACTTAGGCTTCGTGAATTGTTTCTTCAGTGCAATCTTAATCTCATCGATACTTGCATTTACATTCTATCCAACGTACCCCATATACCAATCCAGGGCTCTTTCCTCGAAAGCCAGGGATAAATGGGCCTGTGTCACCGAATCACTTGCTATGTTTTGTATCATCCACACTGATTCAGCTACGAATGAGAACCACTCCATATATTCTTCACCCATACCCTTGAAAGTAGGTAGTTTCAAGTTCACAGCCATATTACCCTTGTAGTCTACCTTCTTTTGGTGCCTTGGTGTTACTTGATTTCTCTTTCAAAATGCTCCTGGTCCTGGCAACAGAACCATTTCTTGGCTTGAGGGGCCCTGACCCAAGTTCGTAAGTTAAGGTTTGCCAACAAACCCCTATACTACTAGCACTTTCAGTACTGACCTGCTTGCGCAGGTCAAAGTCTCACCCGAAGCAGTATGGGAGGGTGATGGAACCAGGTTTCCACACCCAGAAAGAGAGCAGGTAAGCCAAGTCGTTCGCAACACAAAGAACTAGGTAAGCAGAGCTCGTTCGCAGACTTTAACAGATAATTAGCACACAGTATTACAGACCTAAATATCAAGTTCGCATCCACGTGCATCTAATCCAGCAATGGTATAAAATACAATATTCGCAATAGGCATTATCAGATCATATAAGCAGTAAACATAACACAGATAGAACGCAGCATATAACACAGATTATAACAGATCTAACACATAATCCAAACTCGCATAAATAGATAGATCAACAGTACTAGATACGAGCAATACTTGTCATATATTATCAGCAATCCCTTACATACCCCAAATCCCACCTGCGCATGCAGCCAGCAAGGTCCACACAAAGCAGGACAAAGGATCTCCACGCACATAGCCAGTAGGAGTCTGACCCAATACCCAATCCCAGAACTAACAATCTGCACATAGCATTCACTTCTATTCATTCTCTACTTTAACGACTCCAAAAGACTTACTACTTATACTAATTTATCCTAGACTTCCCATGGTCTGCAAATTGTGGTTTGTGGACTCCTGGTTTTACCCTTTTATCCACTTACAGTTCATTCGGGCTTTGACCTGTCCTAACAGCCCTGCGCTAGACTAAATATATTCAAAAATAATACAAAACTGGACCAGATTTACATCAGTGTAGGAGACCCTGTTCCAATAGTGTCATCAGTAGGCCCAAGGGAATTTTGGAGGAGTTTAGAGGAGTTTCTATGAGGACCGATGGCATTTTCTTGATATATATCATCATCCGCACAATTTTTCTTTTGTTCCAGCACATTCCGATAACTTTCAGAAAAATGAGTTCTTTTTTAGCTTAACTAAATTAATTACGCTCAATGTGGCATTCCGGGAGTATTCGAACCGAAATGAGGATATATTCAGGATGGGATGCTGAGAAGTGACTTATAGTGGCCAGAGATAGTACCATGGGTGATATACTATTTTCCTTAATTAAAAATGACTTTAATTAGTCATTTAATTAAATTAAAATCATATTTAGAGGAAAAGGGGCTAAAAGTGACTTAAGTAAAATATAATTAAATTAAAGTCACTTTGATAGAGTTAATGGAGGATCTTCTAGAATAATAATATAATAATAAAAGAAGATGCTTCTAGAGGATTGGAGATCTGTCCATCAGATGTATAAAAGGAGAAGCGAAGGTCATTTGGAGATATATTTGGATCATATTATTTTATTATGTGAGAGGTTTGAGACATGGTTCTATACTTCATTGGTAGCCCCAGAATGGAAACCCTCAGGTGGTTTAGTGAGAGTGGGCAAACGTCCATCTCTTCCCTTGGTGGATCCATTCAGGATTCATAGGTTGTAGTGATTGTTTTCTTGTTTTTAGTTTGAAGGTTGTCTTTAGCATTATAGCTATCTTGGAGGGTTGCTTCCAACTATTGTATTGGCATACCTATTTCGATATAATAAAGTTTGGTTTTGT
>Ga0181465_100785_pt2 | contig 12429 bp, 10 predicted proteins | sample InSIn3gowninarea_FD_119076 | JGI IMG/M metagenome (GOLD analysis project Ga0181465, IMG submission 119076) | Clean room microbial communities from NASA Spacecraft Assembly Facility at Jet Propulsion Laboratory, Pasadena, California, USA -... ... | reverse complement strand
CAAAAAGAGCAACGCGTTGTCATCACAATAGGCAATATGTTTCAGGCAGCTCATATTTTGTAAGCTACTTTCCAAAGTAAAGGTCGGCCGTAAATGAGTGTATGACCTTGGCGGCAAAATCACCGCATAACCAAAAGCATGATCTGATACATATCTCGTTGAAAAGACAGCATTGATCGTAACCTCGGCCCAAGAGATTCGATCTGTTGAAGATTGAATGCCTGACACCTATCTTTCCGCATCATCCCATCCGCTACCAGATATATCAGTAAGATGTGACTGTCGACAAGATCAGACCACGTACTCACCCTAAAACCAGTTCCGACTTCGTCTGTATTCCATTTACTGACGTGAAAGTCAGTACAAGCACACGATCGGTTGATCGTGGCCCGCAAAGCGAGTCCCATTGCAGAAGAATGCAATCGAGATCAGCCATAGAAGCGTCCTCAAGCTCCTCAACAAGATCGAGCCGCAGTTTCTACTGGAAGAATACATTTGACTTCGCAAAGCATGTGAAATAGAGAGGGCAAGCCTTGTACAAGACAGGACCTCTCGGTGACACATGGTAAGAGAAGGCAAATCCATCCTGCGGGTAGAATTCGCAGGCTCAAGCTTGGCGGGGAGCTCAAGGGCATTTTTATAGACGTTGCCGTGCGCATTCGTCTGAGGTACTAGAATTTCAGGCTACGTTAACGTGAAGGCAATGTCGTGCGACATGGCCGCTGGCGACGCACGACACCCTGTTAGATAGAATGAATGTAGTTGACTTTACCATGTTGTTGATGTTGATACCCAAGTTTTCCAGGACTTTCTTTACGTCCTCGACCGTGCCATCGAGAGCTAGTGCCCCGACGACTGCCTCGACGAGGGTGGCGGACATTTTGGCGCTCACGAGCACAGTATTGAACCTGTTCATGTTCAAGCACTGATCGAGTCCAGTTGAGAACCCCACTCTGCTGAGGTTTTCATTGCCCAGCAGTCTGCCTCTCCAGGCTGTCCACATTCCTGTTGTTTTCAGATGAGATAGCAACCAATCGACTCCATCGAGCTGACCTTTCGTGGCATCCTTGTGGAACCAGCTCTCGCTCAGCATGGCAGACAAGACAGAATCTCCGTAGACCGCCATGCGCTCGTTACCCTTGGGGATGTTGCGTCCGCCGATTCTGGTTTCACCCGAGCCTGCGATCTGTAGAGCCTCCCAGAGCAAAGTCTTATCGTGGAAGGCGTAGCCGATGATTGTCTCTGCACGCTGCAGCTTGATGTCCGCCATTGTTGAGCTTGTTCGAGAGTGGTATGTGTGGGAATCTTTATGATGGAGAATTGTCGTAGGAGTACTTATGATGAAATGTAAAAGGTGGGTGCTTGGTTGGATTGGCAACAATCAGCGAGTTTGGAAGAGAGGCTGAGGAATGCGCACCCTCATTAGATATGCCTCTTCCCCTCTGATTCTCGATTGTATACGACTTTCTTGCGAGCACACATAGGCGGCTCTTCGGCTGCAACTTGCCACTACGACACTTGCTTGGTGGCAATGTAAATCCAATATCATGACTATTATGATAAAAAGTATGATAAAGACCAAACCAAGGAGAGGCTTCCATCACGACACTTGCTCGAATGTCGTCGAAGAAACGTAACTATGCATGGCTGTCCTAGGCTGTTTGTTTCCAAGACTGACCTGGCACTACTGATCAAAGCATCTAGGGAGATATGTTTCGACACTAGCTCAACGATGCCTGGATCATTCAATATCTGAGCCTCTGAGAAGTTCGACAAGACCTCCGGCAGTGAGCGGATTTACAGACGTTGCTATGCTTAGAATAGTACGCAATTATACTAGTGATGCTCAGGAGGCAGAGTGGTTTCGTTAAGCCGAAAATGGTGATGTCTATGCGCAGTAGTAGCTTGACAACTCGCTATAACAGACATACCTCGACATAGAGATTGTCCGTAAGCTTTCAGCTGATGCCAAGTCGAGAATGGTGGGTGCCTAGAACATCAGAATCGTTAGATAAGCGAAGAAGCAGGGTCAGCTTTCTTCAAGACGTCTAAAACATAGCTGACAGCTAAGTCCAAGGCATATGAAGCCCTGATCAAGAAAGTTCTAGTTGTTCAAGCGAAGGCGTAAGCGGAGAAGGACTTCTCACGGGCTAACAGAGCATTTATCGGCCGACCTTTACTTTGGAAAGTAGCTTACAAAATATGAGCTGCCTGAAACATATTGCCTATTGTGATGACAACGCGTTGCTCTTTTTGCTTGCCGGAGCTACCATGCAGTGTCCTGTTCAGCTCGTCAATTAGAGCGCAACAAAGACAAGCATCTTCGACAGCCGAGCTCGAAGACTCTCCAGATTCAATGCCCCAGGACGTCTACTGGTGATTTCAAGGCCGTCCAGGACCATGAGCAAAGTCACATCCGCGAAGATGGTGATTGTCCTTGTAGTGCCGTTGAAATGCCGGACTGAGCTCGACAGAATTCATTCGTATGGTAGCACTCGAAAGACGGTCTCCTAGCCAACGGAGCGCGAATGGGCGACTACTAATGCCGAAAAGATTTGCTGGCAAGATTCTTCATCCATTGGAGGTCTGTGTGGAGACTAGGTACATGCTGATGATTCCACCTGAGCATGGGAAAAGCACTCTCAAACAGAGAGCTCGTGAGTCTGGCGTCGTGACAGGAAGTCCAAGTACTAGCAAACCAGCTTGGGGAGAAAGATGTCGCTGGGCATCGCGGACTCGTCGAGCTAGTTGCGTAACTCATTTCCCATTTCCTCCGACATCAGTACTCAGCTCGAATTGCTTGGAATACACCGATAAGCATCGTTGACCTAATGTTGTAACATATCCCTTCGCCCTTTCTGTCAAACACTATCTCACACGAGCTATCATAAAGCTTAGGGATGAAAGCGTCAATACATCGCCGAGCTGCGGTAGTATCGAGACATATCTCTCCTAGTCTTCCAGCAATGAATAGTTCGCACGAGCTAGCATGAAAATTTGGCACAGGAGTCTTCGTAGATATCATCGACCTGATGCAGTGGCATGTTTCGCAAGCATTTTGCTTGTTGTTGATCGGGTGTAAACTCATGTAGCACCAGTTTCTCTTTTAGGACACAATGTGGTGTGTGTAAGGACGAGAAAGCCTGCTGGAGGATCTCGCGACGAGGAGGCGGAGTGAAACATTGGAGCATGAAACGAGTGGCTTGGGGTTCAACTTGTCATCATTTGCTATCAACTGTCTGCGGTCTGTCTTTGGCCTTGCCGATCTCGCATTCGACTCCCTTAAGCAAAGTACTTCTGTCATCTGGTTCTTCTCGTCACTGAACCCAGAAGTTGTCATATTCATGATTCACATCGTTTCACTCTCAAGCCCGACCTCTCGATGATCGAATCGTGACCTCATTCATCTTCCGCTGCCCCCTCCTCTGCCTCGCTCTCATCCACTTCTTCGTCGCTGACCTCCTGGTGATTCTGAAACAACCTGTTCTTGTGGAAGTCACTCGCACTGGAAGAGTAATACCATGTCGGCTGCCCGTGCTTCTGCCTGCATCCGACAGACCAGTTGTCACGTCCACAGGTGTCCCGGTGATCCATCCAATCTCCATAAGGACAGTCTTTCACATTGTGCTTGAAGGCATTCTCCTTGTTGATGTCGTCCAGGCATTGTCCGTCAATGTAATTGCGGACCTCCAACACGGCCTTTCTCACTGAATTGTCCACGTTGTTAAGCCCGTGGCATAGCCGGCAAGTCTGCTTCGGGTTCCAGGTGAAATCTTTGAGACGGTTGAGAAGATCGATCGTGCTGATATATGTGTTATCCAGATCGAGAAAGCTTGCCTTGAGCCTTTGCAGCTCCATCATGAAGCTATAGACAATCTTCTCAGCATGCTCGCAATGGTCTTGCTTGATGTCGGCCTCGATGATCTTGTAGAGCTTGGAGTGAAGGTCCTTGCGAACTTTAGACTTGGCAGTATTGAGAGCACCTGCTTGAGTTGTGAGCACCGCTCGTGCAATGTGACGGAGGAACTTACTGATGATGCGCTTAGGCATGATAATACCTTTGTATTTAGTTGGGTTGCGAGGCTCTACGTGTCCGACGTCGTGGTAGACCAAGTACTTTGTTGAGATCATGTAGGCCTCAGCATGGTCAAAGTACCAGGAAGGCCACAACAGAGTCCTCATGAAGTTGACCCTCGTCATTGTATCAACATTCTCGTGTGCCTTTGCTGCTTCCTTGTACCACGCAGCATAGAATCCTTGAACTCGCTCGTCTTTGTGATCAATATTCCACTTGTCCAGAACGACAGCAAGATGCCACAGATCACTGGCGGGAACTTTCAGCAAGCGGGCGGGAACCTCGCCACACGCAAAGATGTGCAGCATGAGATCCCAGCCACGTGGGTCATCATGGAATCCGTGGGTGAGATCTGACTGTGATTGATATCTTGAATTGGCTTGATTGAAATGCAGCATGGTCGTCAAGACGTTCGTGAATTTCTCCGTTGCAGATGGGAGCGCGGCGAACTTCTCCTTGTGAACGCGAAACGTCACAAAGTGCTGCACGAAATCCTTGCGGATGCTCTGTCCATTGGTGGCGACGGATTTCTTGGTCTTTCTGACAGTTTTGATCTCGTAGTTTGCGTGAAGATGGATTGTGATGACCTTGTGTGTATTTGAAGCAGGCGTTGTGCTTCCGAGAGTAGACATCTTGACCGTAGTGGAGGTTAATGCTGTGAGACAGCGTTGTTGATGTAAGTACGTCAAGAAGAGGTGTATGTAGCTTTATTGTTGATAATGTTTATCAGAACGATTGCAAGTGAAGTTTGAGTTGACAAGAAGTAACCAAGTGAAGTTGGTTCACAAGATCGTTTTATGAAACTGCTTGACAATCTGAATCTCCCGCTCTCTCCAGCCTTCATCATCATCTCCTCATAGTCTCTCATGTGGAACCACTCAGCCGAATTGAAAAGTACCAAGTTGGCTCATTGTGGCGAACCCTACATCCAGTATCCCAGCGAAGCATCTTTGTTGTACAGATCAGCTTGTGAGTCCTGGGTCGATGGCACTCCTCCGGCAAGTGTTTCTGTTCTGTAGGACCGTCTCGCATGCAATCAAGACAGAGTCCCTCAATGAAGTGGTACATGCTTGTCCGAACTGCCAGAATGTGCTGTTCATACTTGGTGTTGCAGCAGTCACAATCCTTGTCCGGCGGAGTATATTGGAAACGACTCAGTCTGTCGTACATGTCTTTTGAAGAACCTGTTTTCGCTGATTCCCGGAATGGAAACACTTTGATCTTTAATAGACAATCTAGATAAGCCATTCCAGCTTGAGCTTGGTGCGGGCACTTCTAGTGCTGGGAAATATCGCAGCAGCTCGGGATGATTGGTTTGCGGAGGTTGTTCTGAACAACGTTGTGAAGACGACCCTTGGCAGCATTGATCTGGTCTGCAGCTTCGTCAAATTTCGTACATCGCTGAATTCATGAAGACTCGTTCACTCACTGGCAATGCTGGCTGGCAACTTGATGCTGTCGTAAGCAGAGGGATTGTATGCATTAATACGACCTGCTTCGTGGTAGATGAGATATTGTGTGACCTGGTGATGAGGAGGTCAGTACGAGAACAATCTGGTCTCGAGAGAGGACGTAGAAACATACTTTCTGAAAGCCTAGCGCAGAATCAAAGTGCCAGCATGGCCATAGTAAGATTTTCCAGCCTCTGTGTTCATCCTCACGGACCTTCATTCCTATGACCTTGCCCACCTCGCTCTGGTACCACATGAAAAACCACTTCTTTACACGAGGATCTCGGTGGTCGACATTGCAGCGGAACATCAAAGCAGCAAATGACCATAGCTCAGCTACGGAAATGTAGATCAGCTTTTCGGTTTGAGCGATTCTGCAGCGGTCCGTGATTCTGTTTGTTTCGAATCTGTCATCGAAGATGCTCACTAGTAGCTCCATCAAGTGCGCACTAGCTTCTACTAGGGGGAACATTTCCTGTGTGGCCTCGCCAGTGTCTGTTTTGAACATTCTTCGAAAGACAGTTTCGCGACCAGTGTCAAGTGCCGGGATACTCATCACGCTCTTTTTGACGACGTATAGGTTAGTGGTCCTTGGAACTTGACGTGGCGAGTTATCCCCGTCACCCTCGAGCCTTTGCATATCGACGACCTTCAAGATCATATCAGCGTTCTCGTGAACGTGAATGTAGCTCGTCCAGAATGGTTCTGTAGGGTCATATGATTGCAAAGTCGTAGTCGGTGTTGTAGATGTTCTCCTGGGCGCAGTAGCATCCTCCGTTCCCGAGTCAGTCGATAACATAGTGTCGTGCATGGCTGGAGAGTAGCTCTGATGGTGCACAGTCAAGGGATACGTTTGAATGAAAGAATGGGCTAATCCGGATAAGAAAGTGGAAGACCAGACGAAGAGTTGAAAGAATGAAACATGTGAATTGGTTTGATAAGTTGTACTTTGGTCGGAAAGGGAAAAAGAAGTCTCAGATGTTGTTTTTCTTGTCGCTTGAGAAGGCGGGAAGGAGATGAAGCGCTGCTGATGCGCAGGTGCTGCCCAGCAGGTAGGCTCGACTACGAGTCACAATCAGCAGAGTTCGGCTCGTGAAATTATTTGCTACTCACCTGTTGGTATGTCTATAAAGTGGTATCTTCTTCCAGAAGACCACAATCTATCACACTCATGATCTTTTGGGAGCCTGATTCGTACACGTAGCGAGCTGGCCCAGAAATTCCTCCTCGACATCAAGTCCCCCGTTCTACATGCACGTATCCACTTGATAATCAATGATGTCTTCTGCGATTGACCACTCAAATCTCCTGATCTTCGTCGTAGTAGTGGTCATCGACAATACGATAGATGAAAGCTGGCGCATGTGCGCCTCTGTCGTGATATCAGCAGCTGTTCAAGGATTCTTCAGTAACGCGGGTGACTTACATATTCGAGATGAAGAGAGCAGTCATTTCTGGTGGCACATAGTCAAGAGTAGGGTTGATTGTGTCAATACCGTCCACCAACTCGCCGTCTCGGTAGTCAATAACTTTGCCAGCATTTCCAACTTCGGTCAGAGTTTCAGTGTCAAAGGGATACGCTGGGCTGAGTTTGAAGACTGCTCCAAGTGCAATCAGTGGCACCCGATGAGCTTTCGCAGCTTGTGCGATGATCTTGCATCCAGCTTGACCAGTAAATCCTCCATTTGCAAGCACGGAGTGTGTGGGCATGATGACCTTGTTGACTTTTGCCATAAGCGCAAACACTGCTGAATCTGGTATCACGATGACTGTGACGCCGGCTGCCGTTAAGGCTTTGAGGCGACTGTCATTCTCGAGGTTGTCCTCGTCTGTCTTCTTCCTTCCGCTTACAATCGCCTCATATGTCTCATCATGAAGATTGGGATACCCTTCCACATGGATCACAGTAAACTTCCGCCTCTTCGCGGCTGCGAGCAAGAATTTCTGGATTGTGAGAGACGACGAGTATGTCATGATAGTCTCCTGCGGATGAATGTGCTCAAGAGCATATCCAGCTATTTGCTCGTCTGCTTGATCAATCTCGTCAAGCATTTCCCGTAACCCATTTAGTACATCTTCTCGCACGTCTCGCATAGAGACCGGAACCGCAGGAGCACCGCTGTCGCCATTGACCTCGCCATGAATGGGGAAACGCGGCTCGCTCGTGGGAAGAATCGATACCATCGGTGTCATTGGCATTGGAGTTGGCAGACCACTGGCATCACCTTGACCTTCTGGTTCAATAACTTCGCGAATGAGACCGAGAACACGTCGCACAATGTTGCCAACAACAAGCTCGCATGGTGAAGCGTGGATGAGCTGTCGCCCGAAGTGTCTGATCTGTTCGATCAAGTCTTCAACCTTCTTAAATTTGCTTGCCGACACCACGCGAAGGAACAGGTGTGTGGCTGCGATTGCACATGGTCTGGACCCAGCAATTTGTCGCCTTCTTAGCAATCTGCAAAGTGTCAGCATATTGGCTGCTGTTTTTCCAAAATATCAACACTAACGCAGCAAGATGTGTGACAGCAGTTTCTGCAGTGTAGCCTTTTAGAGATTTCAGGTATGACGACAGATTCGGCGACGCCGAAACTATTTGTGCAGGCATATTGAGCAGTCTTGATGGGTTTCACACGTTTTCCTCGAATCTTTACGTCTTCACTCTGTAAATATAATGATGTGCTGTTTTCATTCCTTTGGTGTCATACTTGGTAAGTTTGGAGCGGATAACAATAGGCTCCACTTTCCCTTTCCCTGCTCCGTGATTTACAGTTTGCGGGGAAGCATCATCCTGGTCCTGTTGTCTGACATCCGACATCTTTCGTCTGAACACATCACTACCGCCTTTGGCGCTACGATACATCTGCGCAGCCTGTCGCTACATATCCCTGACTATCCAAGCAGCGTCTCTGCTCTATCGATTCGCATCACAATCTATTCACTTTACACTATAGACAACCTTTTCAAAGACAAGCATCGCCGGGCTACTGCCCGAGTCTGCCTACCTGGTGCCTCCAGCCCGCAAGCTCTTAAGCCTTCCAGCGAGAAGAACAGCGCACGAGCGTATAAGAAGATTATTCTACTCGAAGCTGCCTAAGCACAGCAAGCGCGCCTCTACATGCTTACTTAGGCGGAGTCATACCTCGGTCAGAAGATGCAAGCGGAAGAGACACCTTTGCTACATAAGACAAGGATAGCCGCAAGAGCCAGCAGCGAGGGAGATCTCCGCCTCTGGAAGCGTATAGCAAGTGTTGTCACAGAATATCTTAAGATGGTCTTGGATGCAATACTGGCAGGTCCGAGATATCTTGTAGCTGGCTTGTATGATGAAAGTGGTCAATTTGCAGCATGGAGATCAGGTGATGGTCGTGCACGTCGAAAGTCTGAGGGGAAGACAGGAGTAGATGAGAACTTGCCGTTGGCAGAGAAGCGTGGCGAAGCTGCTTTGAGCTCAGCCATATCTTACAGGAGAGATTCTGCAGGGTCAACGCTGTCCTCGATCAGTGATGAAGATGAACTCAGCCGGGATATGGACATGCAATTGCAGGGCGAGGGTTGTGCAGCAGCTGGATCTACACCTAAGAGGAATCAGTCTGGAGACGAGGATGCAAGAGATGCAAGCAATGCAACCGCAGGTATTACGGAGGAGGTGACGCCACGACGCTCGACACGTATCAAGATTGCAGCAAGTCAAGAAGGGCCACGACGGCGAGCCGCACGGCGCGAAGCACCGGAAGCTTTGAGCTCACAGTCAGGAAAGCCCAACCCAGTGCTCGACGCTCTGAAATCACCAACCAGTCCAAAAGAGTCATCAGCACGTATCACGAGATACCCTCGTCCACCAGCACCGCCCCGACCACTTATACCGCAACGAAGAGCATCATTTGCGCCTCACGCAGGACCACTCTACAATCCCTCTCACAAAACTTTGATACTGGATCTAGACGAGACGCTAATACACAGCATGTCAAAAGGTGGCAGGATGGGCGAGGGATTGCAGGTTGAAGTTAGGCTCAAGACGTCTGTAGGGGCTAGCGGCGCAGTCATAGGACCACAGGTGCCTATCTTATATTACGTGAACAAGCGGCCATATTGTGATGAATTCTTGCGGAAGGTATGCAGGAAGACTCACCCTCGGTCGAAACAAGCTGCTAACCCTTTTCAGGTCAGCAAGTGGTACAATTTAATCATCTTCACCGCATCTGTGCAAGAATATGCAGACCCTGTCATAGACATCCTTGAGCAAGAGCGCAAATACTTCTCAGGGCGATACTACCGCCAACACTGCACATGGCGTGCTGGAGCTTACGTCAAAGACTTGAGTCAGATTGAGCCTGACTTGAGCAGAGTAATTATTTTGGATAACAGCCCCGTGAGCTACATATTTCACGAAGACAATGCGATACCAATTGAAGGCTGGATCAATGACCCAGAAGACAGCAATTTATTGCACTTGATACCCTTGTTTGAGGGACTTCAACATACAACAGATGTCAGAGCACTCTTAGCTCTTCGGCTTGGGGAGACGGTGACAAGTGGACAGGCGTAAAATGACGGATCGGTTGGGAGGATACATTCATTGTATAGCATTGACGACACTGTTTTATACCCACTGACAGACGAGCCAGAATTCGAACACAGCTTTGAGAAGCGAGCGAAAGCTTTTCTCCTCGTTGATGCAATTGCTAATGTGCTACTAACACTCCGATGTATTCTGCCTTGCCATTGAGTTCCTTTGCGAGTCTTTCCCACTGTACCAGAAAGCGATCTACAATCCTCAGCAGTATCTTTCCACTCAGGCTCAACCTTCTGACTCTAGCCCAACTCTCGACGTATATCGTCCTCATCTTGCCAGTCGTTCCTGGCAGACCAAGAAAACGTAGTATCATGGAAGCGAGGATTACAATCACTGCCGTAGCAGGACCATTCGAAATGATCAAATCTGGATAGCCCATGTGCACTTCAGACGTCCTCGACGTAGACATTAAGATACGGAAACATGCTATTAAGCACTGCATCGAACTGAACGGCGTCGTCCATATACTCTGGAATATCTTTCTGGCTCGCGGCACCACTTCAATATCGTAGCTTCCATACATTTCCTCCTTTGTCCTGCCGTGTGCCTCTTTACCTTGCTGCTTCAACGCTTTCTTCTCTGCTGATGCCTTTGACCGTGCCAAGTCATATAGTCCACGCTCAAATTCTGTAGCTTTCGAAGCGCTGAAGTCGTCGCCAGATGAGACAACGTAGGACCGATGTGTGTATTTTGAAGTGTCAAGATGGTGTAGCAAAGAGAACATCTCTGCCGTGTGTCCACCTGATCCGAGTACAATCAAGAGGCGCGTGGGAGTGCCTGGAGGACGGCCTATTGGTCGAGCATTGCTTGATCGTATGAGAGCGAGAAGTCGGAGCGAGATGAGCGGGATGAAAAGGAGGAGGATGGTGATGCTGAGGCCGAGGAGTGTCATGTTGGCCGGTCGTTGTGCTGGCAAGAAGGACTAGTCTTTCAGGATCACAGACATGTCTCAGCACCGTACCATCACGTAGTGTCTCATGATGCTGTCGGGGATTAGAGACAGATGAAACAATACAACCAAAACAAGGGGGATCGACTGAATGTTTACAGCCGTATAAGTCCGTCCAAGTTTCTCATCTTGTCGGCCTAGGCAGCTTCAGCCATGTCCTTTGCTCTCAAACGACGTAACATATCCTGTTTCTACTGCGGAAAAGCATCACAACACAAGTCAGAAGGGAGACCGCAGCAGTTCGAGTGTAACAGTTGCCAGGCTGTCAATTATCTTGACAAGGTAAACAAAGGCTAATCAGCTTCTTCATGAACACTACTAACAGTTTAACAGCATGGACAGATAACAGACCCTCCTGTCGCCTCGACGGCAGCTACCACTTCTTCCTTTCGCTTTGCGCACGCTCCTGCACGACAATTGTCACCACCTCCATCTGCAGACGAGAACAACATCTTTTGCCAGACATGTCTCAAGAATCAGCATCTTGTGAAAGAGAACCTCGCTGCATACTTGCCACCGGAAGATGACCCGCAGTACGAGCAATTCTTGCACTCATATGATACCTACCGTCAAGGTCTCGAAGAACGATATCCCCAATTATGTGAGAATTGTTTACCAAAGGTTGAGCAGCGGCTAGACAAGACGGTGCATACTGCACGGGCAGACAACTTGAGACGACTTCTCGACAAGTCAAGGCGGCAGACTCCAAGCGCACAATCTGGCGACCTGTTGTACAGTGTCTTATTCAAGCTTGGTGGAATTGGATGGGCTTTTAGTGCGGTAGCACAGTTGTGCTGGCATGTCATGGTCGCAATGAGCATACCACAAGCCTGGAGTCTAGAAGAGTATCAAGAAGCATTATTCGAAGGCACTCCATCAGCTGAGCAATGTGCACAACAAGCTATACATGAGCGGAAGCTGCACAAAGCGTGCGTGGCACCACTAACGAGTTGGATGCCGTATGTGCTAGCAGTTGGTCTGCTTTTGATATGGTGGAATAACAGGCTTTCAGTGAGCTATAGAAGACCTGGTCTGGCAATGAGGGGAGTGAAGGATTATTACATGCTGCAAGGCACGGCTTTGCTAGTTCGAGTACTGAGCTGGAAATTATTACACCCGGAAGCACCACACGTGAGCGGCGATGTGCTGAAGGGTGCTCACATCTTTATGGTATTATTTATCGCCTTGGTAAGTACTGCTATTATTTGTTCTGCAGCTGTTGCTGACCTGCCTCAAGACAAGCATAATATCCCTGAACACGATCAAACTAGATCTTACGCCCAAGGTCAACTTCAGCATGGATAAGTCGAGTCTACGCGCCAATGTCGGTCCAGCTCAAGCAGAAAGTACCAATCTATCACCATCGCATCCATTGTAC